>SR_TP_S13solDRAFT_1000198_pt1 | contig 29641 bp, 35 predicted proteins | sample SodReaTP_S13sol_FD_11159 | JGI IMG/M metagenome (IMG submission 11159)
TGCCCTGCCTGGAGGTGTTCCAGCGGCAGTCACAGGATTATCGCGAGGCGGTGCTGCCGGCCGGTGTGCCGGTGATCGCCATGGAGGCGGCCCACCCGATGCCCTGGCAGGCGCTGCTGGGCGACCGGGGCCGGGTGATCGGCATGGAGACCTTCGGCGAGTCGGCCCCGGGGCCGGCGCTCTATGAGCACTTCGGCTTTACCGTCGAGGCCGTGCTGGAAGCCGCGCGCGCGGTCTAAGCGCGCGCGACCGGTCTGAGGAGACAAGGGCACCATGCCGATCAAGGTGGCGATCAACGGCTACGGCCGTATCGGGCGCAATATCCTGCGGGCACTGTACGAGTACGGCCGCAGCGACGAGATCCGTATCGTGGCGGTCAACGAGCTCTGCGACCTGCGGACGGCCGCTCACCTGACCCGTTACGACACCGCTCACGGCCGCTTCCCCGGCGACGTGCAGGCCGGTGACGGTGAACTGGAGGTCAACGGCGACCGTATCCGTTATTTCTCGGAGAGTGATCCGTCACGGCTGCCCTGGGATGAGCTGGGCGTCGACGTGGTGCTGGAATGCACCGGGGTGTTCGCGACCCGGGAGCAGGCAGCGCAACACCTGGCGGCCGGGGCGCGCAAGGTGCTGATCTCGGCGCCGGGCGGGCCGGACGTGGACGCCACCGTGGTCTACGGGGTGAACCACGACATCCTCCGGGCCGGGCATACCGTGGTCTCCAACGCCTCCTGCACCACCAACTGCCTGGCCCCCATCGTGCAGCCGCTGCACCGGGCCATCGGCATCGAGCAGGGGCTGCTCACCACCATCCACGCCTACACCAACGACCAGGTGCTCACCGACTCGCCCCACGCCGACCTGCGCCGGGCGCGCTCGGCCACCCTGAGCCAGGTGCCCACCAAGACCGGCGCAACCCGGGCCTTGGGGCTGGTTCTGCCGGAGATGGCCGGCCGCCTGGACGGTTACGCCATGCGCGTGCCGACGCTGAACGTCTCCATGGTGGATCTCACCTTCAACGCCGGGCGTGAGACCTCGGTGGAGGAGGTGCACCAGATCGTCCGTGAGGCGGCGGACGGGCCCATGGGCGGGGTGCTGGCGGTGAACGACGAGCCGCTGGTCTCCATCGATTTCAACCACCACCCGGCCTCCGCGGTGTTCGATGCCACCCTGACCAAGGCGAAGGGGCGGCTGGTGAAGATCTGCGCCTGGTACGACAACGAGTGGGGCTTCGCCAACCGGATGCTGGACACGGCGGTCGCGATGATGCGGGCGCCGGACTAGGAGGACACCATGCGTATCGCCACCGTCGAGTACAACGGCAAGACCCTGCCCGTCCGCGTGGCGGATGACGGCACCACGGTGACCCCGCTGGCCGGGGTGGACAGCGTTCAGGCGCTGCTGGAAGGGGGCACCACGCCGCGGCCGGCGGAGACCCCGGCGATCCCCATTGAACAGGTCCGGCTGCTGGCGCCCATCCCGGTGCCGCGCCGGAACATCATGTGCCTGGGGCTCAACTACGCCGACCACGCCGAGGAGTCCATGGCCGCCAAGGGCCGGGACTGGAAGCTGCCCGAGGCGCCGGTGGTGTTCACCAAGGCCACCACCTCGGTGACCGGGCCGGGGGCCGCGGTGGTGGTGGACCCGAAGGTCACCGAGCAGCTGGACTGGGAGGTGGAGCTGGGGGTGGTGATCGGCCGTGGTGGCCGGCATATCCCTCAGGAACGGGCGCTGGAGCACGTCTTTGGCTACACGGTGGTCAACGACCTGTCCGCCCGCGACCTGCAGTTCCGCCACAAGCAGTTCTTCCTGGGCAAGTCCATGGACGGCAGCTGCCCCATGGGCCCGTGGATTACCACCGCCGACGCGGTGCCCGACCCGCAGGCGCTGCGCCTCACCTGCCGGGTCAACGGCGAGCTGAAACAGGATGGCCACACCGGTCAGATGGTCTTCTCCATCGCCGAGACCATCGCGACCCTCTCGCGGGTGATGACCCTGCAGCCGGGGGACGTGATCGCCACCGGTACCCCGGCGGGCGTCGGGTTCGCCCGCAAGCCGCCGGAATACCTGTGGCCGGGAGACGTGGTGGAGTGCGAGATCGAGGGGCTCGGCACACTGAGAAACCCCATGGTCGGGCCCACGCAATGAGGGGCACGAGCGCGGCGGTCCAGCCCGGCGCGCTCAGCCGGAGCGCCAGAGCTGTACCCCCAGGTAGATGCCGAAACCGGTGAACAGCAGCCCGGCCGGTATGCCGTAGACGATTCCGGCGTTGGGGTCAGCCCATGCGCTGTAAAGAAGGCCCAGGCCGAACAGGGTGATCAGCCCGGGCAGCAGGATGGCGAATGCCTTCTGTCCCACGGCACCTCCTCTATATGATATCGGGTCTCAGCCCAGCAGCCGGCGCTGGGCCTCGCGGTACTTGTCGGCGGTCCGCTGCAGGATCTCCTCCGGCAGGCGCGGCCCGGGCGGCGTCTTATCCCAGTCCAGCGTCTCCAGGTAATCGCGCACGAACTGCTTGTCGAAGCTCGGCGGCGAGGTGCCGGGGCGGTACTGGTCCGCCGGCCAGAAGCGCGAGGAGTCGGGGGTCAGCGCCTCGTCGATCAGCAGCAGCTCGCCGTCGGCATCCACCCCGAACTCGAATTTGGTGTCGGCGATGATGATGCCGCGCTCGCGCGCATAGTCCGCCGCCTCGCTGTAGAGCTGCAGGGTCACCTCGCGGATGCGCTCGGCCAGGGGCTCGCCGATAGCCTTCACCACCGCGTCAAAGCTCACGTTCTCGTCGTGGTCGCCCACCGCCGCCTTGGTGGAGGGGGTGAAGATGGGCTCTGGCAGCTGCTCCGCCTGGCGCAGACCCTGGGGCAGAGGGATGCCGCAGATCTGGCCGGTGGCCTGGTAGTCCTTCCAGCCGGAGCCGATGATGTAACCGCGGGCGATGGCCTCCACCGGCAGCGGCTTGACCCGCTTGACCACCACCGCGCGCCCGGCCACCCGCGCCTGCTCCGCCGGGTCGGGGATCACGTCCTCGGGGCGGTCGTCCAGCAGGTGGTTGGCGATGATGTGGCGGGTGTGTCCGAACCAGAAGCTGGAGACCGCCGTCAGCACCCCGCCCTTGCCCGGGATCGGATCCGGCAGGATGACGTCGAACGCGGACAGGCGGTCGGTGGTGACGATGAGCATGCGCTGATCGTCCACCGCGTAGATGTCCCGCACCTTGCCGCGGTGCAGGCACTCCAGCGACTTCAGGTCGGCCTGGTAGAGGGCCTGGGGTGTGTCGGCCATGTGGGCTGGCTCCCGGGTTTTTTGGGTTTGCCCGGATGGTACAACAGAAGGGGGAGCTTGTGCCGGCCCGGGGTGTCAGTCCGCCCGCTTGATCGCCTGAAAGGCCTCCAGCGCCTGCTCGCGGCCCAGCTTCAGGTCGATCAGCGGCCGTGGGTAGTCCTGTCCCAGGGTAAGTCCGGCGTCGCGCAGCACTGCGGCGGGCGCCTCCCAGGGGGCGTGGATGTACTTGTCTGGCAGCTCGGCCAGTGCCGGCAGCCAGCGGCGCACGTAGCCGCCCTGCGGGTCGAAGCGCTCGCCCTGACGGACCGGGTTGAAAACGCGGAAGTAGGGCGCGGCGTCGGCGCCGCAGCCGGCCACCCACTGCCAGCCCATGGCGTTGCTGGCCGCGTCCCAGTCCACCAGGGTGTCGCGGAACCAGCGCTCACCCGCCTGCCAGGGCAGGCGCAGGTGCTTGACCAGGAAGGAGCCAGTGACCATCCGCACCCGGTTGTGCATCCAGCCGGTCCGCCAAAGCTCCCGCATGCCGGCGTCCACCAGCGGGATGCCCGTGCGGCCGGCCTGCCAGGCATTCAGCCACTCATCACCGGGGTCCTCGCGCCAGGGAAAGTCGGCGAAGCGCGGGTCCACCGGTTGATCGGCCAGGTCGGGGTGGTGCCAGAGCAGGTGGTGGGCGAACTCCCGCCAGCCCACCTCGGAGAGAAAGGTCTCGCTGGCCTGCTCCGGCGCCCCGGCCTCACGGGCAGCCACCACCTGCCACCAGATCTGGCGAGGCGACAGCTCGCCGAAATGCAGCGCGGGGGAGAGGCGCGAGGTGCCCGGCTCGGCGGGCAGGTCGCGGGCCTGGTGGTAACGGGGCAGAGCCTCTGCGGTGAAGGCCTCCAGTCGCCGCAGGGCCGCCGCCTCGCCGGGCGTCCAGGTGGCCCGCAGCCCGTCGTCCCAGGGGATGCGGGGGAGCAGTTCCAGGGCTTCCAGCGAAAGACGCTCCGCCTCCGGTGCGGGCCGGTCCTTCAGCTCGGGGGCGGGCAGCGGCGTCTCGGGCGGAGGGGCCCGCCGGCAGGTCCGCCAGAACGGGGTGAAGGCCTTGTAGGGCTGGCCGGACTGGTTGCGGATGGTCCAGGGCTCGTGCAGCAGGGCGGCCTGGAAGCTCTGGCAGTCGAGACCCTCTTCGCGCAATGCCTGTTTGACGCGCCGGTCGCGGGCCACGGCGTCCGGCTCGTACAGCCGGTTCCAGTGAACGGCCTCGGCACCGCAGGCCCGGGCCAGGTCGCGCAGGGCATCCAGCGCCGGCCCGCGGCGCAGGACCAGCGGTATGCCGGCGTCGGCCAGGGCGGATTCCAGAGCCGCCAAGCTGTGATGGAGGTACCAGTCACTGGCCGCCCCGGGGCGGTACTGGGGGGTCTCCTCCGGGGCGTGGATGTAGACCGCCACCACCGGGCCGCCCCGCCGGGCGGCGTGGTACAGGGCGGGGTTGTCCGCCAGGCGCAGGTCGCGGCGTAGCCAGACTAGGGTGGGGGGCATGGCTCAGCCAGCGGTGTTGATCAGGGCGCGATCCAGCGCCTGCAGCGCCCGACCGATCTCCAGCGGCAAGGCCTGGACCGGCGGCGCCGCCCGCTCCGCGCCCGGGCCGGAGAGGAAGAGCTGGTGCTCGGGGTCGGCGGGCAGGCGCTGCAGCACGGCCTTGAGGCTCCCCTGATCGGCCCGGCTGTCACCGAACAGGACCGTACCCACCAGGTCATCCCGGCGCCCGTGCCGGGTCACAACCTCCAGCGGCAGGGGGCGACCGGTGTAGATCACCCGATAGCCGTGCTCGACCGCGCACAGGGCAAAGACCAGGGTGGGGATCTCGCAGATCTCGCCGGGCAGGCAGGCGATCAGTAGCCGGGGGCCGCGGGCGCGGGCGTACTGGTGGTGAAAGCGGGCGCCCAGGCGGTGGCGCAGGTAGCTTTCCAGGAAATGGGCCTGCAGTTGCACCTCGCCGCCTGTGGCCGCGGCGTTCCGGTAGTCCTCCAGCAGGGGCAGGATCAACTCCTGCCCCACCAGTTCCACCGGGTAGAGGGAAAGCGCCTCGTTGTAGGCCTGGTCCATGGTGAGCGGGTCCAGCGCCGCCAGGGCCTTTTCCATGCGCTCGCGGTAGTGGCCCCAGGGGCTGTCCCCGGGGGGCGCGCTGGTCTCGCCAGGGGAGGTCAGGCCGGCTTCCCGGTCCAGCACCTCGCGGGTGCGGCTGATGGGGATGCCCTGCTCAAGCAACTCCAGGATCTGCTTGATTCGCTCGATGTCCGCGTCGGTGTAGAGCCGGTGCCCCTTGGGGGTGCGCTGCGGCCGCAGCAGCCCGTAGCGCCGCTCCCAGGCGCGCAGGGTCACCGGGTTGACGCCGGTCAGGGCGGTGGCGGTGCGAATAGGGTAAAGGCCGTCTACCGTCAGCATGATTGATCGGGGGTCGGTTGTTTTGGGTGCGTGTCCGCGCGCAGGGTCAGGCGCTGCAGATCGATATGGCCGGACCGGAAGCCCGCCTCACAGTAAGCCAGGTAATAATGCCACATGCGGCGGAAGGGGGTGTCGAAGCCCAGCCGGGTCAGCGCCGGTTCGGCGGCCTGGAAGCGCTCGTTCCAGTCCGCGAGCGTGCGCGCGTAATGGAGTCCGCTGCCGTGACACTGGCCCAGTTGCAGGCCGACGCGCCGGGCGTGCTGCTGCAGATGGGTGGGCGTGGGCAGCATTCCGCCGGGGAAGATGTAGCGCTGGATGAAGTCCGGGTGGGCGCGGTAGCTCTCGAAGGCATCCTCGCGGATGGTGATGATCTGGGCCACGGCCCGCCCGCCGGGCCGCAGGCAGTGTTGTACCGTTTCGAACCAGGTGCGCCAGTGGGCCTCGCCCACCGCCTCGAACATCTCGATGGATACCACGTGATCGAAACGCTCACGCAGCTCCCGATAGTCCTGCAGCCGCAGTTCCACCCGGTCGCTGAGCCCGGCCTGCTGGATGCGCTGGCGGGCCCAGGCCAGCTGGCTTGGCGACAGGGTGATGCCGGTGACCCGCAGGCCGGCCCGGGCTGCGGCCTCGGCGAAACCGCCCCAGCCGCAGCCGATCTCCAGCACGTGCTCGCCGGGACGGGCATCCAGCTGCTCGAGAATGGCGCGGTACTTGGCATCCTGCGCCTGCTCCAGGTTCATCGCCGGGTCGCTGTACCAGCCCCCCGAGTAGGTCATGCCCGGATCAAGCCAGAGCCGGTAGAAGGCGTTGCCCAGGTCGTAGTGCGCCATGATGTTACGGCGCGCACCGCGGCGGCTGTTGTGACGCGAGCGGTGGAAGAGCCATAGCGCCAGGCGGGTGAACACCCCGCCGCGTAGCCGGTAGTCGTAGGCGCTGTGGTTGAGGTTGAGCAACTCCAGCAGTCGGGCGGTCTTTGGGCTGTCCCAGTCGCCGGCCATGTAGCTCTCCGCCAGGCCCACGTCGCCGCGCTGGAGCAGCCGGCGGATGAGGCCGAGCGGCCGGTGGAGTACCCAGGTGGCCTCCGGGCCCGGCTCGGGGGCGGTGACGGTGACCGACTCGCCGCCGGGCAGTCGCAGGTGCAGCGTGCCCACGGCGAGCCGGCGCAGCCACCGACCCATGGGGCGCACGCTGCCGGGCAACGGGGCACTGAGGCGGGCGGTGCGTTCCAGGCTAGTCATGGCGCGTCTCCCCTGCCGGGGCTGGTGTAAAGTCGGGTTGCGGTGCCGGGACGGGCGCCGAAGCCGGCGCGGCCTGGCGCGCCGGCTCCCAGGGCGCGGGCACGCCCAGGCCCCGGGCCACCTGCAGGGCGGACTGCAGCCCGTCCTCGTGGAAGCCGTAGCCGAAGTAGCTGCCGCAGAACCAGGTTCGCTCCCGCCCCTGCAGGCTGGGCAGCAGGGCCTGGGCGCTGCGCGTGCCCTGGTCAAAGACCGGGTGGGTGTAGTACATGCGCCGCAACACGCGTTCCTCCCGGGCCGGCACGATGGGGTTCAGAGTGACGAACAGGTCGCGCGTGGTGGACAGGCGCTGCAGGCGGTTCATCCAGTAACTGACCGAGACCGGGCGCTGTTGGTTCTCGCCCTGGCGGGACAGGTGGTTCCAGCTGGCCCAGATGGCACGGCGACGGGGCATCAGTGCCGGGTCGGTGTGCAGAATGGCCTCGTTGGTCTGGTAGCGGAAGCGGCCGAGCAGGTCTGCCTCCCCGTCGGTGGGGCGGTCCAGCATGGCCAGGGTTTCATCCGCGTGGCCGGCCAGGACCACCTGGTCGAAGCGCCCGAGTAACCCCTGGTCGCCGTACAGCGTGACGCCCTCGCGGTCACGGTGGACGCGCCGGACCGGGGTGTCGGTATGGCTGGCCTCCAAGGCCGGCAGCATCCGCTGGACGTACTCGCGCCCGCCGCCGGTGACCGTGCGCCACTGCGGGCGGTTGGACAGCCGAATCAGCCCGTGCTGGTCGAAGAATCTCAGGAACCGCTCCAGCGGGAAGTCGCGCAGGCTGGCCTGGGAACAGGACCAGATGGCCGCGGCCATGGGCAGCAGGTAGTGGTCGACAAAGCCCCGGCCCATGCGCCGTTGCTGCAGGTAGTCGCCCAGGGTGAGGGTGTCGGGGATGCCCTGGCGCAGGTAGCGCCGGGCGTGGGCATTGAAGCGCACGATATCGGCGACCATGCGCAGGAACCGCGGACTGACCAGGTTACGGCGTTGGGCGAACAGGGTGCCGACGCTGTCCCCGGCCCACTCCACGTCCTCGTCCACTACCGACACCGCGAAGGACATATCGCTTTCCTGGGTGGGGACGTCCAGGTGGCGGAAGAGCGCGGTAAGGGCCGGGTAGTTGGGCTCGTTGTAGACGATGAAGCCGGTGTCCACGGGGGTAGAGCCCTCGGGTAGCATGGCCTCGACGGTGTGGGTGTGCCCGCCCACGTAGCTGTTCCGCTCGAACAGCGTGACCCGGTAGCGGCGGCTGAGCAGCCAGGCGGCCCCCAGCCCGGAAATGCCGCCACCGACCACGGCGATATGCCCCTCTGCCATGCGTCCGACCTCCGGATGGCGAAAATGTTTGTACAACTATTGTATACACGCTGTGCAAATGCAAGCCGGGCTGCACCGCGGGTGTCCCGGTGCGTTATCCTTCAGGCGCTGCGTGGCCGGACGGGATAGAGACGGAAGGTGAGGGGATACTGGCAGAGCTATCTGGGCCGTTTTCTCGGGCTGCTTTCAGGCTGGTTGCTGGCCGGGACCTGGGGGTTGGTGCCCGGGCTGTTGCTGGGGTGGGCGGCGGATATGCTGGTCCGCCACCACCGCTTTTGCGGCTGGGCCTGGTCCGGGTGCGGGATGGACGGGGCGGAGCGGCGCTGCGCCGGGGTGCTGCTGGCGCTGATGGGCCGGCTGGCCAAGGCGGACGGTCGGGTCAGCGAGGCGGAGGTGGCGGTCACCGAGGCGATCCTGGGCGAGTTGAACCTCACCGGCGTGCGCCGGCAGCGGGCGATCACCCTGTTCCGCCGTGGACGGGATGGGCGGTTACCGCTGCGCGCTCTTTTGCGCAGCCTGCGGCGGGGGCTGCGCGCCCGGCCGGAGTGGCGCCCCCGGGTGCTGTCCGCGCTGGTGCGCCTGGCCGCTGCCGACGGTCCCCCGGAGCCGGTGCAGTATCGCCTCCTGGTGCGGGTGTGGCGCGGGCTTGGTCATGCCCGGCACGATCTGGATCAACGCCTGGCCGGGGGTGTGGGCCAGCGCCGCCCGGGGCAGCCGTTCCAGGGCGGGGACGAGGTGGCCCGCGCGCGGGCACTGTTGGGGGTGGCAGCGGACGCCGGCCGCGCCGAGGTGCGCCGGGCGTACCGCCGTGGCCTCAGTCGCCACCACCCGGACCGGGTCCAGGCGCGCGGTGCCAGCGCCGCGGAGGTGCGCCACGCGGCCAACCGCACCCGCGAACTGCGCGAGGCGTGGGAGCTTTTGCGCCACCATCACGACTGAGTAAGTCCCGGGCTGGCCACTCCAATATGCACCGGGGGGTGGCCTTGGGTTAAAGTACGGCACTCCTGTTACAAAGAAAGGCTGCGAGAGATCCATGAAGGCGGACTTCAGCAAGGTACGTGCAGTGCTCTACGACCTGGACGGGACGCTGGTGGACAGTGCCCCTGATCTGGCGGTGGCCGTGAACCGGGTGTTGGCCGACCGCGGCCAGCCGGCCCGCGAGGAGGCGGAGATTCGCCGCTGGGTGGGTAACGGTGCCCGGCGCCTGATCATGCGCGCGCTCACCGGCGAGCACCACGGCGATCCGGGCGACGAGCACACCGATCCGGCGCTGGAGCAGTTCTTCCAGTATTACGGCGAGCGGGTAGCTGAGCGCAGCCGCCTGTACCAGGGGGTGTCCGAGGGGTTGGCCGGGGTGGCCGAGTTGGGCCTTGCCCAGGCGGTGGTCACCAACAAGCCGCGCCGCTTCGCCGAGCCCCTGCTGGAGGCCTTGGGGGTGCGCGACTACATGGCCACCGTTGTGGGCGGGGACTGCGCCCCGGTGAAGAAGCCCGACCCGGCGCCGCTGCGCCTGGCCCTCGAGCGGCTCGGCGTCGAGCCGTCGCAGGCGCTGATGGTAGGTGACTCGGCGGTGGATGTGGGCGCGGCGCGCAACACCGGCATGAAGGTGGTCTGCGTGCCCTACGGCTACAACGCCGGCAACGCCATCGAGGACGCCTTCCCCGATCTGATGTTGCACAGCCTTGCGGAACTGCCGGGGATGCTGCGGAGCCGGGCGGCGTGATGGGCGTGTCGCTCTCCAGGGTGGATGTCCCCCGGCAGCGCCGGGCGCGCCGTCGATGGTGATGCCGGACGCGTAGAGGGAGCCCACGTCTAGCATCACCTGGAGAGTCCGCATGCAACCTGAACAATTCCGCGACCTGGCCGGGGCCGGGTACAACCGCATCCCGCTGGTGCGGGAGATCCTGGCCGACCTGGACACCCCGCTGTCCACCTACCTGAAACTGGCCCAGGGCCCTTACTCTTACCTGTTCGAATCGGTTCAGGGCGGGGAGAAGTGGGGCCGGTATTCCATCATCGGGCTGCCCTGCGAGACCGTGCTGCGGGTCTATGGCCACGAGGTGGAGATCAGCGTAGCGGGGCGGGTCACCGAGCGCTTCCCGGTGGACGACCCGTTGGCCTGGATCGAGGCCTACCAGGCCCGCTTCCGCGCCGCCGACCCGCCCGGCTTCCCGCACATGCCCCGTTTCCTCGGTGGCCTGGTGGGGTACTTCGGCTACGAGACCGTCGGGTATATCGAGCCGCGCCTGGCGGACAGCGACAACCGCGATGAGCTGGGCGTGCCGGATATCCTGCTGATGGTCAGCGAGGAGGTGCTGGTCTTCGACAACCTGGCCGGCCGCCTCTACCTGGTGGTGCAGGTGGACCCCGCGGCCGAGGACGCCCTGGCCCGGGGGCAGACCCGCCTGGACGAACTGGCCGAGCGGCTGCGGCGGGCAGACTCGGTCTATCGCCCCGAGCGCCCGGCGCGGCAGGTCTCCGAGTCCGACTTCCGCTCCAACTTCACCCAACCGGAGTTCGAGGCGGTGGTGGAACGCATCCGCGAGTACATCCTGGCCGGCGACTGCATGCAGGTGGTCCCCTCCCAGCGCATGTCCGTGCCCTTCCGCGCCGAGCCGCTGGACCTCTACCGCGCCCTGCGCTGCACCAACCCCTCGCCCTACATGTACTACCTGAACCTGGGCGACTTTCACGTGGCTGGCTCCTCACCGGAGATCCTGGTGCGGCTGGAGGACGACGAGGTGACGGTACGGCCCATCGCCGGCACCCGGCGCCGCGGCCACGACGAGGCCGAGGACCGGGCGCTCGAGGAGGACCTGGTCAACGACCCCAAGGAGCTGGCCGAGCACCTGATGCTCATCGACCTGGGCCGCAACGACGTGGGCCGGGTCGCCGAGACCGGCAGCGTCCGGGTGACCGAAAAGATGCTGGTGGAGCGCTACTCCCACGTGATGCACATCGTCTCCAACGTCACCGGCCGGCTGAAGTCGGGGCTGGGGCCGATGGAGGTGCTGCGCGCCACCTTCCCGGCGGGCACGGTGAGCGGCGCGCCCAAAATCCGCGCCATGGAGATCATCAACGAGGTGGAGCCGGTCAAGCGCGGCGTCTACTCCGGCGCGGTGGGGTACCTCTCCTGGTCCGGCAACCTGGACACCGCCATCGCCATTCGCACCGCCGTTATCAAGGACGGGCGGGTGCACGTGCAGGCGGGCGCCGGGGTGGTGGCCGACTCGGTGCCGCGGCTGGAGTGGAAGGAGACCTTGAACAAGGGCCGGGCGCTGTTCCGCGCCGTGGAGATGGCCGAGCACGGGCTGGACAACCCGCCGCCGGTGGAGGAGGACTGAGCCATGCTGCTGATGATCGACAACTACGACTCCTTCACCTGGAACCTGGTGCAGTACCTGGGCGAGCTGGGCGTCGAGGTGGTGGTCCATCGCAACGACGAGATCACCGTCGATGAGATCCGCCGGCTCGGGCCCGAGCGCATAGTGCTCTCGCCGGGGCCCTGCACGCCCAACGAGGCGGGCATCTCGCTGGCGGTGGTGCGCGAGCTGGCCGGCCGCGTGCCGATCCTGGGCGTCTGCCTGGGCCACCAGGCCATCGGTCAGGCCTTCGGTGGCGAGGTGGTGCGGGCCCGCCAGGTCATGCACGGCAAGACCTCGCCCATCCACCACCGGGGGCAGGGCGTCTTTCGGGGGTTGGAGAACCCGCTGGAGGCCACCCGCTACCATTCACTGGTGGTGCGCCGGGAGACGCTGCCGGCCTGTTTCGAAATCACTGCCTGGACGGCGCTGCCGGACGGCGGGGTGGACGAGATCATGGGTATGCGCCACCGTGAACTTCCGGTGGAAGGGGTGCAGTTCCACCCGGAATCCATCCTGACCCGCCAGGGCCATGAACTGCTGAAGAACTTTCTCGAGGGGTGATACGCATGGATATGCAAGGCGCGATTCGGCTGGTGACCGAGGGCACCGACCTGACCGAGGGTGAGATGGCGGAAGTGATGCGCCAGATCATGACCGGTCAGGCCACCCCGGCGCAGATCGGCGGCTTTCTCATCGGGCTGCGGATGAAGGGCGAGACGGTATCGGAGATCACCGCCGCTGCCCGGGTGATGCGGGAGTTGGCCACCCGAGTGGAGGCGGCGGGGCCGCACCTGCTGGATACCTGCGGCACCGGTGGCGACGCCAGTAATACCCTGAACGTGTCCACCGCCTGCGCCTTCGTGGCGGCTGCGGGCGGGGCGCAGGTGGCCAAGCACGGCAACCGTTCCGTCTCCTCCAGCTGTGGCAGTGCCGACGTGCTGGAGGCGGCCGGGGCCCGGTTGGATCTGGACGCCGGGCAGGTGGCCGAGTGCATCCGCCGGGTGGGGGTGGGGTTCCTGTTTGCCCCGCACCACCACTCGGCCATGAAACACGCCATCGGGCCGCGCCGTGAGATGGGGGTGCGCACGCTGTTCAACATCCTCGGCCCGCTCACCAACCCCGCCGGTGCGCCGCACCAGCTGCTGGGCGTATACCACAAGCGGTGGGTGGTGCCGGTGGCCGAGACCCTGCGCGCTCTGGGCAGTCGCCGGGTGCTGGTGGTGCACGCGGATGACGGACTGGACGAGATCAGCATCAGCAGCGACACCCTGGTCGCCGAGCTGGACCAGGGCAAGATCCACGAGTACCGCATTACCCCGGAGCAGTTCGGCCTGCCCCGGGCGGAGCTCAGCAACCTGCAGGTGAAGAGCGCGGAGGAGAGCCTGGCGTTGATCCAAGAGGCGTACGCCGGCCAGGAGGGGCCGGCGTTCAGCATCATCGCCATCAACGCCGGGGCCGCGCTCTACGCCGCCGAGAAGGCGCCCACGCTGGATGCCGGGGTGGCCAGTGCTGCCGAGGCGCTGCGGAATGGCGGGGCCCAGCGCAAGCTGGACGCGTTTGTGAAGTGCACCCAGGAGGTCTGAGCGTGTCTGACACCCCCGACATTCTGAAGAAGATCCTCGAGCGCAAGGCCGAGGAGATCACCGAGCGGCAGGCCCGCCTGCCGCTGGAGAAGCTCTCCGCCCGCGCCGCCGAGGCGGACCCGCCGCGCGGTTTTGTCCGCGCCCTGGCTGACAAGGTGGCCGCGGGCCAACCCGGGGTGATCGCGGAGATCAAGCGCGCCTCGCCCAGCCAGGGGGTGATCCGTGACCCCTATGACCCGGCGACCATCGCCCGGGGTTACGAGGCGGCCGGGGCGGCCTGCCTCTCTGTACTGACGGATCGCGACTTCTTCCAGGGCGACGACAGCCACCTGCAGTCCGCCCGCGCTGCCTGTGGCCTGCCGGTGCTGCGCAAGGATTTCATCATCCACCCCTGGCAGGTGGTGGAGGCGCGCATGCTGGGGGCGGACTGCGTGCTGCTGATCGCGGCGGCGCTGGACGATGCGCGCATGGCGGAGTTGCACGAGCTGGCCGGCTCGCTGGGCATGGATGTGCTGGTAGAGGTGCACGATGCCGATGAACTGGCGCGGGCGGCGGCATTGAAGCCGCGCCTGCTGGGGATCAACAACCGGGACTTGCGCACTTTCCGCACCCGCCTGGAGACCACGCTGGACCTGCTGGACCGGGTGCCACGCAGCAGTCTGCTGGTGACGGAGAGCGGTATTCACACGCCCGCCGACGTGTCCCGCATGCGTGCCGCGGGGGTGGATGCCTTCCTGGTGGGCGAGGCCTTCATGCGTGCGCCCCAGCCTGGGGATGCCCTGCAAGACCTGTTCTTTCCGGCGTGACGCCGGGGGCGTCCAGTCGGCGTTTTAAACGCTGCGCTCGTCCGGACGCTCGAACACCACGATGTTCTTGCCCTGGACCGCCAGTTGGTCCTCCTCGTCCAGGGTTTTCAGCACCCGACCGACCATCTCGCGGGAGCAGCCGACGATGCGCCCCAGCTCCTGCCGGGTGATCCGCACCTGCATGCCGTCCGGGTGGGTCATTGCCTCCGGGCGGGCCGCCAGGTCGCGCAGGGCGCTCATGATGCGACCGGCCACGTCCAGGCAGGCCAGATCGTGAATCTTCTGCTGGGCACGCCGCAGGCGGTCGGCCAGTTGGCTGGCCAGCATTTCCATGAGTTCCGGGTGTTCGCCGGCCAGTTGCCGGAACCGGCTGTAAGGGATCTCCGCCACTTCACAAGCCCCGCGGGCACGCACCCACGCCCCGCGGGGCGCACCAGGTCGGAACAGGCTGAGCGCGCCGAAGAAGCTGCCGGCGTAGAGGTAGTCGATGATCACTTCGCGGCTGCTGCATTCGTCCATGAACACGGTAATGCTGCCGGAGTTCAGGTAGTAGAGCGTCTCCGAGGCCTCGCCCGCCATCATGATCGTGGCCCGGGGGGCGTAGAGATGGCGTTCGCTCTGGGCGAGCAACTGCTCGATGCAGTCCGGATTCTGGCCTGCCATGGAAGCGTTCATAATCATTATGTGTGCCTCGCGCCGCTGGTGCGGCCTTGCGTTTGGTACTCCATTATAAGTGACCTGCGACAGATCGCGACGCATCTCCTATTCAGCGGGGTTCCGCATGGATATACTCCGCAGTCTTATCAATGTTGGTATAGGTGGGAGTCGCCATGAAGGCAAGCGTGAAGTGGTTGGGTAACGCAGCATTCGAGGCGGAAACAGACAGTGGCCACACCCTGGTCATGGATGGCCCGCCGGACGCCGGTGGGGAGAACCGCGGGCCGCGGCCCATGGAGATGCTGCTGCTGGGCACCGCCGGCTGCTCCGCCTTTGATGTGGTGCACATCCTCCAGCGAGGGCGCCACGCGGTGGCGGACTGCCAGGTCAGCGTGGAAGCCGAGCGGGCCGAGAACCCGCCCAAGGTCTTTACCCGTATTCACTTGCACTTCAAGGTGTCGGGTGAGGGCCTCTCCGAGAAGGCCGTGGCCCGCGCCGTTCAGCTGTCGGCCGAGAAGTACTGCTCGGCCTCCATCATGCTGGGCAAGGCCGCAGAGGTGACCCACAGCCACGAGCTGGTCTGAGGTCCTCCGCGCGGCCCGGGCCGGTGCCGGAGACGGGGCTGGCACGGCCGCCCAGGTCAGGCATAATACGCGCCCGCCGGCTTTTAGCGGCGGCACCTTTACCACCACGGGCCGGACTGGAGGACGGGCTTTTGGTTGAACACGGTTCCAGGGTGAGCCTGCACGGCTTCAACAACCTGACCAAGTCCCTGAGTTTCAACATCTACGATGTGTGTTACGCCAAGACGGCGGCACAGCGGCAGGCCTATATCGACTACATCGACGAGGTCTACAACGCCGAACGGTTGACTCAGATCCTCTCCGATGTGGCCGACATCATTGGCGCGAACATCCTCAATATCGCCCGTCAGGACTACGAGCCCCAGGGCGCCAGCGTGACCATCCTCATCTCCGAGGAGCCGGTCTCCGAGGCGGAGGCCGAGGCCGCCGATAGCGTGGGCCCGGGGCCGCTGCCGGAGACCGTGCTGGGCCATCTGGACAAGTCCCACATCACGGTGCACACCTACCCGGAGAGCCACCCCGAGCACGGGGTGAGCACTTTCCGGGTGGATATCGATGTCTCCACCTGCGGGGTGATCTCGCCGCTCAAGGCGCTGAATTACCTGATCCACAGCTTCGACTCCGACATCGTCACCATGGACTACCGGGTCCGGGGCTTTACCCGGGATGTGCGCGGTCGTAAGCACTTTATCGACCACGACATCAACTCCATCCAGAATTACCTGGCGGACGACACCAAAGAGCGCTACCACACGATCGATGTCAACGTCTTCCAGGAGAACCTCTTCCACACCAAGATGATGGTGCGGGAGCTGGACTTGGAGAACTACCTGTTCGGGGAGTCGGCGGCCGAGTTGCCCGAGGTGGAGCGCCGTGAGATCGAGCGCCAACTGCGCCGCGAGATGACCGAGATCTTCGCTGGCCGCAATCTGGCGCCGGACCAGGAGGTTTGAGAGCGACCATGGCCTATTACCGGCGGCACATCTTCTTCTGCACCAACCGGCGCGAGGGCAGCGACCGGCCCTGCTGCTGCGACCGCGGCGGACAGGATGCCCGCGCCTACGTCAAGGCGCGGGTCAAGGCGCTGGGGCTCAGCGGACCGGGAGAGGTCCGGGTGAACGCCGCCGGCTGTCTGGACCGCTGCGAGGAGGGGCCGGTGGCCGTGGTCTACCCGGAAGGGACCTGGTACACGTGGGTGGACGAGGAAGACCTGGATGAGCTGGTGGACGAGCACCTGGTCAACGGCCGGGAGGTCAGCCGGCTGAAGATCTGAGCCTCACAATGCATCAAGGCAAGGGGGCCGGGGGGCGGTGGGACAATGCGCCACACCCGGTTCTGTTGACCGGACTGCTGCGCTGCAAGAAAATAACACACGTCCGGTTGGTCATATGGTTTGGCCAGTCGGTCTTCTCCTCCATCCTCCTTTGGTGTGTTAGGCGCGGCACCCCCTGCCGCGCCTTTTTTTTAATCGCACCGCGTGGGAGGGCACCGGACACCGAATCGGGTGTTGTCTGACGCGGCCGTTTCGGCTAACATTCCCGCCTTTCCTGAGGGAGCACAGGCTTCGGAGTACGGTTCATGAAGACCTACAGCGCAAAGCCCGCAGACGTACAGCGTGACTGGTACGTGGTTGACGCCACCGGTAAGACCCTGGGGCGTCTGGCCAGTGAAGTGGCGTACCGCCTGCGTGGTAAACACAAGCCCGAATACACCCCGCACGTGGACACCGGCGACTACATCGTCGTGGTCAATGCCGAGAAGGTCGCGGTGACGGGTAACAAGGCCAGTGACAAGATGTACTACCGGCACACTGGCTACATCGGTAACATGAAGAGCATCAGCTTCGAGAAGCTGATCGACAAGGCGCCTGAGCGCGTGATCGAGAAGGCTGTCAAGGGCATGCTGCCCAAGAACCGCCTCGGTCGTGCAATGATCAAGAAGCTCAAGGTCTACGCCGGCGGCGAACATCGGCATGCTGCCCAGCAGCCGCAGTCGCTCGATATCTGATTGGATCAGGAACGGTATACGTCATGGCGGAACAGCAGTATTACGGCACCGGTCGTCGCAAGACCTCCAGCGCCCGGGTTTTCTTGCGTCCCGGCAGCGGAGACATTAAGGTAAATGGGCGCTCGCTGGACGAGTACTTCGGCCGCGAGACGGCGCGCATGGTCGTGCGTCAGCCGCTGGAGCTGGTCGATGCCACCGAGCAGTTTGACGTGCACGTGACCGTCAAGGGCGGTGGCCCCAGCGGTCAGGCCGGCGCCATCCGCCACGGCATCACTCGCGCCCTCGTGGAGTACGACGAGGCGCTGAAGCAGCCGCTGAGCAAGGCGGGCTACGTGACCCGTGACGCCCGCATGGTCGAGCGTAAGAAGATCGGCCTGCACAAGGCGCGTCGCGCCACTCAGTTCAGCAAGCGCTGATCGGTTTGGCCCGGGCCGTCATTGCGGCGGCCCAGCCCGGGGCACCGGGCGCAGTTTATTGGGGGATCGTCTAGCGGTAGGACTACGGACTCTGACTCCGTCAACCCAGGTTCGAATCCTGGTCCCCCAGCCAACAGGAAAGGCACCACTCTGCGCGGGTGGTGCCTTTTTCTTTTTCCGGCGGGTACGTTTCCGGCGGGTTCAGGCGGTCTCCGGATCGCCCGCGCCCCGGTACACATCGAACCGGGTGCTCCGGCCCGGCAGTTGCCAGTCCGGGGGCAGGTCGCCCAGGGGCGCGGCGCGGCCGGGGCGCTTGACCACCACTCGCCGGGTGGCGCAGGCGCGGGCTACCCGGAGCAGTTCAACGTCATCCGCCGGGTCCTGGTCCGGCCAGGCCGGTAGATCGCGCAGCGCCTGCAGGTCCTTGCGCACCGCGCCCCGGGTGCTGCCCGCAGGGTACATCGGGTCCAGGCAGATCACCTCCGGGCGGTCCGCCGGGGCGAGGCCGGCGAGCCAGGTTGTGCTCTCTGCCACCACCAGCTGCAGCCGCGCGGCCAGAGCCGGGTGGCTGTGCCGCGCCCGCTCAAGGCCGTCCGCCAGCAGGGCGGCGATCACCGGGTGGCGCTCCACCAGCGTGACCTCCGCCCCCAGCGCGGCCAGGATGAAGGCGTCGCGGCCCAGACCGGCGGTGGCGTCCACCACCTGCAGGGGCTGGTCGCCGCGCAGCCCGCAGGCCCGCGCCAGCGCCTCCCGCTTGAGGCTCGCTTGACGGAGTCGTCGTCCCTGCCGTCCGCCATCCAGCGTCACGTAAACCGGGCCGGGCGCCCCCCGACCGGCACTGCAGAGGGCCAGGCCGGAGGCCCCCAGGCGCAGGTAAAGGCCTGCCTGGTCCGGCGCCGTCTCCACCAGGGGGAGTCCGAGGCGTGCCGCAAGCGCATTCGCCCGCGGGCAGCTACCCTGTTCAGGTAAGACGCCCAGTAGGGCCTGGCACTTGCGTTCGGTCATTGACGGCGGTTCCCTTTTCTTGTCCGTGCGGCGGCCACTACAGTACTATGCCCGAACGCAATAGAGAGCGCTGCCCAGCCCGGCAGTGCCAAGCCCCCGGAGGTGCATGCATGGCGAACGAGAAGTCCACGGAATCCACCGCTCCCGATACGTCCGAACTTTCGGAGGTGTTGTCGGAAATCGCAACGTCCAGCCAGGAGCTGGTCAACGATTTCCTGGCCCAGGAGCAGACCGAGCACCATATCTCGGTGGAGGATGCCCTGGCCATGAGCAAGCCCTTCCAGGAGTGGGCTGCCCGCGCAATGGCCGACCCGGTGCGGCTGTGGCAGGCGCAGATGGCCTTCTGGCAGGACTACGCCACCCTGATGCAGAACTCCGCGCTGCGCTTCTGGGGTTTTCAGTCCGACCCGGTGGTCAGCCCGGGGAAGGGCGACCGGCGCTTTAAGAGCGAGCACTGGGAGGACAACCCGCTGTTCGATTTCATCAAGCAGTCCTATCTGCTGAGCGCCGACTACCTGCACCGTACGGTCAAGGAGACCGACGGTCTCGATGATCGCACGGCGCAAAAGATCGACTTTTACACCCGCGCCTTCATCGACGCCATGTCCCCGACCAACTTCGTGGCGACCAACCCGGAGGTGCTCGAGAAGACCCTGGAGACCCGCGGCGAAAACCTGGTCAAGGGCCTGAAAAACATGCTTGACGATCTCAAGCGTGGGGGCGGCAAGCTGAATATCCGCATGACCGACCTGGATGCCTTCGAGGTGGGCGAGAATGTCGCCACCACGCCGGGCAAGGTGGTCTACCAGAACGACCTGATCCAGCTGATCCAGTATCAGCCGCAGACCGAGCAGGTGCACAAGCGGCCCATGCTGCTCACGCCGGCCTGGATCAACAAGTACTACATCATGGACCTCTCGCCCAAGAACTCCATGGTCAAGTGGCTGCTGGAGCAGGGGCACCAGGTGTTCATGATCTCCTGGAAGAACCCCACGGAGAAGGAGGCGGAAAAGACCTTCGAGGATTACATGCTCGAGGGGCCGCTGGCCGCCATGGACGTGGTCAACGAGATCACCGGCAGCAAGGAGTTGAGCTGCGTCGGGTACTGCCTGGGTGGCACCCTGCTGGCGTGCACGCTGGCCTACATGGCCGCCAAGGGCGATGACCGGGTCAAGGCCGCTACCTTCCTCACCTGCATGCTCGATTTCGAGTACCCGGGCGAGCTGGAGGTCTTCATCGACGAGGAGCAGATCCAGATGCTCGAGCGCAAGATGGGCGCCAAGGGCTATCTGGAGGGTCAGCAGATGGCCACCACGTTCAATATGCTCCGGGCCAATGACCTCATCTGGTCCTTCTTCGTCAACAACTACCTCAAGGGCGACGAGCCGTTCCCCTTTGATCTGCTCTACTGGAACTCCGACGCCACCAACATGCCGGCGAAGATGCACAGCTTTTATCTTCGCAACATGTACCAGAAGAACCTGCTCAAGGACGCGGGCGGGATCACCCTGGCCGGCGAGCCCATCGACCTGTCCAAGGTCAAGGTGCCCGCCTACTTCATGTCGGCCAAGGAGGACCACATCGCGCCCTGGAAGAGCACCCTGCGCGGCCCGCGCCTGCTCTCCGGGCCGACCAAGTACGTGCTGGGCGGCTCCGGCCATATCGCCGGGGTGATCAACCCGCCGTCCCGCAACAAGTACGGTTACTGGACCTCCACCAAGAAGACGGTGGACCAGGAGGAGTGGCTGGCGAGCGCCAAGCAGTACGACGGCTCCTGGTGGAACGACTGGGGCAAGTGGCTGGCCCAGAAGGGTGGCGCCAAGGTGGATGCGCCCAAGGATCTGGGCAGCAGCCAACACAAGCCGATCGAGGACGCTCCTGGGGCTTACGTGAAGGAGCGCCACGACGACAAGCGCTGATTATTCGCGCGACGCGGTGAGGCCTGTCCGTTGACAGGCCCCCACCAAAAACGCCGCCGGCCTCCTGAGGGGCTGGCGGCGTTTTTGGTGGTGACCAAGGGCCCTGACGGACCGGGCGCGCGCCTCGGGCTCAGGCGCGCTCGTTGAGCAGGGTGCCCAGCATCTCGTCCGCGGCCTGCACCACCCGGACCGAGGCCTCGCCCTGGCGTTGGTAGCTCAGTGATTGCACCAGCGCGGTGTTGATGTCCTCGGAGCCTTCGGCGGTACGGGCCGTTTCCCGGGCCACGGTGACCGCACCTCGTTCCAGGCCGGACTGGGCGGCATAGACGCCCTGTAGACCGCTGTTAAATGCGTTATTGATGTCCATAGGCCCTCCGGCAGAAAGTTGCCGCTTTGCCCCGATCATAGCACAGTGCTGCCGAGGGGGTTGACAATCTGGTATACTGCCCCGTTTTTCACCGGAGGGAAGAGCAGGATGAGCGAGCCACAGCCGTTGGTGGGCGTCATCATGGGCAGTCGCTCGGACTGGGAAACCATGTCGGAGGCCTGCCAGGTGCTTGATGACTTTCAGGTGCCGCACGAGGCGAAGATCGTCTCGGCCCACCGCACCCCGGAGCTGATGCGGAACTACGCCCTGCAGGCCGAGGACCGGGGTCTCAAGGCGATCATCGCCGGGGCAGGGGGCGCGGCCCATCTGCCGGGCATGGTGGCCGCCATGACCACCGTGCCGGTGCTCGGCGTACCGGTCCAGAGCCGCTCGCTAAAAGGGCTCGACTCCCTGCTCTCCATCGTCCAGATGCCCGGTGGGGTGCCGGTGGCGACGCTGGCCATCGGCAGCGCCGGCGCCCGGAATGCCGGCCTGCTCGCCTGCAGTATCCTGGCGAATGAGGACCCGGCCCTGCGCCAACGCCTTCATGACTTCCGCCAACGCCAGGCCGACAAGGTGCTGGGGGACGAGCTGCCGCAATGAGTACCGTTCTGTTGCCCGGGGCCACCCTGGGTGTTCTGGGTAACGGCCAGCTGGGCCGGATGTTTGCCCTGGCGGCCCGGCGCATGGGCTACCGCGTGGCCACCTTCGGGCCGGGCACCGGTACGCCGGCAGGGCAGGTCTGTGACCTGGAGATGGACGCCGATTACCGCGACGAGCAGGCCCTGCGCGCCTTCGCCCGGCAGGTGGAGGCGGTCACCTTCGAGTTCGAGAATGTCCCCGCCGAGGCTGGCGAGCTACTGGCGGAGCACGTGCCGGTGCGTCCCCGGGAGACGGTGCTCCATATTGCGCAGAACCGCTGGCGGGAGAAGACCTGGCTGCGGGACCAGGGCTTCCCGGTGGGGGATTTTGCCACCGTGGAGAGCGAGGCCGCACTCGTCGATGCACTGGAGCGGCTGGGGACGCCGGCCGTGCTCAAGACCGCGGGGTTCGGTTACGACGGCAAGGGGCAGGCCCTGATCCGCACCCCCGCGGATGCCGCCGGTGCGTGGCAGGCGATCGGCGGGCAGGCAGCCGTGCTGGAGGCCTTCGTGGACTTCCACATGGAGGTTTCGGTGGTGGCCGCGCGCGGTACGGATGGCAGCTTTGCCCATTACGGCGTCTTCGAGAACCGCCACCGTGATCATATCCTGGACGTGACCCTGCCCGATGCGCCGGTGGGGCCGCAGTTGCGCGAGCAGGCCGAGGACATCGCGAGGGGTATTCTCGAGGCCCTAGGCGTGGTCGGTGTGCTCTGCGTGGAGTTCTTTGTGGCCAGCGATGGCCGCTTGCTGGTCAACGAGCTGGCGCCGCGGCCGCACAACTCCGGGCACCTGACCTTCGACGCCTCGCTCAGCAGCCAGTTCGAGCAGCAGGTGCGGGCGGTGGCCGGGCTACCGCTAGGGGACACCCGGTTGCTGCGGCCGGCCGCCATGGTCAACCTGCTCGGCGACCTGTGGGAGGACGGCGAACCAGACTGGGCCGCCGCCCTCGCCGACGGCCAGACCAAGCTGCACCTTTACGGCAAGGCGAATGCCAAGCCCGGACGCAAGATGGGTCACCTGACCGCGTTCGGGGATGATCGCGAGGATGCGGCCCGCCGCGCCGTGGCGGCCCGGGAGCGGCTACGGAGTGGCGGTCATCGCTGACCGCCACTCCGTTTTCCCGCGCCTGCCGCTATTTCCCGCGCTCGCCGGAGGTCTCGCGTAATTCGTCGAGCTTGCGGCGGGTGAGCGCCTTGAAGCGGGGGGTCAGGCCGGCATCCTCGTAAATGGGGTCGCCCTGCTCATCCTCGGCCACCACCCGCTGCCCCTGCACGTAGGGGAAGGTGGCCTCGAGTTCATCCAGCGCGGTGCCCAGCAGGTCGGTGATCAGGTCCTCCTCGGAGCGGCCGGGGTACATCTCGGCCAGCGCGCCGAGCTTCGCGGCATCCGCAAGGGGCAGGCGCACCCGGTATTCGTAAGGCGTACGCTGCTCGGCGGCGGTCTCTTCCCAAGTCTCGACCAACTGCTTCAGTTGCATAGGCTCCCGGTATCCTCTGATGGTGGCGGTGATTGCGTCGCGGGCTGTGATGATGGCCCCCGTACACCCATATTATGCACCCGGACGGGCGCTGTGGAGGGGGTCAGTGGTCTGAGGGGGTGTCATGGCTCCGCTGCGGGCCGGTGCCCTCACCGAAGCCGTCCGCCACCAAGTCGCGAAGCGCTGTCAGCGCCTCTTCGGCCTGTTCGCCGTCGGCCTCCACCTGGATACGGCTGCCACAGCCGGCCGCCAGCATCATCAGGCCCATCACGCTCTTGCCGTCCACCGTGCGCTCGCCGCGGGTGACCCGGATGGTGCAAGGGTACTCCGAGGCCAGGGCGGAGAAACGGCCGGCGGCACGGGCATGCAGCCCCAGCTTGTTCACGATGTCGAGTTCTTCGCTAGGCACAGTGGTGATTCCGTGGCGCTCCTGGGGGTTGCTCCCGGATTGGCAGCTCAATGGCTTAACTCCCTGTGGCGGACACTGACGGCATCCGTGCCGTTATCGAAACGCCGCGCCAGCTGCTCCGCCAGGTAGACGGACCGGTGCTGGCCGCCCGTGCACCCGATGGCGACGGTGACGTAGCTGCGTGCCTCCTTGCGGAAGGCGGGTAGCCAGGTGCTGACCAGTTCCTCGATCTGTTGCATTAGCCGCCCCACATCCGGCTGCGCCTCCAGGTAGCTCTGCACCGGCGCGTCCTGCCCGGTGAACGGTCGCAACCTCGGCTCCCAGTGCGGGTTGGGCAGGCAGCGGGCGTCGAACACGTAGTCGGCATCGGACGGGACGCCGTGCTTGTAGCCGAAGGACTGGAAGAGCAGCGAGAGCCGGCCGGGTTGGTGCTCCACCCGCTCGCGGATCAGGTCGCGCAGCTGGTGGACGTTGGTGTCGCTGGTGTCCAGTGTCAGGTCGGCGCGGGCACGCAGCGGTGCCAGCAGGGTCTCTTCCCGGGCGATGGCATCGGCGAGCGTGGCATCGTCGCCGCTGAGGGGGTGGCGGCGGCGGGTCTCGCTAAAGCGGGTGATGAGGGTCTCGTGGTTGGCGAACAGGAACAACACCTCGCTGTTCAGCCCCAGACCGCCCAGTTCGTCGAGTATCTCCGGGATGCGGGCCAGGTCCTCCGGCCGGTTGCGGGCGTCGATGCCCACCGCGTAGCGGCCGCTGGCCCCCTGGCAGCTGTCGTTGACGTGGCGGGCGAAAGCGCTGAGCAGACCGACGGGCAGGTTGTCGATGCAATACCAGCCCTGATCCTCGAGCGTGTGCAGCGCCACACTCTTTCCGGACCCGGACAGGCCGCTGATGATGATCAACCTGAGGTTCTGCATGGATGTCGGTGCTCCGCCTTCTGGCGGCCGCCGTGTCGGTGGCCGCTACCCTGCCGTCTCGCTACCCTGCCACTCGGCCAGCAGCTGGTGGAGCCGCTCCGGTTCCCCGGTGGCCCGCAACCGCTCGCACAGGCGGCTGTCACTGAACATCTCGGCCAGGTCGGCCAGGATCTGGAGGTGCTCGTCCGTGAAGTGCTCCGGCACCACCAGGGCGAAAAGCAGATCCACCGGTTCGCGGTCAAAGGCGTCGAAGTCGACGCCTTCGCCCAGGCGGATGAGCGCCCCCCGGGCCTGCTCTATGCCCTCCATGCGGGCGTGTGGCAGCGCCACGCCATGGCCCAGGCCAGTGCTGCCCAGGCGCTCACGCGCCACCAGGCGGTCGAAGACCTGGGGGGCGGCCAGGGTGGTGTCGTCCGTGGTCAGCAGGTCGCTGAGCTGTTCCAGCACGCGTTTCTTGCTGCTGACCTCGGCTTCGCAACGGATTCGGTCCGGCGTGATGAGTTCGGCGATTTTCATGATGATGTTCAGCCCAGGGCGGCCGGGGCCGGCAGGACGCCGGCCGCCAGTGGTTTGCTGTGGCTATTCTGCGTCTACGTCCGCGGCCCCTGCACTTGCCTTCTGCGCAGCGCCCTCCCTGCGGTGGTGGTCGGTCACCTTCTCCTTGTGCTTGACCAGTTGCCGGTCGAGCTTGTCCACCATGCCGTCAATGGCGGCGTACATGTCTTCGTTGGTGGTCTCGGCGTGCAGCCGGTTGCCGCTGATCAGCAGGTTGGCTTCCGCCTTCTGGCGAAGCTTTTCCACGGAGAGGATGACGTGGCTGTCCACCAGGTTGTCAAAGTGGCGCTCCAGGCGCTTGAACTTGTCGTGGACATAGTCCTTGAGAGCGTCCGTGACTTCCACATGGTGGCCGGTTATCTGTATTTGCATGCCGCCTCCTTCAACGTTGCGGTTCAGGCCAGTCGCTTGCGCTCGGATGACGAGGCGATGGCCATGGCCTCACGATACTTGGCTACGGTCCGTCTTGCCACGTTTATGCCTTCTTCCTGAAGGATATTTGCAATGCGACTGTCACTGAGTGGCTTGGCCGGGTTCTCGTCGGCGACCAGTCGCCGGATACGGGCGCGGATGGCGGTGGCCGAGCACTCGCCGCCATCCACGGTCTGCACGTGGCTGGAGAAGAAGTACTTGAACTCCAGCGTGCCCCGCGGGGTGTGCATGTACTTGCGGGTGGTGATCCGGGAAATGGTGGATTTGTGCATGTCCACCGCCTCGGCCACCTCGCGCAGGACCAGCGGCTGCATGGCCTCCTCGCCGTGGTCGAAGTAGCCCTGCTGGCGCTCGACGATGCAACGGGCCACTTTCAGCAGAGTGTCGTTGCGGCTGCGAAGGCTCTTGATGAACCAGCGCGCCTCCTGCAGGTGGTTGCGCAGGGTGGTGTTGTCGCTGCTGTTGTCGGCGCGCTTGATCAGGCTGGCGTAGTAGCTGTTGACCCGCAGCCGCGGGGCCGTGTCGGGGTTGAGCTCCACCTGCCAGCGGCCGTGAATGCGGCGCACCACCACGTCCGGGACCACGTACTGGGTCTCGTCGTCGCTGATCTGGGAGCCGGGCCGCGGGTCCAGGGTCTGGACCAGGGCCAGCACCTCGCGCAGTTGCTCCTGGTTGAGCTTCATGCGCCGGCACAGCTGGGCGTACTGGCGCTGCACCAGCATGTCCAGGTACTGGTCCACCAGCGTGCGGGCCTCGGTGAGCAGCGGGGTGTCGGGCGGCAGCTGCTCAAGCTGGATGAGCAGCGCTTCACGCGGGTCGCGTGCCGCCACGCCTACCGGGTCGAAGTGCTGGATGCGGCGCAGGACCGCCTCGACCTCCTCGGGCTCCACCTCCCACTCGGCGGGCAGGGCGGAGATCAGTTCTTCGATGTCGGCACCCAGATACCCGTCGTCGCGCACCGAGTCGATGATGACCTGGGCGATGACGGCGTCCTGCTCGGTAAAGGGGGTGAGCTCAGCCTGCCAGGTGAGGTGCTCGTGGAGGCTTTCACCGCCACCGGAGCGGTTGGCCCAGGGGTCGCGGTCCTCATCCTCGCTGTCGGGCTGGCTCCAGGGGGTGCTGCCGTCGTAGATCTCGTCCCAGCTGGAGTCGAGCGGAAGGTCGTCAGGGATGTCGTCCTGCTGGCTGGCGGCGGGCTCTTCGGCGGCGGGGGCTTCGGCATCGCTCTGCTCTTCGCCGCTCGTGTCCTCGCCCGGCTCGTCGGCGGTGTTCTGGTCAGCTTCGTCCGCCTCCGACCGCTGCTCGTCCTCCAATTGCTCGTCCTCGGCCATTTCCAGCATGACGTTGGACTCTAGCTGCTGCTGGATCTCCATTTGCAGATCCAGGGTGGAGAGCTGCAACAGGCGGATGGCCTGCTGCAGCTGGGGTGTCATGGTGAGTTGCTGGCCGAGCTTGAGTTGCAGCGACTGCTTCATGACCGATCCCAACGGGCCCGGGGGCCGTTCTGATTGATCGTGATGTGGGTGAGCTTTGTTTTCATGTATGTCGTGGCACGCACCGCTTTGATAATCCCATGCTAGCCCATTGCCGGGCCGGGTATCTGCCTGTACTCCCAGTTTACCGCGGAAAGGGGGTCAAAGCCGAAAATGCTCCCCCAGGTAGACCTCGCGGACGGCCTGGTTGGCCAGAACCTCGTCGGCACTGCCGCGGGCAATGACCCGGCCCTGGCTGAGGATGTAGGCCCGCTCCACGATACCCAGGGTTTCCCGCACGTTGTGGTCGGTGATCAGCACGCCGATCCCGCGCTCGGTGAGCTGGCGGATGATGTGCTGGATATCCACCACAGAGATGGGGTCAACGCCGGCGAAGGGCTCGTCCAGCAGGATGAACTGCGGGTCGGCGGCTAGCGCCCGGGCGATCTCCACCCGCCGCCGCTCCCCGCCCGAGAGGCTGATGCCATTCTGGTTGGCCAGATGCGGCACGTGGAACTCGTCCAGCAGGGCCTGGAGTCGCTCCTCGCGGCCCTTGCGACTCAGCTCGGGGCGTGTCTCCAGGATGGACATGATGTTCTGGGCCACGGTCATCTTGCGGAACACCGAGGCCTCCTGCGGCAGGTAGCCGACGCCCTTGCGGGCCCGGGCATGCATGGGCAGGGCGGTGATGTCCTCGCCGTTGAGCAGGATCTGGCCACCGTCGGCGCGCACCAGCCCCACCACCATGTAGAAGCAGGTGGTCTTGCCCGCGCCGTTGGGGCCGAGCAGGCCGACGATCTCGCCGGCGTTCACCGTCAGCGAGGCCTCCTCCACCACGGTGCGGCGGCGGTAGCGCTTGACCAGGGACCGGGCTTCCAGACGACTCATGGGTCGTCGGTCTCCTCGGCCGGGAAGAAGATGGTGCGCGTGCGCCGGTCCTCGCGGCCCTCCGCCTGTGCCTCCTGGGTCTCCAGGTTGACCCGGATCTCCTCGCCGGACATGCGGTTTTCCCGTTGCCACAGCTCTGCGCCTTGCAGCAGGTAAATCCGCTGCGGGCCGCGGCTGTAGTACTCCATCCGCGGGGCCTCGGCGTGCACTTTGTCGGTCTGGTCCTCCGGCAGTTGCTCGTAGGTGGCGGGGCTGCCGTCCACCTCGATCCGGTCGAGTACCCGGCGGTCATCGGCCTCGCGGGTGTGGACCACCATGCGGTCGCCGGTGATCACCATGCTGCCCTGGGTGAGGACCACGTCCCCGGTATAGGTGCTGATGCCGCGTACGTTGTCGATTTCGGCGCGATTCGATTCCAGGTCTATGGGCTGCTCGCGGTCAGGGGTGCGGGCCTGCGCCCCGGTGATGAGCACCAGGCAGGTCAGGGCGGTGACCAGGGCGGCCGCGGCGTTACGGCAGTTCATGATGACCCTTTACCTCGGATTTCAATTCGATCTGCTGACGTTTGAGCCAGGCTTTGGCCCCCACGCCCTCGGTGTGGGAGGCGTCCTGGCGCAGTATGGCGTGTTCCTCTGTCTCCGCCACGTCCTCCTCGGGGTAGAGCCAAAGCTCAGAGGTGTCCAGTTGCAGTGGACGGTTGACTGGGCTCTCCGGGCGCCAGAAGTGGACGTCCTCGTGCAGTAGCACGCGTTCGGCCTCGTCCCAGGCGCTGCCCCGTGGCGCGGTACCGTACCAGTTGGCCCCGGTGGCGGCGAACATCTCCACCTCGGGGCGGGTGAACTCCCAGACCTCGCGCTCGGGGTAGTGGTAGAGATCGTCCGCGGTCAGCCGGTAGCGCCAGGCGCCACTCTCGTCGGCGGCGTGGATAGTGAACCCCTCCATGAAGTAATCGGCCCGTTCCCGCTCCGGGATGACCGGTTCGGGGCGGGGTGGCGCCCGGTCCGGGCGGTCCGCGATCAGCCAGGCAACGCCGATCAGCAGACCGATAACGATGACCGTGAACAGTCGGGGCGGTTTAATCCGCGTCTTCATGGGCCTGCAGCAGGGTATCCAGCTGGCCGCGGGCGGCCAGAATGAGTTCGCAAAGCTCCCGGACCGCGCCCCGGCCACCGGCGCGGGCGGTCTGCAGGTGGGCGTGACGGGCGAGCAGGGGGTGCCCGTCGGCGACCGTGACAGCCAGCCCGACCCGGCGCAGGGCCGGGAGATCCTGCAGGTCATCGCCCATGTAGGCGCAGGCCTCGGCCGGTACGCCCAAGCGCTGTAACAGGCCGTCCAGATCGGCGCCCTTGCGTCCGGAGCCCTGGATAAGGTGCTTGATCTGCAGTTCCTGCGCGCGCCGTTCCAGGAGGGTCGAGCGCCGTGCGGTCAGCAGGGCGATGTCCACCCCGGACTGCTGCAGCAGGCGGATGCCCTTGCCGTCGTGGATGTGGAAGGCCTTGCAGAGCTCGCCCTCGGCACCGATGTAGACGCTGCCGTCGGTGAGCACGCCGTCCACGTCCAGCACCAGCAGACGTATGCCAGCGGCACGTTCCATCACGGCGGGGGGTACATTGCCGTGGTAGCCGGGCCGGTTGCTGTCCGTCGTGTCCATGGTCGTACTTTACCAGAACGCGCCGTAAAGCCCCGCCGTTCAGGGCGGGGATATAAGGCGCCTATTCAGGGGTTCGCTGCTGTTCGATGTACTGACGCCCGATGGAAATCGGTGCGCCACCACAAGAGGCCGAGAAATAGGACGGCGACCAAAGCTTCCCTTTGAAATATCGCGCCCGAAGGTCAGGTCTAT
>SR_TP_S13solDRAFT_1000199_pt1 | contig 29529 bp, 29 predicted proteins | sample SodReaTP_S13sol_FD_11159 | JGI IMG/M metagenome (IMG submission 11159)
CCGGCGGCGCTGCTGCGCGAGCAGCCAGCGCGCCGGCGAACGCGGACACGGCCGCAGGCCGGGCGCGTTCGAGGCAAGACGCCTGCACGTTGGACGGCTGCGCCGAAGGCAGCGCGAAGTGCGGTGCCCAATGCGTAGGATTGGCACCCGCACTGCACGCGCGACGACACGGCGACGAACAGCAGAACGATACGCCCGATGGCACGATGAGATGCACGGCGACGTGCAGCGAATCGACGGCCTTCATAGGCGGGATTCCAGCCAGACCGGATGCGCGACGCCGATCACGGCGGATGCGCTGACCGGCCCGAAATATCGGCTATCGAACGACGCCGGGTTGGTTGTGCTCAAGAGGAAGAGTTCGCCAGGCCGAAGCTGCCGGCATTGCCGCCAGGTTGGCAGCGGACGGCCCATACGATCAGCAGGCAGTACAGTAGCCACCGGTACACCGTCGATACGTACCTGATCGGCGATAAGACATACGTGTTGCGGTGCGACTGCACCCACACGTTTCAGCAACGGAATGTGGGCCGGCAGGTAACCGCGCTGCGCGGCCAGCGCGGCGGCATCTGGCGGCAGCGTGGTCAGAACGATGCTGCCCACGGACAAAGGACGTGGCAGCGGGCCGGTGCCGTCGCCCAGCAGATCGACGCGATACCAGCCGACCGCCACGCTGTCGGACGGGTTGTAGATCAGGCGCGGCAGCGGATGCACGAAGGACGCCCAAGCCAGCGCAGCGAGGCCGCAGGCGCACAGGCCCGCCAGCACGATGCGAGCGCGCAGGCGCGAGCGAGGACGCGGCGCAGTGCCATCAGTGGAAACGGCGGTCATGGCAGCGCCCTCCCGGTCAGCCAGGCGGCGTGCCGCTCAGCGGTGTATTCGGGCAGCGGCAGGCGCGCAGCGAGCCGGTTGGCGAGCGTGCGCCAGTACGCGGGCGAGGCACCGACCGGCGCGATGCCCAGCGCCTCGATGGCGTCGATGCGCTCCAGCACGGCGCGCACCTGGCTCTCGCCCTCCGCGTGCAGCAGCAGGCGCGCGCCCGGCTGCACGCCGGGAATGCGCTGCGCCGCATCGAGCGGCGTGCAAGCCTGCATCACCATGAGCTGCCAGCGAATCGTGCCGTAGTCGTTGGCCTGCCAGCGGATGCGGCAGAACATGGCACCCGGCTGGAACACCGCGCAGCGCCGCCAGCGGTCGAGCTGGTGTGTGCGCGCGGGTTCGCCGAAGCGCAGGTAGAGCTTGAAGCGTGATTCGATATAGGCCAGCGATACGCGGGTCAGCGGCACGTTGTCGGTTTGGCCGGCGAGTACCGAAAGCGACGGCGGCGATGCGGCCGCATTCGCGGCAGGCGAAGCGGATGCAGTCATGGTGCGTTCTCCCTACGTTGCTCGGGAAACTCCCGTTCCAGCAGGCCGCGCAGCAGTTCGGCCACCGTCACGCCCTGCGTGAAGGCCGACACCTTGATGCGCGCCCGCATCGCGGGCGTGATGTCGAGGGTCAGGCGCGCGGTGTAGAGGTCGCCTTTCTGCAAGGCATCGGCGTTGCACTGGCGAATCCACGCTTCGGCCTGCGGATTCGCCGGCGGGCGCGCGCCGATGGCGATGCGTTTGCCGCGCTCCTTGCTCATGACGGCCACCGCAACAGTTCATCCACCAGGGCGGTGATTTCTCGGGCGGCGGCGCTGTCAGGCGCCGTCTCGCGGGCGAGCCGGCCAGCGGCCACGCTGTCGGCAAAGACGATGCGCTGGCGCACCTCGGCGCGCAGCGCGGGCAACGGCTGGTCGGCGAGCGCCTGGCGCGCTTCGCGCCCGATCACGGTGGTACTGACGCGCCGGTTGATGACGAAGGCCGCCTGCAATGCAGGGCGAAACACCTGCGCCTCGCGGATCAACGCGACCATCTCGGCGCTGGCCCACAGGTCGTAGGGACTGGGCTGCACCGGGATCAGCACACGGTCTGCCGCCAGCAGCGCGGAGCGCGCGAGTGCGGCGATGCGTGGCGGGCCGTCGATGACGATGTGATCGCAGCGCCGGGCGAGTTCCGGCGCTTCCTGGTGCAGCGTTTCGCGTGCGAGGCCCACGGCGCTGAACAGCCGTGGTAGTCCCTGCTGGTTGCGCCGCTGCGTCCAGTCCAGCGATGACCCCTGCGGGTCGGCATCCAGCAGGATGACGTGCTGACCGCGCAGCGCGAGTTCGCCGGCGATGTGGGTGGCGAGCGTGGTCTTGCCCACGCCGCCTTTCTGGTTGAGCAAGGCGACGATCATGGTGCAGCCCTCCGTGGTGGAAAGCGACGCCATAAATGACTTGAAAAACGCTTGTGCTGTTGGTGGTCGGCGGTTATCCACCGGCCCAATAACAGGGTTTTATCATTCGTTAGAAAGATGTTTAAGTTAGATATAAAGTTAAGGGGCGAAAAAAACCTTGTGGCTACTGAAGTTAGATGCGATTTGCGCGCCTGATAGCACGATACCGGTGCGCCTGATAGCACGAGTCTTGGCGCGCCCGATAGCACGAGCCCATTCACAGCTTGTTCCGTTTTCATCCCCAGGCTTATCCCCGTGCCGTTTGCGGCACGGGCCGGAATGCGAGGATTTCCGGCGCGCCGGGCCAGCGTTCGATGGATAGCTCGTAGCCGGGCAGCGACTGCCGCGCCACCAGGACGCGCAGATCGCGGGCAAAATCGCGTGGCTGCGCCAGGCTGCCTGACTTGCGATACAGGTAGGGAACGTCGAATTGCCAGCCGCCTTCCTGTCGGCCGCCGTGCTTGCGCACCAGCCGGTACAGCCAGCGTTCGATGCCGCCGGTCAGGCGGAAATACGCCGGGTCGATGGTCAGCACCAGGGCGGCGTCGAGCACGCCCGCATAGAACCAGTCCGGCAGGATCAGCTCGATGCCCAGCGGTTTGCCGCTGGTATCGGCCAGTTCCTTCCACTCGTTGATCCAGGAAAAACGATGCAAGCGCCGCCCGGTGGTCTCGCGGATGGACGTGGCCACCGTGGTCGATTGCAGCCGGTCGAGCGCGGCCTTCAGGCGCTGGTAGTCGCGCAACGATGTACCGCGCCCGATAAAGCGCAGGATCTCGTAAGGCGTAGCCTGCATCCTGCGCGACGGCTGGATGCCCGCATCGCGGGCTTCCACGATCTGGCTGGCGGCCCAGATCAGGATGTCGGCGTCCCAGATGGTGGCGATGCCGTGTTCCTGTGTGCCTTCCACGCGCAGGGTGACGTTGCCGCTGCGAAAGTCGATCGGCGCCGTGCGCCGCGACTTGGCCAGCGAGAAGAACGGATAGGCCATCAGGTCCTGGGCGTCGCGCGGCGCCATGTCCTCGCCCGGCAGCGCGCGGAACAGATCGAGCTGTTCCCGCTGCTGCGTCGGCCGCTGCCGGGGCGGCAGCGATGGGCTGGACATGACGATGGCCACCGGCGCGCCGACGATCAGCGGCCATCACGGTAGTCGCCCGCGTGGCGTTCGGCGTATTCGGGGTCGGACGTGGCCTCGTAGCTGCGGGCATCGGCCCAGGCATCGAGGTCGGCCACGGCGTACATGACGCGGCGGCCGAACTTGCGGAACTTCGGGCCACCACCGATCACGCGCTGTTTCTCCAGCGTGCGCGGCGACAGGCGCAGATACTCGGCGGCTTCGTCGTTGGTCAGGTAGCGTTGGGGCTGCGCAGGCGCAGCGGTAGTAGCGGCGGCAGGCCGCAAGGGAGCGGGTCGCATGGGATGAACCTCCATCGGTTGAAAACGCCCCGGCTACACAACGCGGCCGGATGGAGGCAGTCTCAGAAAACGCAGGGCTCCTGCTCAGGGACGTTTTGCTGCAAGAGCAGTGCGTCCCTGTTCAACGGGTGGAAGCTGTGCCAGGCGGCGATAGCCGCCGCGCATCAGCGCATCGCCTCGGCGCACCAGCCGACGCACGCGGGCGCGCAGGGCGCTGTCGGCGTGCCAGTCGTCCGCGACGGCATCGACGCCGAACAGCCCTTCGGCCACCTCGCGCAAGGACGCGCCCGCCAGGGTCGCGTCGAGCGCCTGCAAGGTGTGCAGTTCCAGCAAAGGCGTCAGGGGCGGTCGGGGCCGCGTCAGCGCTATGGGTGGGATGCCGATGGCGGCGGTCAGCTCGTTCAGTGAGGCTGTCAGCGCCTGACAGCGCGCGTGGGACATGTCACAGGCCCGGATGGCATAGACGTAGGCCATGCCATCGGCCAGGCCGGGCGCCAGTGCGAGGCGCAGGCAGGCACCCGGCCAACGGGCCACCAGCAGCAGGCGCCGGCCGTCGTGGATCAGGTACTTGTGGCCCGGAATGCGCCACAACGCGAAAGCCACGGCATTGGGCGGTGGGTCGGCATCCGGGTAGAGCTGGAGCACGGCATCGTGGTCGGGAAACCACGTCGGATGCGCGTCGCGCGCATCCAGGGTCGGGTCTTCCAGCAGGCGCAGCCCCCAGCGCTGCGCCGCGTCCGACCGATGGCGACGGCGCAGCCAGTCGCGGCGGTAATCGGGATGGCGGCGCAGGTATTCCCAGGCCAGCGCCGTGCCATCCAGATGCAGGATGTAGAGATAGGCAGCCGTCGGATACCAGGATTCGGCGCTGCGATCAGCCATGACGCAACCTCCCTCGGCTTGAGGTACGTCGCCACGGCGCAAAGGCGCGCTATGAAGCCATCATCGAAACGTCATGGGTGAAACGATAAACTGTCAGCGTCAAGACCGATTGGCTCCGATGCGTTGCTGGTTTCGTCCGAATGCGACGGCGACAATGCACCGAAATGGCATGCCGCATCGGCCAGCCTGCCAAAAGCCGCGCCGGGCATCATGACTGTTTCGATCAGGCACGCACTACTTGAGTGCAAGGTTGCCCATCGAGACCGGAATGGTCTGGAGCCAGACTGAAAAAGACACAACGCGCTGCCGTTGGCTCCGGTTTTTCAGTCGGTGATCGAGCCGTTTTCCTCGGCCAGCCGCAGGTATTCCGACAGTCTCCGCACCGGCTGGAAATAGCGGTCGCGCATCACGGGTTGCCGATGCGGCCCGACGATGGACGTCAGATCGGAGAGTTTCACCATTCCCAAGGCAGGCATGCCGATTCCCAGGTCGATCAGGCCATAGGCCGTGTCGCCATCGGCGGGATCGAGCGCGGCCAGCAGCCAGGTGGCGTGGGCATCCGGGGTGAATAGGCGTACCACCGGCACCGGGTCGGTGTCCTGGCCGGCAGCACGCGCCGCGCCGTTGGCGAGTAGCCGCGCACGTTGTTCGTCAGTAATAAGCGGGTTCATGGTCACGCTTCCTTTCCGATGCACGGAGCCGCCATATCGCATCTGCGCTTGCACGTGAAAGCACAAAAGCGCAACCACACGAACTCACCGAAACGTAGAAGCGTGCAAGCGCATTGGCGTAAGTCAGGAAAGACACGGATACGATTCCTCGGATTTCCGTAAAGGCACGGATGCGTAGAGTAGCACCAAATGAACACTATAGATTGTAGTCCTATAGGGCGCAATCGGTTGTCATTCTGGATTTTAGGGGTAGTCCAGCATGACAACGGTCAAGCCATCTTTGCCAGACGCGCTACGGCGTATCAGGAAGGCCCGTGGTCTGAGCCAAGAAGCGTTCTCGGATGTATCGAGCCGCACTTACTTGAGCACTCTGGAGCGCGACCTGAAAAGCCCAACCCTCAGTAAACTAGCCGAGCTGTGCGAGGTGATGGAGGTGCATCCGCTCACCCTGCTGACGCTGGCCTATGCCGGCAACAGCGAGACGCAGGCTGACCAACTCCTAGCACAAATACGAGAGGAGCTGAAAGAGATTGCCGGCGATGGTTTATGAGGAGCTACAGTCGGCCACAAACGAGCGATGACCCATAGCTGGTTGCGTGTAGTTCAGTAAGCGCGCATTCAAAAAATACCACGTCAAAATAAAGGAACTAGCGCGTCACATGAAACTACACAGTATCCGACTGTTCAGCTTTCAGTCGTTTGGGCCAGAGCCCACCGAACTGACCCTCAATGACATCACCTATCTGATCGGCCCGAATGGTTCAGGCAAGACGGCAGCACTTCAGGCGTTGTGTCGCTTGTTTGCCTTCGATCCCTCACTACGGCGCATCCGGCGGTCGGACTTCCACGTTCCCTATGATGAAGAGGAAGTTCCTGAGGAAAGGCAGCTCTGGATCGAAGCCGACTTTATCTTTCCCGAACTTGAAGATGACGATGATGTCGCGACGATAGCTCCCCACTTCGGCCATATGCGGTTGGATTCCGCCGATGACCCGCCTCGTGTCCGGTATCGCCTGGACGCCACGATGGGCGTGAATGGCGACATCGAGGAAACCCTGGTCCATGTACTGGACCTCGATACCGATGGTTCTCCCCTCACTACGGCACAGGTTACGCGAGCGGAACGCAACCATGTGCAAGTCCACTACCTGCCCGCACGACGAGATCCCGCCGAGCACATCGCTTACGGCGCCAATGCTCTGCTCGGCCGCATGCTGCGAGCCGTAAACTGGGAGAACGAGCGAGAAGAAATCAAAGGTTTCACGGACAAAATCAGCGAAAGCCTTGCTGGCAATCCATCGATCGCGACGCTGAGTGAGAGTCTGAAGACAACCTGGAGCACCTTGCACAAAGGCAGTTTCTTCGCCGACCCCCAAATCACCTTCGTCGCATCCGAGATCGAGGCTTTATTGCGGCATCTATCCGTCTCATTTTCTCCTGGGCATGATGAGGAATTGGTCGATTTCTCCAGGCTAAGTGATGGCCAGAAGTCCATGCTCTATCTGTCACTGGTACTTTCGGCACAGTCGATCGGGCGTGCGGTCCTTGCCGGTGATGACGATACCTTCGACCCGGACAAGTTGCGCCCCCCGGTGTTTACGATCGTCGCCCTTGAGGAGCCTGAGAACAGCCTCTCGCCTCATTACTTGGGACGAATCGTGAATGCTCTGGTCACCATGACGGGTAACGAGGACGCCCAAGCCCTGATCGCCACCCATGCACCTTCCATGCTGCGGCGAGTCGACCCTAGGCACATTCGCTATTTACGACTTACCAGCGATCGGACCACAAAAACCACACGCATTCGCTTGCCAAAAAGGACAGATGAAGCCCACAAGTTTGTCCGCGAAGCCGTGCAGGCATATCCCGAAATCTACTTTTCCCGGTTGGTCATCCTTGGAGAAGGTGATAGCGAGGAAATCGTTCTGCCCCGTATCCTGCGTGCCAAAGGTATTCCAGTCGATGAGTCTGCTGTGACCGTCGCACCCTTGGGCGGTCGCCATGTCAATCACTTCTGGCGCTTGCTCTCGGCCCTTGAAATCCCCTATCTCACTTTGCTCGATTTGGATGTCGCCCGATATCAAGGAGGATGGGGGCGGTTCAAATATGCCAATGATCAGCTATTGGCATACCATCCCGAAGATGTTCTGCCTAAAGATCACAATATTCCCGCCTGGAATTCAGACAAATACAGAGTTCGACAGTACCCTGTCTATATCGAAGCCTTTGAAGAGCGCGGCGTCTTCTTCTCCTATCCGATGGACCTCGACTTCGCGATGTTGCTCTCGTTTCCCGATGAGTATGGTGTCGAGTCTAATCCGCCGAGCGAGGCCACGGTCAAAGCCGTCCTCGGCAACAGCCATTTCGACGCGGAACAGTACGATGACGATGAGCAGGCACTTTTCGGAACCTATCACCAGCGTTTCAAGCTAGGTAGCAAGCCAGCGGCCCATATCGATGCACTGGCCCAGTTGAGTGACGAAGAACTTCTCGACGACATGCCTGAATCACTGGCGCGACTGGCGGACGCGGTGATCGCCAAGCTGGAGGAGTTGCCCGAATGATCGCCGTAGGCGATTGGCAACCGGCGGATGGGCTGACGCTCGAACCCAATGCCTTGCGTGCCGCACGGGAAACAGAGCGCTGTCTTGCGCTGACAGCCGGGCCGGGGGCAGGCAAAACGGAAATGCTTGCACAGCGCGCCGACTTCCTGCTGCGTACAGGAACCTGCCGCTACCCGAAGCGGATACTGGCCATCTCATTCAAGGTCGACGCCAGCAAAAATTTGAAGGAGCGCGTGCAACGCCGCTGTGGTTCCGATCTGGCCGCACGTTTCGACAGCTACACCTTCCATGCGTTCGCCAAGCGGATCATCGACCGTTTCCGCCCGGTGCTGACCGGACAGGATGCCCTCGACGTCAACTACCAGATCGGCGACCGGAGAGTGACGGGACGGCAGATCGAATTCAGCGACCTAGTGCCCCTGGCCATCCAGATCCTCAATGCATCCGTTGCGGCCCGCAACGCTGTCCGTCAGACCTACAGCGATGTCTTTCTGGACGAATTCCAGGATTGCACCGACCACCAGTACGCGCTGGTGAAGCTCGCGTTCCAGGGCACGGCTATCCGCCTGACGGCAGTCGGCGACACCAAGCAAAAGATCATGGGGTGGGCAGGTGCCCTCGACGGCATCTTTCAAACCTTCGCAGCGGACTTTGCTGCTGAACCTCTCAACATGTATCGCAACTTTCGCTCGAAGCCTCGCCTGTTGCGTATGCAGAACGAGATCATCAAGGTGATGGATCACACCTCCGTCATGCCCGATGAACAACTCGCAGGTGAGGAAGGTCAGATATTCGCATGGCAATTTTCGAGCAGTCAGGAAGAGGCCGAGTACCTGGCCGACTCAATCAGCACATGGATTAACCATGAGCAGCTTCCTCCCTCGGAAATTGCGGTCCTGATCGTCCGGCAACCTGATCTCTATGGCGACCACCTGATCCAGGCGTTGGAACGGCGGCACATTCCCTTTCGCAACGAACAGCAGCTCCAAGACATCTCTGTCGAACCGGCCGCAAGGCTTATCGTCGATTATCTGTCCATTCTTTATGGACAGCGCGAACCCAAAGCCTGGATTCGATTGATGGCACAGCTCATTCCTTTCGCCGACGACGATGTACAGTCGACCCTGCGACAGGACTTCCAGCGCTTTATTGCTGGGCAGCGGAAAAGTGCAGCACAGATCGCATCACTGGGCGAAGCATTCGTGGGCTGGTGGGATTTCGTCCGCGCTTTTCTGAAAAAAGTGGGCATCGAGACCCTGTCTGCACTTTCTCATGATTACGAATCAAAAGCGCGACTCATCCAAATCGTCAATGACACCAAGGCCCGCATAGATGAACTGCTAAAGTCGGAACCCAATTTGCCCAGAGTACTGGAGCGCTTTTCCGACGATCAGGCTGTGCGCCTTTTGACCATCCACAAGAGCAAGGGGCTCGAATTCGATACGGTTGTCATTCTCGGCGTTGAAAATCAGTCCTTCTGGGGGGAGGAGGATGCGGAGCGTTGTGCTTTTTTTGTTGGCGTTTCCCGGGCCAAGAAACGGTTGATGTTGACTGTTAGTGATCGCCGAGACACCCCACCATCCAACCCTTACAGATGGAAGGAAAACAGGACGCCTCACTCTGAGTTTCTAGGCTACGCCACGCCTTTTCTCAGTCCCGGCCAGTAGCTGTGCAACCCTACGTAGGGTTGCACAAGGGGCATGTATTGCCTTCGACGAGGTCGCCCCGCCACAACGAGCGGGGCGGAGTAGGCGGCGGTCAAGCCGCCTGTGGCTTGCTGCGCGACCAGATCAGGTCGTGCGTGGCGTCTTCGCCTTCGATCAGGCGGGCATAGACCGTTGCCGGAAACGAAGGGTCGTCGAGGGTCACGGACAGGTACTCCCGCCCGGCCTCGCTGGTCTTCTTCCACGCCGCGCCGATGTCGTGGCCGGCCGCCTGAAGGCGGAAGTCGGGGGCGTTCTCGCTGCTGCCCTTGTCGTTGGGAATCAGCTTGACCTTGACGTTGAGCGTCAGGGTGCGAAGCGAGCCAGTGAAGCCGTCCTTCTCTGCGGTGAAAGTGCCGATGTTGGCCATGATGTTTTCTCCTTTCGGTTGAACAAGGTTCGCGCCCATCGCGTCCTTGTTGTGATCCGACCGGCGGGGGACGGGTTGGCGGCACCGCTTGCGGTCGCAACGCAGTGGAGAACCGGGAGGCGAAAAGAATTTGTCCCGCGAGGAGCCGCGCAGCGGCGGGGAAATTGTTTTCGCCGGACGGTTGCAGCCATGAAGCCCGAGGCGCAGCTGCGCCACCGCCAGGATTCACAACGAGACAAGGACGCATTGGGCCGAACCGCTTCGAAAGGAGATGTGGCCGGCTCGGCATCCCCGCATGATGGCTGCTCCGGCTCGCCCGCTGACGCGGGCTAGGTCAACCACCCGACGACGGGCGGGAACGTGCCTGCCGCACCTTGCGGCGCCGGTCTTGAGGCGTAGCGTGGAATCTCCATAGCGGTGCCGGGCGAGTTGTCCGTAAACCGTCCTTCGTGATGCAATGGGCAGGAACCGCCAGCGTTGAGGGCGGCACGCATTTGCACAACCTGCCGCAGCAAGCGCCAGCGTGTTCGCCAGTGAGGGGCGCCAAGCATCGCGCGGCGGGGATAGCCCGCAGGGCTTTCCCCTGAAGGCAAGCGCAGCGCGCAGCGCCGCAGGCGCGAAGGCGTGAGGGATTGAAGCCGAATGGCCGTGACAGCGAAGTCGGCTCGGGGCGCAGCCCGAAAGCCCGGCGGCGCATCGCGCCGACACGCCCAGGCCGTTATATATTTTCAGAAGGCAACCCAAGACAAACCCATGACCATCCAACTCCGACACGAAACCCCGGACGACACTGCTGCCATCGAGGCAGTCACGGTTGCTGCCTTTGCCGATGCACCGCACACTAGCCACACCGAACAATTCATCGTGCGCGCCTTGCGCGCCGCCGACGAACTGACGCTTTCCATCGTGGCCGAAGAACACGGGCAGATCGTCGGCCACGTTGCGCTGTCCCCCGTCACGATCACGGATGGCCACCACCAGAAGGCCGAAGGCTGGTATGGATTGGGGCCGATCTCCGTCCTGCCACAACGGCAGGGGCAAGGCATCGGTTCACGCCTGATGGAACAGGCGTTGTCCGAACTGCGAGCCATGCGGGCCGCAGGTTGCGTGCTGTTGGGAGATCCCGCGTACTACGGGCGCTTTGGCTTTCAGGCCCATACGGGCCTGCAACTGCCGGGCGTGCCGCCCGACTATTTCATGGCGCTGATCCTGCATGGGTCAGTGCCGGAAGGCATTGCGCACTACAGCGATGCCTTCAACGCCGCCGCCTGAGCCAGCGCGAAGGCGGCGGCGTTCTGAATCGGCTGTTGGCCTTGAACACCGGGCGCGGTGCTGATCGCGGTTTTTCCTTCGTCTCGATGAGCCACCGCACAAAGCAAAGCGCCCCGGTCGAGGCCGGGGCGCTTGCCTTCGGCGCGGGTCAAGCGGCCAGCGCCTCGGCGGGTTCATCCGCCACTGCCTCCACATCCTCCGGGGCGTCCTGCTCCGGGCCTTCTTCCTGCGTTGCCTGCTGCGGGCCTTCGGCCTTGAAGATGGCGGGCATCCAGCCGGTGCCATCGGCCAACCGTTCGGCTTCGCTGGCAATGTCGGCTTTTTTCAGCTTCGCCAGCCGGGTGACATGATCGGGTGCGAACTCGCCCACGGCTTCCAGAATCACTGCCTTCGAAACATGCCGGAAATAACGTTCTGCGGTCGGCTGCCACCACGTGGTCATGTCCAGCGCCACGGCCTGCGCCAGTTCCTTGCCGGATTGCCGCTGCGTGACTCGGGGCGTGACCACATCCACGGTGGCCGCCACGCATACCGCCAGCAACCGCACCAATTCATCCTGCGGCATCGCCAGCAGCGCGGCGAACAATTCGGCGCTGTCTTCGGGCAGCTTCCCGGCCCATTCCTGTTGCAGTTCGCGCAACGCCACGGCGGCGGGTGACTCCGGCCAGTCCGGGGCCATGCCTTCCAGCCGGTCTTGCACGGTCAGGCGCACACCCAGCGGCAGATCGTGGCCGTAGCGGCTGTTCTGCAAGACGACCTGCACCATGCCATGCACCACGGCAGCCAGCGCGGCTTGTGGATGCCGGGCGACTTCGATTTGCAGCGCGGCGGTACGGTGGGCGCTCAACCGTTGCGCCAGCCGGTCGGACATGGCGGCTGCCTTGGGCGGTTCGGCGTCCTCGCCTTCGTCGTCGTTCCCGGCTTCGCCTTCCACACCCCCGAAACCCTGCCGCAACCGTTCCAGCGTGCGCAGCGCCTTGGCTTCGGCTTCGCGCATCAGGCCGCGATGCACCACCGCCTCGCCGCTGCGGTCGATGGTGACGATGGCACCCGCTGCGGCCTTCACGTTCGCGGCGTAGTCCTGCAAGCCATCTTCCAGCGCTTGCAACTGGTCGTTCAGGCGTTCATCTTCCTCCCGCAAGGTTTCGGCCTTGTCCTCGTCCCCGGCATCCATCGCGACATCGATGACGTTTTCAATCTCCCACATCTTGGCTTTCAGCTTCTCGATGCGCTGGGCTTCGCGCTTGGTCGGGTTGCGGCGCTCCTTCGGGGCACGCTGGAAGGCTTGCAGGTCGGCATGGGTCACGGCGGGCGTGGCATCCACCCACGCCCATCCCTCGGCCTTCACCTCGGCGGCGATGCCCGCCAGCTTGTCTTGCGCCAGCCGTTCCAGCAGTGCGGCATCGGTCAGATACACACCCGCATCGCCTTCGGCGAACAGGTCGCGGCGGATGCCTCCGCCTGCCTGCTCGTAGGCGTCCAGCCCGACGAAGCGCACCAACGGATGCCGGTGGGCGTCAATCTCGCGCTCGGTCAGGCGTTCGCGCAACGCGGACGGGCTACGCTGCCACGTCGGCGCATCGTAGAACGCGGCCTCCTGCGCGGAATGGTCGTCGGTGATGGCAAGGGCCATCAACTGGTCGAGCGTGACGGCATCGGCCCGGTAGTCGGCCATCAGCCGAGGCGACACATTCGCCAGCTTCAAGCGGCGCTGCACCACCAGCGGCGTGACGCTGAAATCGGCGGCAATGTCCTCGATGGGCCGTCCTTCGGCCACCAGTGCGGCGAATGCCTCGAACTGGTCAGCGGGGTGCATGGCTTCGCGCTGCACGTTCTCGGTCAGGCTAACGGTGCGGGCGCTGCCATCGGCCACCAGCAGGCAAGGCACGTCCCAATCCTTCGGAATGCGGCGTTTCTTCGCCAGCAGCTTCAACGCGGCCAGCCTGCGGCCACCGGCCACGACTTCGTAATGCTCGCCATCACTGGCAAGGATCACGGTCAGGTTTTGCAGCAGGCCCACACGGGCAATACTGGCGGACAGTGCGTCGATGGACTGGCCTGCGGTCTTGCGCACGTTGCGGCGCGAGGGGCGAAGCTGCGACAGCGGCACCAGAATCAGATTCTGCGCCGGTGCGGCTGTTTCCAGCGTGGCGATGGCTTGGGTTGCGGTTTGGGTAATGGCGTTCATGGTGATACTCCTTGCGGTAATGGGGTGCAGCAGCGAAAGAAACGGCAAGGGCTGCTGCCTGCCCCTGCCGCGTAGGGGTTCAGGCTTTCAACTGGCGCAGGCCATCGGCCAGCAGCCACAGGGCGCGATTCAGGCGGACGTCCGAATCAATGCCCTGCACGGGGCGGGTGCGCTGGCGGCGTCCGTTGGCGCTGCGCCCGGACAAGCCGCCTTTGGTCAGGTTCTCTTGCGTCCGGTTGAACACGCTCCACAGATCGGGGCGGCGGTCGTCGAAGCGGCGCGGCATCAGAATCTGGCTTTCGGTGATCGGAGCCGGTTTGTTCGGGTCGTCGTACTTGAGCGACAAGGCGGCACGGGCAAACACTTCGGCCTCGCCCTCGTCCAGCGTGGTGGCCTGCATGGCTTCGCGGGATTCCTTCACCCGTTCAAAACCGCTCAAAACTTCGTAAGCGCCTTCGATGACCTGTCCGGCCACGTCGCCCTTGTGGGATACGCGCACGTCCGCCACGGTGTCGCCGCACACCAGACCGTTTTGGCAGACGAACCGGAAGGCACCGGCCAGCATCTGGTAACTGCTGGTGCCGTCGTGCGAGTTCAGCAGGATGATTTCATTGGCGATGGCGTCATTGATCTGGCTGGCATGGCGCAGGCGAATCAGGTGTTTTGTGTGTTCGCGCCTGCCTTCGTCGCGCACGCGGGTCTGCGCGACCATGAAAGGCTGAAAGCCTTCCTTGCGAAGCTCGGTCAGCACTTGGCCGGTGGGGATGTAGGCGTACCGCTCGGAGCGGCTTTCGTGCGGGGCGTCCGCGAAGATGGACGGCGCTACCCTGTGGATTTGGTCATCGGACAGCGGGGAATCGCTGCGCAGTACCGGGGAACGGGAAGCGAAACGGGATGCAAGCATGGTCTTTCTCCTGACAAAAAGGGGTTGCTGTTCAAACCGCACACCGGATTCCTAGATTCGGAGCCCAGCCTTTCGGCTGTTCGGTGCGGTCGGCACGAGGAACCCGGTTGGCCTCGTTGCCACCGTCTTTCCTGAGTTCATCGCCCGCGACGGTCAGGAGCGCGCGGACGGGGGCCGTCAAGGAGGAAAGCGCAGGGTTGGTGCGGCCCGCAGGCGCAGCCGAGGACACGGCCCTGCGCGCCTTGACGGCACACGGGCGCGGGCTACAGTCGCGGACAAGGTGATGGAGTCAGGAAAGGTGGCTGGACAGGCAACGGCCATCCCTGTGTGCCGACCGCATGGCAAGCGAAGCGCGCAGGCCCGGATCTGGAAGCCGGGCCGGAGGCGTCAGGGATGTGGAAGGCTGGGGATAACCAGTCCCGTCAGGGATGAGCGGATAGCGAACCTGGAACAGCGCGGCCGCAAAGCGGAGACGCACAGGGTTTCATTGCTTATTATTCATTTGAATGAATTGGCTGCTTTCGGCTAAGAGAAGACGTACCGATCATTACCTCGGCTCGATATGCAGGTGCTCTGAGCCTACGGTAGTCCACTAACTGCGCCGCCACTACTGTGTCGCAGCGGCCAGTTCGAGCGGGCTGGACGTCTTTACGACCAGCATCCAAAATCATGGTGACGCAGGCACTGTGACACAACCCTTTGATAGAGACGTTTTTCAGTTTGTAATCATATGATTTTAAAGTATTTATTTGAACATCAAAAAAGAAAGAGCCCACCCACGTAGTGGAGTGTTATAAATAGCGCTCTGTGACATCGGAGCGTTTTACATGTTGGCCGACACCCTCAAGGCCCTCGGCCCTTGCTTGAGCACGGACCTGACGGACTACCTAGTGACCCACCGCGGGTTGTCGCCGGCTGCGGCGCGTCAGCGTGTCAGCCGGGGCGCGCCCCAGATCAAACGGCTTGCGCATTTGCCGTTCGCTCGCAAGGCGCGATTTCTATATCACCAGGACGACTACGCGTCTCCGCACTACTGGGAAAGTCTTTACGCCGCGATCTTCGCGACCAACGGTCCCTATGCGCGGGCCCTGGGTGCTGTCCAGGCGCGCGAAGTAGTGCCGCTCGGTCATTTCCTAGGCGCCTGCGGCGCGCCGATTGCTCAGAAGAAGCAACTTTCCGCACGTACGGTGCTGGATCGTATGGCCGCCGCGAATGTTCTAGTCGAACAGGCGTTGCCTGGGCTAGGGCCGTGCGTGATGACCAAGAAGACGTATGAGCGTCATCAGCAAAGCTTGGATGAACTGGCCGCTGCCACCCGATCCCGTCTCATCGCGGAAAACATTCTGCTCGACAGCGTTCGGGAATGGCTGCGACGATTGGCCATGGTGAGTTTCAACACCGTCCGGACGCGGGGGGCGGAGCTGCCCCGCGTGGGCACGTTTGCCTGGGACTTGACCGCGCCCAGCTACCTCACGTCCGTATTGACTCGGCAAAAGGACAAAGGGGTTAAGCCCGGCTGGGTCGTGTGCGATGTGTTGTTGATCGAGAACGCACAGCTCAAGCATGTCGAGCCATTCCTACACAAAGTGCGGTCACTAAATGCGCTGAAGAACATCGGACGCACGATGTTCATCCTGGTGGCACAGGGCTACGACGCGGAAGCATTCAAAGCCTTGCGCTCGGCCGGCATCATGCCGGCCACCCCCAAGTCACTCTTCGGCGAAGACGTGGCTGAGGGCTTTCGTGAGCTAATCCAGACGCTCAATGAGGCCGCAAAGGGCGTTGTAGATCCTGAGAAGTTCGATCAGCTCTTCTCCAAGCTCGGCAAGCTGGAAGGAGCGGTCGGCAACATGCGGGGCGCCTTCTTCGAATTATTGGTGGCCGAAGTCGTGCGCAAAACGGCTTCGGGGCCGGTTAAGTTGAACAAGATTTGTCAGGGTGAAGACGGCAATGCCGAAGTGGATGTGTATCACCTAAACGAAGGCATAACGGCGCAGATGATCGAATGTAAGGGGATCGCCCCCGGTACCTTGGTCGATGACGAGGAAGTCGGTCTGTGGTTGACCAAACGCATCACGCGTGTGCGCCATCACCTTCAAAGCCTGGGCTGGTCAAGCCCGCTACCACGGTTCGAACTATGGACCAGCGGCGCGTTGTCCGCGCAGGCGCACGAACGGGTCGAGAAGACACGGCTGGCCAATGCCAAGAAATTCGAGATCATGGTGGTGGAGGGCGACGCACTGCGCATCGCGGTCAAAGCTGTGAATGATGCATCGTTGCTCAAGACGTTCGAACACCACTTCTTGCCACAGGCAACTGCTTAGCGGCTGTAGCCTGAATGCAGGTTGGTGACTGCTTTGGGTCGCAACCTACCACTTGTCGTCATCATAAAGCGAAGCAAAAAGGGGGCCGAAGCCCCAGGATCAGATCAGGCCGCGTTCGGCAAAGGACGTGGTGTCGCTACCGGCGACAACGACGTGATCCAGCGTGCGCACATCCACCAGCGCCAGTGCGTCCTTGAGCCGCTTGGTGATGGCCTCGTCGGCTCGGCTCGGTTCGGGATTCCCGCTGGGATGGTTGTGCGAGAAGATCACCGCCGCAGCATTGACCCGCAGCGCCTCTTTGACCACCTCGCGTGGATACACCGAAGCACCGTCGATGGTGCCCCGGAACATCTCGATGTATTCGATCAGGCGATGCTGCGTATCGAGCAACAGCACGGCAAAGACTTCGTGCTCGAAGCCAGCCAGCTTGGTGCGCAGGTACTCCTTGACGACAGTCGGTGAAGTGAAGGACATGCCCCGCTGTATTTTCTGGTCGATGACCTGGCGCGCGGCATCAAGAATCTGGTCTACCGACGCCGGCAGGTAGCGCCCCTGCGCGTCACGCACCAGCAGAGAGGAATCGAACGAGGAAAAGGACAGTTGCGTCATGATCGTGCTCCGGTTGCTCGGGCGGAATTGCCCGGAACCGGCGCCAGCACGGCGCAGCACAAGCCGTCACAGGGTCATGGACGGCCATGGCCGCAAGCGTGCGAGCACGCGCAGCCCTTGACGGCGAGAACGCCGTGGTACGGTGAAGGGAACAGCAAGACCGCCCATCCCACCTCCATCGAAGGCACGGATGGGCAAGCGGAGCGCGCAGGCCCTCAAGGGCCGGAGGCGTCAGGGATCAAAGCCGGATGGCCGCGATTCGGCACGAAGCGCGGGGCGCAGCCCGCGAGCCCGACGGTGGTACGCCGGGGCACCTGCCATTCATGAAAGTAAAGTAGTGACGCCATGCCACAAATGAGCCACAATGTAGCTACAACTACCAGTGAGTGTGTGTAATGGCGAGTACTGACGTCGTTCGTGCCCGTATTGACGGCCATATCAAAGAGGAAGCCAGCAACGTACTGGCGCAAATGGGGTTGTCCGTTTCGGATGCCATCCGGATGCTCCTCATCCGCATCGCGGCTGATAAAGCACTTCCTTTTGATATCAATCGTACGCATCCCCAATCGGACACCAAGACACCATGAGGTTTGGTCTGAGGAACTCTAACAACACCCAATCAAAGCCTTGAGCCCATGGATCGCATACAGCAACTCACCTACGAAAAAGATTTCCGCATTGCCTTCTTGGAATCCAAGGGAGATGGATTTCAACGCCTGTTCGAAAAGCTGATGTCGAAAGCCCACCCGAATGATTTCATGGCTTGCCGGCCTTGGGGCAATGTTGGGGATCGGAAAAATGATGGATATCTACCTTCAGCACGAATCCTGTTTCAGAGCTACGCACCCAATGAATTGAGCGCCGCCGAAGCCATCAAGAAGATCAACGAGGATTTCGAGGGAGCCAAAGAACACTGGGAGAAATATTTCGACGAGTGGACCTTTGTCCACAACGCACCCGATGGCCGTTTGGGGCCGCATATCATCGAAGTCTTGGCCAAGCTCAGACAAGAAAACCCAAGGATCAAAATTGGCCACTGTGGATATGAGGAGATGCTGGCGAAGTTCCGTCAGTTGAGTCTGCTGGATCTTGAATCCTGGTTCGGCCCCTCGTTGACGATGGAAGCGAACATCAATCTGGGCTACAGCGACTTGGTGGTCGTTCTCACTCACATCAGCATCACTCCCATACCTACGACGAGTGAGGTGAAGGACGTTTCACGTGGGAAGATCGAGGCAAACCTTCTGTCTCAGGCGGTCGCCGATTTCTTGAAGATCGGTATGCAGAAGTCGCCGCTTGTCACACAGTTCTTCAACACCTGGAAGAACCCCACCTACGGCGAGCAAATTGCTCTAGCGTTCAAGAACGAATACGTGGCGCTGAGGAACGTGACACCCCGACTTCATCCAGATGAAATCTTCGGCCGGCTCGAAGCCTGGGCTGGAGGAATGGCGAATACCACCCCCACGCACAAGGCAGCGGTTCTGGCTGTCATGGCATACCTATTCGATAAGTGCGAGATTTTCGAAGATGCCCAAGCGGTGGGGCAAACATGATCCTGCCATCCAAGCATCTCCCACAGGATCGCGCACTATTGACTGTCGGCGCCCATGTTCTGACCTTCCTCGTACGCCCCAAGACCGTCTCCGCACTATGGGAGGAATTGAACAGGCTCGATGAGAGCCCTGCTGCCACAATGCCTCGGCGAATCACCTACGACTGGTTTTTGCTCGCACTTGATCTTCTGTATGCCCTTGGGGCCATCGAACTCGACAGCGGCCTGGTGGCACGGAGGACAGCTTGATTCACCACATTTTCAGCACGCTGCCGACTTTCAAGAATCTTGGTGATCTGAAGCCAGGCCTAAATATTCTGCTTGCCCAAAAAACCGAGGACGCGACCAGCAAGCAAACGCGCAATCGCGCCGGTAAAACCAGCTTCGTCGAACTTGTGCATTTCTTGACAGGCTCTGAAGCCGGTCCGGAATCCATTTTCCGAACTCAGGAACTAGCCGAATCTCTTTTCGGCATGGACTTCGACTTGAAGGTTGGACGCACGGTCGTTGAGCGCAGCGGCAGCACCAAAGCCAAAGTTTTCGTGACGACTCCGCCGACTGCCAAGGTCAAATTTTCAGCAACCGAGTGGTGTGCGTTTCTCGGCGAGCAAATGTTCGGCTTGAGCAGTCTCGAAGCTGCCGGCAGCAAGCCACCTTCGTTCCGATCACTGTTTGCCTACTTTGTGCGTCGACAAGCCAGTGGTGCCTTCATGACGCCAGAGAAGCAGGCAGGGATGCAAGGAACTGGCGACATGCAAATGGCGCTAATGTTTCTGCTCGGATTGGACTGGCAGATTGCACGCGATTGGCAAGTTGTGCGCGATCGTGAAAAGACCTTGGCAGAACTGAAGAAGGCAGCTGGGACTGGCGCGTTTGGTTCGATCATCGGCAAGGCCGCAGACTTGCGCACGGAATTGACCCTACAGGAAGCTCGCCTCAAGAAACTTCATGCTGAAATCGAAACCTTTCAGGTACTACCTGAATACCGGGAGCTGGAAGTCGAAAGCGCCGCACTGACACGCCAACTCAATGATTTAGCAAATTCCAATACCATCGACTTTTCCGCTATTCGTGATCTGGAAGGCGCGCTGGCCTCCGAAATTCCCCCTGACCTCGAAGACCTTCAGGCAGTTTATCAAGAAGCAGGTGTTGCACTTCCTGGTTTGGTCAAACGCCGCTATGAGGACGTGAAGAGCTTTCATGAATCGGTCGTGCGGAATCGGAAGGATTACCTCTCCAGCGAACTCGAAGCTGCAAAATTACGTATCGAGTTGCGTGACGAAAAAAAGGCGCAACTCGACCAACGACGCAGTGAAATCCTAGGTATCCTCAAAAGTCATGGTGCGCTGGAACAATTTCTAAAGCTGCAAGGAGAGCTAGGGCGACTGGAATCTGAAGTGGAATCGCTGCGGCAACGCTTCGAGGCTGCGGAGCAGATCGAAGGCACCAAGAACGAATTAGAGATTGAGCGCAACCGCCTCACGATCCGCTTGCGGCGTGACTTCGCCGAGCAGAAGGACCGACTGGCCGAAGCTATCGTTGCGTTCGAAGAAACCTCGCAACGTCTGTATGAATCGGCTGGCAGCATGACGGTTGATGAAACATCGAATGGTCCGATGTTCAAGTTTCCAATGCAGGGGGAGCGCAGCAAGGGCATCAAGAACATGCAGATTTTCTGTTTTGACATGATGCTCATGCGCTTGTGCGCCAAGCGCCAGATGGGACCAGGCTTTCTTATCCATGACAGTCACCTGTTCGATGGTGTTGATGGGCGCCAAGTCATCAGTGCATTGCGCCTTGGCGCCGAAATTTCAAGCGAGTTGGGTTTTCAGTACATCGTGACGATGAATGAGGACGATGCCTTTAAGGAAACCATTGAAGGCTTCGATCTCAACGACTATGTGCTTCCCACGCGCTTGACCGACGCCACAGAGGATGGCGGACTCTTCGGCATTCGGTTTGGCTAGATGGGAACCTTGACTTGAAGGCCCAACCATTTACACGCCCGACGATCGTTGCGGCCATCGAATTCTTAGGGGCCGCATTGACTCAGGCACAATTCGATCAGGTCATCGTCCGGCTAGGACTCAGTACAGAGATTCCGTTGGCGTCGCCAAAAAGCGTGACCGCGAAAAGTGCGTTGCTGGCGCAGGCGGTGACGCAGTGTGCTACGCAGGTAATCAATACGGTAAATGGTCAGATGACGTTGGCGGAGGCCGCCGTTCGTACAGCCATTGAATCAAGTGTCCGGGAGTACGCGAAGCCGGAGCAAGCTCCCTTCCTGCGAGGTTTGGCGCTCGATGGCTACGTGGTGTGTTGGGACGAGCATTCGCAGACACCTCTGCTGCGTGCAGCCTTACCCGAAGAGATGGATCTTCCAGCGGCTGACGACGAAGTTCACCAGTTGCTGAAGCACTTCAACTTTTCTGTTCCGCTGGGGCATCTCGACCAAGCCATCGAAGCGCATACACGGGGCGATTGGGCGGCGGCGAACAGCCAGACGCGCAGCTTTCTTGAAGGGCTTCTCAATGACATCGCATTGCAGATCGAGCCTCAGAAGGCTATGCAGCAGCCATCGTCCGAGAATCGTCGCGCGCTTCTGGCAGAGCGGGGATTTCTGTCAAAAGACAGGAACGAGTGGAGCGGTGACGGCAAGAACTTCGTCAATGGGCTCTTCAAAATGTTGCATACGGACGGGTCGCATCCAGGGCTCTCTGATGAAGATAACAGCACGTTCCGCTTGCATCTTGCCTTGATCACCGGGAGGACAGTCCTGCGTCGCCTGCATAACAACACATGAAGAGGCTGACTAGGGCGCGAGCAATAGTTTTTAATTACATCCCGGCTTTCTGAGTCGGTGAAGGAGACGCTATGCACTTGGCGAGTCTGAAAATCTCGCGCTTTCGGTCCTGCGACAATGTGACCGTCAGCCTGCGTCCCGACCTCACTGTGCTGGTCGGCGAAAACAACGGTGGAAAGTCCAACGTTGTGGATGCTATCCGGTTGCTCACCTTGCCACTGAGTGGACGTCGGGAACGATACCCGGAGGACGAGGATGTTCGGCGCCACTCCGCAGTTCCCAATTTCGAGATCGAAGGGGTCTTCAGGAACCTTGGCGATACCTTGAAAGGGCTCCTGATCTCGGCCGTGCCGGATCCCCAGCAGGACGAGGCTGTCTTCGGCTATCGGTACTCGTCACGATCTGTAAGCGCACCGCGCGGTAAGACCACTGTCTGGGCCGGGCGCTTCGATACCAACGAGCCGGAATCCGGCTCCACCGACCTAATTCGACATGTCTATCTGCCCCCATTGCGCGATGCGTATCAGGCGCTTGGAACGGGCAGCGGCACACGAGTCATGGCCTTGCTGCGTCACTTCCTGCCCAAGGATCAGGAGCCGGATTTTCTGGCCGGTGTTAGACGGGCCGATGATCGCCCCGACATCCTGGGGACAATGAATGCGGAAATTGGCACAGCCTTGGGGATGCTGACCAATGGCGTCCGGCCGCAAACGGCCGCCTTAGACTTCGGTGCTGAAACATTGCTCGATGTCGCCCGCGACCTCCGATTTCGTCTGGCAGATACCGGTCTCGTTCCCGAGGACATACGGGCCTCGGGCCTGGGCTACTCCAATCTACTCTACATGGCCACTGTAGTCGTCGAGTTGGCGAGAGCCAAGGAAGCTGACCTTACGATCTTCCTTGTCGAAGAACCGGAAGCGCATTTACACCCACAATTGCAAGTGCTGGTACTCGAATTCCTGCTTGAACAGGCGCGTCAGTCGGCAGCTCAGGCGGTTGAGGAAGGCAAGCCAGAAGGACGGATTCAGATCATTGTGACGACTCATTCGCCAAACCTGACGGCATGGGTTTCCCCACTACACCTCGTCGTCATGCGCTCGCGCCGACGCAACGATAACGGCGTCGCAGTTTCGGAATCGGTCAGCGTGCCCATCGCCGACCTCGGACTCAAACCAAAGACGCTGGCAAAGATCAGTCGCTACCTGGATGTGACACGCTCTGCGTTACTGTTCGGCAATAGAGCCATCTTGGTGGAAGGAATTGCCGAAGCACTCCTGTTACCAATACTGGCGCAAAAAATCGTTCTCGCTGCCGATACTGACGGATGGCTTCGGTTCAAAGGCACCGTAATTGTACCGATAGAAGGCGTGGACTTCCGCCCCTATGTCGAGATACTGCTACGGCAGCACGGTGACGCACGCATCGCCGATCGGTTGATCGTAATCACCGATGCGGACCCAACCGTATTGGGCAATCGGAAGGTCGACTTGGAGAAACTCGCGGCTACGCATGATGCGCCACAGGCACTCACCGTACTGACGAACCAACACACGCTGGAACACGAGATATTCGACGCAGGAAACGAGGCATTTCTGAAGAGCGTCTTCCTTCGGCTGCATCGTAACTCGCGGCGCGCCTGGGCGGAACAGATCGAAGGCGTTGCAGCGCAGGACCGCCCCAATGCTTTCCTTAAGCTGATCGAAGCAAAGAAGACGCGCAAGGGCGATCTGGCCCAAGCTATTGCTTCACACATCGCCGCGGGCGAGCCATTTGCAGTACCACTCTATCTCGCCGATGCGATCCGTGGCGCGGCGCAGGCATGAGTGGCATTAGTGGCCTGACGGATGAACAGGACGCATTCGCCGCGCACGTCGGGGGGGTCTTCGTGCATGCATGCCCAGGGGCCGGTAAAACGCGCACGATCATCGCACGCTTGGCCAGAATCGCCGCGACATTGCCACCACGCCATGGGATCGCGGTGCTCTCTTTTACAAACTCTGCTGTCGAAGAATTTCGCGCCCGCTGCCGGGCAGCTGCACTCGATACGCTTCTAAAGCATCCCAGCTTCATGGGAACACTTGATGCCTTTGTCCGGCACTTCGTCGTCTTACCAGGTTGGGCTGCAACGAGCACGATGCGGCCGATCATCCTCGACAGTTGGGACAGTCTTGGTGTTGGAGTTCGACTATCGGGGCGATTCCGATTTAGGGGTGAGGCGGTCAGCCTTGACCTGTTCGACCCAGAAACCAACGTGATCGAAACGGACCGAATCGGACACTCCGGTCTACGCAACCATGTGCGTGAACATCAAGTTAGGTATCAGCAGGCAGCGGCCCAGCGCCGAAGAGGCCTAATACAAGCAGGATATCTGAGTGCGAGCGATGCGCGAGTCCAAGCGCTGAGGCTGATTCGTGATCCCGAGAGTGGTGGATCACTTGGTCGCGCGCTAGCAGCGCGTTTCAACGAAGTCATGGTGGACGAAGGTCAGGATTGCAACCCTCTCGATCTGGAGGTCCTTTCATGGCTCAGGGGACATGGTATCAACGTCACCTTCGTGTGCGACCCGGATCAGGCGATCTACGAGTTTCGCAATGGCAACCCCGCGGACATCCGGGTGTTCAAAGAAACCTACCCTGTTGAGTCACGTCTCGTGCTGACAGGCAATTTCCGCAGCAGTCCAGCAGTCTGCCAGCTGGCTGCCACGTTCAGAAGTATCGACCAAGTAGATGCGTCCGTCGGCAGTACCGCAAATGTTGCGCATCCTATCTTGCTGCTTACCTATGGCGGTCGCGCTCCGAATGCAGATATCGGCAGGGCCTTCCTCGACCAAGTTACAGAGCTTGGATTGGATATCGCGGACGCGATTGTCTTGGCGCATTCAGGCAAGGTTGCCCAACGCGCCGCTGGCGGCGTAATGGGCGATTCGAATGGAAGCTCCCGGATTGAATCGCTCGCTCGCAACGTGGCGGAGTTTTGGTCGCCTGCCGCGACGGCGCGATCACGAGAAGCGGTGATCCAGTCAGTGGAAACTCTGTTGTTGGAACTCAGTGGACTGCGTGAGGAGGGCGAGCACCTGTTGCGGGCCATCGAGCGAACTGGCATTGATCGACGAACACATCGCCGTCGCGCGCTGCATTTTCTCATGAACCTTCCCAAGGTTTTCGGGAATACCGACGCTGATCGGCTAGCATGGACAGTCGCGGTACAAGTCGAGGCAGGACGGCTAAATCTGCCACTACCACCGGGCACAACGATTGCCAGATTCTTTCAACGACCACGCAGTAGCACATGGTCAAATCACCTACGGGCGCCGGCTGGGCTTAGTCTGGCATGTGCCAAGATTCATGAAGCCAAGGGCCGGGAGTACGGTGCTGTGTGCGTCATCATTCCACCAAATAGAGCGCCCGAAAACCGCGTTGAAGCCTTATTCGACTCCTGGGCGAATCGTCTCGAAGCCGAGGCTAAGCGCGTCCTCTATGTTGGTACGACCCGCGCGCAACATCTTTGTGCCCTTGCAATATCTGCCGACTTCTCTGATCGCTGTGTCGCCTTGTTGGAGGCTGGTCAAGTGCCCTTTACGCGACGGAACCTGTAATTGAGGTGCGAAGAAGTTGGCACACGCACTCTCAGGTTTTAGCTCGATCTATCATGATGCTGCTCAACTTGTAATCTCGCTTTAGCTGTAGCCTGCTGCAATCGCTTGGCCAACAGTTCTCGCGGGGGCAAAGTCGTAAGGTATTCGGCGACGTGGATACCGGACTTGTCCAGCTCCAGCAACTCGATCTGCTCGCGCTTCTTGCCGGTGCAAAGAATGATCCCCAGCGGCGAGGCTTCTTCCGGCTCCCGCTCATGCTTATCGAGCCAGCGCAGGTAAAGCTCCATCTGCCCCTTGTACGCGGCCTTGAACTCGCCGATCTTCAACTCCACTGCCACCAGCCGACGCAGCTTGCGGTTATAGAACAGCAGGTCGAGGTGGAAATCCTCATCGTCGATCTGGATGCGCTTCTGCCGGGCGACGAAGGAAAAGCCCGCTCCCAGCTCCAGCAGGAAGGATTCCATTTCCCGGATGATCGCCGCCTCCAGGTCGCCTTCCTGCCAGGTGTCCTGCATTCCCAGGAAGTCGAGGATGTACGGATCACGCATCACCAGCGATGGCGACATGCGTTGTGCATGGCGCAGGGTCGCCAGTTCCTGCGCGATCGTTTCATCCGGCTTCTGGGACAGGGCCGTGCGTTCGTACAGCATCGAGTTGATGCGCTCGCGCAACGTGCGCACGCTCCAGCGTTCAGCGCCGGCCATCTGCGCGTAGTAGTCCCGCTGCATGGGCTCCTTGAGGGCCAGTAGCAGGACGAAATGCGACCAGCTCAATTGTCGCGACAGTGTCGCGACAATTGGCTCATCCGGGAAGGTGGCGGCGAACTTGATCATCCGGCGCAGGTTCTTCTCTCCGAAGCCGCGGCCGTAGTCGCGGGCAAGCTGCTCGGCCAGGGTCGGCAGGATTTCCTCGCCGTACCCGGCCCGCTGGCCGGCCAGCACCTCCGTATGGATGCGCTGGCCGATACGCCAGAACAGCAGGGTCAGTTCCGCATTGACCGCCGAGGCGGCGCGTTGCCGCGACGCCTCGATCAGTGCCCGGATGTCGCCCAGCAGCGCCGAAGGCGCTGCGGACGACGCAACAGATGTTTTGCGCTTGCTCATGTTGTGGCCTCCGCAGGCTTCCGGGCACCAGTGATGGTCTGCCGCCGGTTTGCTACCAGCTCAGCCGCCTGGCGCACCGGGTCATCCTCGGTGTGGATGTAGCGCATAAACATGGTTACGGTCTTGTGCGCCGTCAGCACCATGCCAACCTTCACCGGGATGCCCGAGTTGGCGATGTCGGTGGCCGAGCGGTGGCGGATGCCATGCGTGCCGACGTGCGGCACGCCGGCCGCCTTGAGGGTGCGGCTCCAGCCGTTGTAATACTCGCCAGTGGTTAGGTGCTCTCCCGGATGACGCGGAGACGGCAGCACGTAGGGGTTGTCTTCCTGCCGGGGAGCCGTCGAGAGCAACCGGTAGGCTTCCTCGCTCATGGGCTTGGACATGCCGCCGGTTTTGCTGTCCGGCCAAACCACCCGCCGGTTTTCCAAGTCGATCCACTCCCATTCGAGCAGCACGATTTCGGAGCGCCGGGCCGCGAACTCGAATTGCAGGCGGATCGCCAGCGGGATGACATAGGGCACCAGGCCCTCAGCCTCGATCTGTTCAAGGTACTTGAACAGCTTGGCCATCTCGTCGTCGGTGATAAGGCGGGTTGTCTTGCCGCCGGTGTACAGCGGAATATGCCTGCACGGGTTAGAGCCGTCCGGGCGATAGCCCCAAACTTCGGCCAAGTTGAACATCTTGCGCAGGACGGCCAGCGCCTTGTTCGCCTCGCCCGGCTTGTAGTCCAGCTTCTTCATCATCGCCGCCACGTCGGGGCGCTTCACGTCCTGCACCTTCATGCGGCCCAGGATCGGAATGATGTTGCGGTCGATGTTGCCCTGGTAGCCTTTCTGCGTGCTGGGCTTGTTGCGGTGCTTGGAGTAGTCCTCCATGAACTTCGCGCACAGTTCCTTGACCGTCGGCGCCTTGCGCGCCTCGGTCTTGGCGGCGCCGGGATCGCCGCCCCGGCGCACTTGGGCCAGCCATTCCTGCGCCAACGAGCGGGCCTGTTCAACGGTCAGTTCTCCGTACTGGCCCAGCGCGGGCTTGCGGCGCTCGCCGGCGTTCGTCCGGTACTGGAGCATGAAGACCTTGCGACCGGCCGGCGTGATCTTGCACAGGAAGCCGGGAACAAGCGTGTCGCGCAGCTCGACGGGCTGCGCCTGGGGTTGTGCCGCATCGACTGCGGACTTGGTGAGTTTGATCTTGGCCATAGCTGACTCCTTTGGAAGACCCGTTTCCAGGAGCCTGTTGGGAGCCAAGCGGTCGGAAGCCGGGTCAAGTTTCGGAAAGCACCGGCATATGATGAATTCGCCTAAGTTATTGATAAACCTGCTGTAGCGGGCTTAGGCGTAGTCCAGAAAAGTTCGGTGCTGGAGTCATGCTGAAACAAAAAACCCGCCCCGGTTGCCCGGGGCGGGTTCATTCACTACCTGGCTTGAGGCCTTACAGGGACTTCTTGCAGAAGTACCAGTCGGTGCACTCGTAGCCCTCACCCATGCGTGCCTCGGCGGCCTCGGCGGTGGCTGGCGGGGGCACGATCACCTTGTCACCCGGCTGCCAGCCCTCGGGGGTGGCCACGCCGTTGGCATCGGAGGTCTGCAGGGCCTGGATCAGGCGCAGGAACTCCGCGATGGAGCGGCCGTTGGTCATGGGGTAGTAGACCATGGCGCGCAGGATGCCCTTGTCATCGATGATGAAGGTGGCCCGCACCGCAGAGGTGTCGGACGCGCCGGGCTGGATCATGCCGTAGGCGTTGGCCACCTTCATGGACAGGTCCTCGATGATCGGGAAGGGAATGTCCATGCCGAACTTCTCCTTGATATTGCGCACCCAGGCGACGTGGGCGTAGTAGCTGTCAATGGACAGACCCAACAGCTCCGTGTTCACCTTCTGGAATTCAGGGTAGGCCTTGGCGAAGGCCATGAACTCCGTGGTGCACACGGGCGTGAAGTCAGCCGGGTGGGAGAACAGCACCAGCCACTTGCCCTCGTAGTCGGACAGTTTCTTGACGCCGTGGGTGGTCTTGGCCTCGAAGTCAGGGGCCCGCTCGTTGAGGCGGGGCATTGCGGGGACGTGTTGCGCGTTGACGTTTTCCATGATGTTTCTCCTGTCTGGATATCTAGAGTTTAGTTTAGGCTTGGTCGAGGGTGTTGACCCTTGGCTTGAGAATCATCCTTGCATAAGCATTTGCTAATAAACAGTGAATTATTTGCATTGGACCAATAGCCAGAAACTATCATTTCTAATGCATCGGTAGGCGAGATCACATCCATACAAATCTTTTGTGACCGCAATCGCTCCCGCACCAACTGCACAATCTGGGCGCCATCCTTCAGAGCGCGTCCCAGGACGAGATCGCGGCCACCTTCAGGACCGGTGTCAAAGCCGACGACGAGCTGTCCGACGACTGGCGCAGCGGCGGGCATCCCTACAAAAATCGGATGAGCCGCAAAAACTACGAGAAACAGAAATATCGACTCCAGGTGGAGCTGTTGAAACTGCAGAAATGGGTGCGCACCACGGGACAGCGGGTGATGGCACTGGAGAAGCCCACCGAGACCGAAAAGGGACAGTGGTGCTTCCAACGTTACATCCAGCACCTGCCCACCACCGGCGAGATCGCGCTGTTCGACCGCTCCTGGTACAACCGCGCCGGCGTGGAACGGGTCATGGGGTTCTGCACCGACGAGGAATATGCGGAATTCATGCGCCTTCTCTAAGCCAGAATATTTCCTCAAAAACCCCGAATGATTGTGGTCTCTAAGCCTGTCTCTGGCCGTCGTCTTCTAGAAGAAACGTAGGCATAGGGTGGCCTATGCCCGCCATCAACAGGCAGCCATAAGGCACCCTATTGCAAGCGAGACAGACCAGGAGACTATAAGCAACGCCATAGATTGGTGGCGGCCTACAGGTGTTCAGTGCGTGCCTGGCGACCCGCGCAGGCGATCCACAGGTCGCAAACTGGCCTGCACACCTTCGGCCAGGGTGTGCAAATTCGACTCGAGCAACTCCATGAAAGGCCGCGCGTATTCCATTTCCATGGTCTCGCGTAGCACGTCCACGCTGGCGTGCATCGCCCGCTCCAGGTCGTCGCGATGGAGGGCCTCATCCACCTTGAGCAAGGCCCACTCGGTCCCCAGGATGCCACCCACGAAGACCACCACCCCACAGCCGATGGCCAACGGCCCGGTGAGACCGCAGGCAGTGGTGCCGGCAGCCGCCGTACCCCTGCCCGACAGGCGCGCGGCGGCCCGGGCGCTGGCCGCGGCGGCATTGACCCGGGTGAG
>SR_TP_S13solDRAFT_1000200_pt1 | contig 29247 bp, 30 predicted proteins | sample SodReaTP_S13sol_FD_11159 | JGI IMG/M metagenome (IMG submission 11159)
CGTCTGCGGCGTTTCGCTCGGTCGCGCATCCTCAACGGACAGGCGAGTACGCCTGCGGTGCGCTCGGTCGCGAAACGCCACAGCCGCTGGGCCCCGGATCGAGTCCGGGGCAGGCTCTGACGACCCCTCGCGACGGAAGGGTGGTGAATAAGGCGGGGTAAGAATCGGCGCAGACGCTAGCCTGGCAGCAGCGCAGCAGCAACAGTGGTGAACCAGGCAGGCGTGGCTTGATGCTGGGCTCCGGCTGCGGCTGGTTCTGCCGGAATCCGTCGCGGACCGTAATCGGCCACTACAACCCTGAATCGACAGGGCAGTACTGGCGATTGGCATCGGCGATGATGGGGAAAACGATCTCGAGTGGGATTTCGCTTGCTTGCGGTGCCGAAATCCGGTAGAATTCCCGCTCTTTGGTATTCACGAATTCTGGAGTCCGTCATGTACGCGGTATTCAAGACCGGCGGTAAGCAGTACAAGGCCGCGGCCGGCGATGTCGTCCGGGTGGAAAAGATCGAGGCCGACAAGGGTGCTTCCGTCGAGCTCGACCAGGTGCTGATGGTCGCCGATGGCGACAACATCCGCGTGGGTTCGCCGACGCTGGAAGGCGGCAAGGTAACCGCCGAGGTCGTCGATCACGGACGTGGCGACAAGGTGCGCATCATCAAGTTCCGTCGGCGCAAGCACCACATGAAGCAGATGGGTCACCGTCAGTATTACACCGAACTGAAAATTACCGGCATCGAGGGCTGAACCATGGCACACAAGAAAGCAGGCGGCTCGACCCGTAACGGCCGCGATTCGAATCCGAAGTTCCTCGGCGTCAAGCGCTACGGCGGCCAGACCGTCAATGCCGGCAACATCCTGGTGCGTCAGCGTGGTACGCGCTTCCATGCCGGTGACAACGTGGGCGTCGGTCGTGACCACACGCTGTTCGCGCTGGTTGACGGCAAGGTAACCTTCGCCGAGCGCGGCAAGCCGACGCGCAAGTTCGTCTCGATTGAGCCGACCGAGTAATACAGCGCAGGCAAGTTGCTACGGGAAAGCCGGCCTTCGCGCCGGCTTTCTTTTTGCCCCCACCCCGGCCCTCCCCCGCAGGCGGGGGAGGGAGAAAAGCTCCACTTCGCCCATGTGCGGGGGAGGAAAGGAGAAAGACGGCAGTCGGCACTTTTTATTCAACCGCAGATCAACGCAGATGAACGCGGATGGAATGAAAAAGCGGATCGCCACAAAGGGCACAAACGGGGGCACAAGCAAAAACGAACGACTGCCGAGTCGTGACCGGACCAGCGGAATCCGCTTCTGTTTTCCACCTGCCATTCTCTTCTTTTTTCTTCGTGTCCTTCGTGGTCTTCGTGTAACTGCTTTTTAAATCTGCGTTAATCTGCGTTAATCTGCGGTTTGCTTCCGCTTTTTTGGCCCTGGAATTCCACCCATGAAATTCGTCGACGAAGCCACCATCGAAGTTCGTGCCGGTAGAGGCGGGCATGGTTGTGTCAGCTTCCGGCGTGAGAAGTACATCCCCAAGGGCGGGCCGGACGGGGGTGATGGCGGCGATGGCGGCAGTGTCTGGCTTCAGGCCGATCCGGGCCTGAATACGCTGGTGGATTTTCGCCACGCCAGGCTGTTCAAGGCGCGCAACGGCCAGCCCGGCGCGGGCCGCCAGCGCACCGGCAAGTCGGCCGAAGACGTGATCGTGCGCGTGCCGCTGGGCACCATCGTGCGCAATGTCGAGACCAACGAACTGATCGGTGATGTCACCGAGCCCGGTCAGCGATTGCTGGTCGCACGCGGCGGGACCGGCGGGCGCGGCAATATTCACTTCAAGTCCTCGGTCAATCGCACACCGCGCCAGTTCGGTGAAGGCACGCCCGGCGATGTCCGTCAGTTGCATCTGGAATTGAAGGTGCTGGCCGATGTCGGGCTGCTGGGGTTTCCCAATGCCGGCAAGTCAACCCTGATCTCGGCCGTGTCCAAGGCCCGTCCGAAGGTAGCCGATTACCCGTTCACGACGCTGCACCCCAACCTTGGCGTGGTGCGAATCGATGAAGGCAACAGCTTTGTCATCGCCGACATTCCCGGGTTGATCGAGGGCGCAGCCGAAGGCGCCGGGCTGGGGCATCAGTTCCTGAAGCATCTGCAACGTACCGGGCTGCTGCTGCACTTGGTCGAGGTGCAACCGGCCGATGGAAGCGATCCGGTCGAGCAGGTCCGTGCGCTGGAGCGGGAGCTGGAACGCTATGACGAGGAACTGGCCGGCAAGACGCGCTGGCTGGTGATTACCAAGATCGATCAACTGGCCGGGCAGGAGCGCGACGGGCTGGCCCGCGACATTGTCGACCGGCTGGGTTGGCAGGGCCCATGGTTTGCGATTTCGGCGGTCAGCGGCGAGGGCTTGAAGACCCTGGTGTCGAAAGTGGGCGATACGCTTCGGGGGGGTTGAGTCGCAGCCAATCGCAAGCGGGTCGGCCGGCGGACAGTGGCGTCGCCTGCCGGTGAGCCGCGGGTCGATCGGCCTTGCGGTAAAAATTCAGGTTCAAGGGAGCTTTGGTGCCAGCGGACTGGCCACCAGAGCATCCCAACCTGAATGCCACCCCTGAAAGCCCGGCGCCGTCGGATAGAAGCTGATAGATCATCACCTGCCCCGCGACCCACGACTCACCACCAGGCAACGCCACTGCCCGCTGAAAGTTGGGTGCAACACCCCCTCACGCGGCATCAATCGATTGTCCAGACCAAGGTGGGGTCGAACCGAAAAGATACCCGCGTCACTAACCCGGATCGGGTTTGACTTTTCTATTTACCATTTACCATTCACGATTTACGAAAGCTTGATACGCCCTCCCGCGCTCAAAGACGACTCCGCCAATGAACGGAGTCAGCATCCAAATCATCCGTGTTCATCTGTGGATAACCATGCTTTTGCCGTAACGATGGCTGAGGCCGGCCGTCAATTCTCCGGTCCGGTCGCTGCCAGCCGCTGCTGTTCGCGCAGCAGACTGAGCCAGGCGCGGTGGCGAACTTCGGCGAGTCGGCCTTGATCAATGGCAGCACGCACGCTGCAGCCGGGCTCGCCCTGGTGCCGGCAGTCGCGGAAGCGGCACGGCGGAAGTTCGGCGAATTCGGGGAAGCCGCGCGCGAGTTCTTCCGGCTGCATCCGCCATAATCCGTATTCCCACACCCCGGGGGAATCGACCAGCCAGCCATTGCCGGGCATCCGGAACAGCCGGGCGCTGGTGGTGGTATGGCGGCCCTTGCCGGTCGCGCGAGACAGCGATTCGGTCTGCAGTTTCAAATCCGGTAGCAGCACGTTGGCCAGCGAAGTCTTGCCGACCCCGGACTGCCCGGCCAGCAGGTGCGTGCCCGGGCCCAGCGTTTCATCCAGCCCGCCCAGATCGGCCTGCTGTTCGCAGCAAGTCCGTACGATCTCGGCACCCAGCGCCTCCAGTTGGTCGAACGGCTCGCCTTGCGGCAAAGGCAGGTCGCTCTTGTTGATGACCACGATGGGGCGGATGCGATGGATACGCGCGGCGGCCAGGTAGCGATGCAGCAGGTCGAAGCTGGGCGCGGGTTCGGGCGCGATCACGATCAGCAAGGTGTCGAGATTGGCCGCGATCGGCTGAAAACGGCCGCGGTAACCGCCGCGCCCGAACACGTTACGGCGCTGCTCAATGGCGGTGACGCCGCCATGTTCGTCGACTGTCACCAGATCGCCGGGCAGTGGCCGGCCGACGTTGCGGCGATAGCGGATCTCCTGCGGCTGCTCGAAGCGCTCGATGCGCTCGGCCAAGGCCAGGCCGTGGTTGCCCAGCGACAGGATGACGCGCAGCAGGCCATCGCGCACTCCCCCGGGCTGGTCGGCTGATATAGTCGCGTTCTTCATACAGGACCGCCATTATGAACCAGGCGCGCAGCGACCACCCGGATACAGACGAGAGCCGATTGATCTGGATCGATCTGGAAATGACCGGTCTGGATGTCAGGCGCGACCGGATCATCGAGATTGCGACCATCGTGACCGATTCCGAACTGGAAGAGATTGCCGTGGGGCCCAACATCGCGATTCACGCAGGTGATGATGAGCTGAGCCAGATGGATGAATGGTGTACACGCACGCATACCGAATCCGGGCTGATCCAGCGTTGCCTGGAAAGCCATACCGACATGCGCGGGGCAGAGCGCGAGACGCTGGATTTTCTCGCCGAACTGGTGCCGCCGGGCGTCTCGCCGATGTGCGGCAACTCGATCTGCCAGGATCGCCGCTTCATGGCCCGCCAGATGCCGGAGCTGGAGGCATATTTCCACTACCGCAATCTTGATGTCTCGACCCTCAAGGAACTGGCCCGCCGCTGGGCGCCGAAGATCGCCGAAGGGCTGGAAAAGGACAGCGGCCACCAGGCCTTGGCCGACATCCGCGACTCGATCGAAGAGCTCAAGTACTACCGCCGCTTCATGGGCCCGCTGTCCGGGCAGTGACTCGCGCAGGTCGAACTGGGGATGAAATGCAATTCGAACCGCAGATGAACGCGGATGAACGCAGATTGAAAATCAAACAGATTGAAAAGCAGGGCACGAAGAGCACGAAGAAGGCACGAAGTACACGAAGGGGTTGAAGATTCCAAAAAACAAGTGGATGCAGAGTGGGTGAGAAAAGCGTAGCCGCCGTTTTCGAGGATTGATAGGTGATGCGCTTCGCTAATCTACCTACCCTGCGTTTGCTGGATTTGCGGTTACCAGTCCAACCGGGGGCTCTCGTCTTTTTCCAGCTTTCCTTCTTCGTGCCTTCTTCGTGCTCTTCGTGTCAAGCTTTTACATGGTTTTGCCGTTTATCTGCGTTCATCCGCGTTCATCTGCGGTTCAAAACAACCGCTTTTGCGCAATTCTATTGCTGTACTTCCGGCAGCCGCGCCGACATGGCTGCGCCGGCGATGCCCATTGCGGCCAGCACGGCGATCACGCCTGAGGCGCCGATGACCGGCGCCAGGGCGCCTATGCTGCCTGCGATCAGCAGCACCACGCCGATGACGCTGTTGCTGACGGCGACATAATCGGTGCGCTTGTTGCCGCCGGCCATGTCGACGATATAGGTCTTGCGGCCCATGCGCACCCCGGAGTGGCCGACCGACAGCGCGAAGAAGAACAGCGGATACAGCCAGGCCTGCCCGGCCAGTGCCGGCAGGCCGTGGACCACCAGGATCAGCAGCAGCCCGACGGACGCACTGCCGCCGCCGGCCAGGATCATGACCCGGCGGCTGGAAACATCGGCGAAGCGGCCCCAGAACGGTGCCGAGACCAGCCCGGCGATGCCGTCGGCGATCACGAACAGGCCCAGCGCCAGGATTGCGCCCTGGGTGTTCTCATGCGCCAGCAGGATGAAGAACGGCGCACTCAGTGCCGAGCACAGCAGCAACGATCGCGCGATCACGAAGCGCCGGAAGTCGCGTTCGGATTTGAGCAGTTCCAGCCGGCCCAGTGCCTCGGACAGGGCATTGCCGCCGCCCTCGGTTGCACCCGGCTGTTCGCGAATCATCGCGTAGCTGGCCGCGGCCAGCATCCACAGTCCTGCGGCCACGGCCAGCAGCAACAGCCACTGGCCCATGCCTCGGTCCTCGCCGATGCCCAGCAGCAGCGCCGCGCCGACGCCAATGGTGACCAGACCGGCGAGAAATTCCGACCAGCCGCTGACCCGGCCGCGCCGGGTCCTGGGCACGGTCTTGCCGAGCACGTCCTTGGAAGCCACCGAGCATAAACCCCGGGCCAGGCTGAACACCACCAGCGCGCCGATCAGCGCCATGCCGGCGCTCGCGCCTTCCAGTGTTACCGCGACCACGCCCATGCCGGCCACCGCCAGGCCCTGCAGGATGCAGCCGAGCACGAATACCCATTTGCGCACCGGCCGCAGCCGCACCCAGGCGGCGATGATCAATTGCGGGATCATCGAGCCGGATTCGCGGATCGGCACCAGAAAGGCCGTGAATACGGCCGGCGCGCCCAGCGCCGACATCAGCCAGGCCAGCACCGTCTTGGGATTGGCGATGGCGTCGCCGAGCTTGGTCAGGAACTGTGTGAGTACCTGCAGCAGGAAGTTTCCGGGCACGACCTTGCAGGCCTCGTCGGAAATGTCGGTGCATACCCGCGCGTCTTCCTCGTTGACCAGTTGCCGGTACAGGCGCTCCATCTTCGGGTTGGAGAACAATTCGGTTCGGTCCATTGGCGCCAGGGGTTCGTGAGAATGGGCCAAAGCATAACGCCGTGGCGTGATCCGGTGCGCCCCGGCTTGACCCTGCCTTGAAAGCTTTGAAGGGGCGGTTGATCCGGTTGTTTTCGGACACGCGAGATCCTCGCAACACAAACCTTTCCGTAGGAGCCTGCTTGCAGGCGAAGGAGCCAAACCATGGTGCGGCGACGTTGCATTCGCTTGCAAGCAAGCTCCTACGCCGGAAAGCAACTTTGCTTGATCGGATTTCCGACAGAACGCCTCCACACGAACCCGTCTGCGCTGCGGGGGATGGCGGGGCAGGGGGTCAGTCGAAACGTACCGAAGGCCGGGCTATGGCGTAATGCAGGATGCGCAGGAAGATATCGCGATCGAGCATGCGCAGGCTGAAGTGTTCGAGGTGGGGGTTCCAGAGCTGGCAGTCGCACATCAGATAGCCACGGGCATGCAGCCGTTGCATCAGTTCGACCAGCGCGACCTTGGACATGTCGCGCCGGCGGTGGAACTTGGATTCGGCGAAGAACATGGCACCGATCGCGACCCCGTAAATGCCGGCGACCAGCTCATCCTGCTGGCGGATTTCCAGGCTGTGGGCATGGCCGGCGGTGTGCAGTTCGAGATAGGCGGTGCGCATTTCGGCCGTGATCCACGTTCCCGAAAAGCCGTTGCGGGGTGCCGCACAGCCATCGATCACGGCTTCGAAATCCTGGTTGACGGTAACCTGGTAGCGGCCCTGGCGCAGGGTCCTGTGCAGCCGTCGCGAGATATGCAGGTGGCCGGGAAAAAGCACTGCGCGCGGGTCGGGTGACCACCACAGGATCGGGCCATCTTCCTCGTACCAGGGGAAGATTCCGTGGCGATAGGCATTGAGCAGGCGCGTGACGGTCAGATCGCCGCCGACCGCGACCAGGCCGTCGGGGTGTCGGCAGGCAAGCGGGTTCGGAAAGGCTGCGTCCGGCTCGTCTGCCAGCACCGGTACTGCATGTGGAATCATGTTGATCATCGGTAGGGAATCAGATCTTCGAGCTGTTCACGATAATGCACCAGCGCGCGGTTTTCCATCTCCAGCCAGCGCCGGATGCCCTCGCGCAGGCCGGGGTGGACGATGTAGTGGTATGAACGGGTCGCGACCGGCGTGAACCCGCGCCGGATCTTGTGCTCGCCCTGGGCGCCGGGCTCGAATGCCTCCAGCCCGTGTTCGATGCAGTACTCGATGCCCTGGTAGTAACAGGTCTCGAAATGCACGTCGCGGGTCTCTTCCAGTGCACCCCAGTAGCGGCCGTAAAGCCGCCGGTCATCGCGCCAGAAGATCGCCGCGGCGCGGTCGCCGCTGTCGTTGGCGGCGATGCAGGCCAGGAAATTCTTGCCGAATGATTCGGCCGAGAGGCGGAAGAACTCGCGGTTGAGCAACGGCAGGTTGCCGTACAGCATGAAAGTGGTCTGGTAGCAGCGGTCGAGCAGGCTGAGCTCGTCTTCGCTGATGCCGCATCCGTCGACCCAGCGGTAATGCCAGCCATGGTCGGCGGCCAGCCGGCGCTCGCGCCGGATGTTCTTGCGCGGCTTGTGCCGCAATGACCCGAGGAAATCGTCGAAATCGCGCCAGCCCCGGTTGTGCCAGTGGAATTGCCAGCCCGAGCGGGCCAGCCAGTTCGGCATGCGGTCAAGCGTTGCCTGATCCTGCCGGTCGCAGAAATTGATCGCGCAGCTTGAAGCGTGGTGTTCGGCGACCTGGTGCTCCAGCAACTCGACCAGTTGCGCCCGCCCGGCGTCGTCGTCAGCCAGCAGTCGCGGGCCCGGAACCGGCGTAAGCGGTACCGCGACCACCAGCTTGGGAAACCAGTGCATCCCGGCCCGGTGGGCGGCATCGGCCCACAGATGATCGAAGACGAATTCGCCATGCGAATGATGCTTCAGCCAGGTCGGCGCCAAGCCGGGCCTGGCTTGCACCGGCAGCGCATGCCAGCCGCTGGTATCTGCCAGGCAGCCGGCGGCATGCAGGGCTTGCAGGAAACGGTGATCAGTGAACGGGCCGCCGCCGCGGTTGAGCGCATTCCAGCGCCCGGCTTCGATGGTGCCGCTGATCATGCCATCGGCCGTGCCGAATAGCCGGCCCTCAGCCGTGGTCGAGGAAGCGTTCGGCATCCAGTGCGGCCATGCAGCCGAAACCGGCCGAGGTGATCGCCTGCCGGTAGACGTGATCGGCCACATCGCCGGCGGCGAACACGCCCGGCACGCTGGTCTGGGTGGCCATGCCTTCCAGTCCGCTCCTGATCCGGATGTAGCCGCCTTCCATTTCGAGCTGGCCTTCGAACATGCCGGTATTGGGATCATGACCGATGGCGACGAACATTGCATCGACCGCGATCTCACGCGGGTCGCCGGTTTCGACGTGCTTGAGCCGTACGCCGGTCACGCCGTCGTCATCGCCGAGAACCTCGTCGACCACGTGGTCCCAGATGATCTCGACCTTGCCTTCAGACTCGCGCTGGAACAGGCGGTCCTGCAGTATTTTCTCGGCCCGCAGCTCATCGCGCCGGTGGACCAGCGTCACCTTGCTGGCGATGTTGGACAGGTACAGCGCTTCTTCCACCGCGGTGTTGCCGCCGCCGATCACCGCCACCGGCTTGTTGCGGTAGAAGAAGCCGTCACAGGTCGCGCAGGCCGAAACGCCGCGGCCCTTGAAGTTTTCTTCCGATTCCAGCCCCAGGTAACGCGCCGAAGCACCCGTGGCGATGACCAGCGCGTCGCAGGTGTACACGCCGCTGTCGCCTTCGAGCCGGAAGGGCCGCGTGCCGAGGTCGGCGGTATGGATATGGTCCAGGATGATCCCGGCATCGAACTGTTCGGCATGCTTGAGCATGCGCTGCATCAGTTCCGGACCCTGCAGGTTGTCCGAATCCCCCGGCCAGTTCTCGACATCCGTGGTCGTCATCAACTGCCCGCCCTGCTCGATGCCGGTGATGATGACCGGCTCCAGGTTGGCACGCGCGGCATAAATCGCAGCTGTGTAGCCGGCCGGGCCGGAGCCCAGGATCAGCAGTCGGTGGTGTCGGGAATCGGCCATGAAAACTCCGTGGATTGGATAGAGCGCACAATTTGAACAGGTAGGGACGCCGGACCGGTATTGCAAGCAGTCAGCCCGCTTATTCACCACCCGCTCTACTGCAACGCCTCGCTACGAGCGCGTGGTGAACAAGGCGGCTCAGAGGGTAACCCACCGGGAGCGAGGATGGGTGCAGTCGGGGTTCATGTGTGTCGGTCTGGCCCGGCGCTGTCCTTTAGAATGGCTACTTTGCCCGATTCGGCGAACAGGAGCCTGAAGTCTTGCGCAAGAACGACAAGAAGCTGTTGCAGCAGGGTCTGTCCGATGCGGTCCAGCGCCGGCTGTTCGAAGCGCTGTTCCTGGTGGTCGTGTTCGTGGCACTGTACCTTCTGATCAGCCTGCTGACGCACGATGTCCGCGACCCCGGTTTCTCGCGCAGCGGCAGCAGTGTGACCAGCAACCTCGGTGGCCGGTTCGGGGCCTGGATTTCGGATTTCATGCTGGTCGCGCTGGGCTACATGGCCTGGTTGTTGCCGTTTCTGCTCGGCGGCGCTGCCTTTCGGCTGCTCCAGGAGCGCAGCCAGGAGGTCGAGTGGGCCGAGTGGGGCATCCGGCTTGGCGGGCTGCTGCTGATCGTGCTGGCCGGTTGCATCCTGTTCGAGATGCAGCCGCGCGGCAACCTGGCGCATAGCGGCGGCATCGTCGGTGACCTGCTGACAGGGCCGATGATCGCGGTCATCGGGTTTACCGGCACGGCGCTGCTCAACCTGGCGGTGCTGATGGCCGGTATCACCCTGTTCGCCGGCATCTCCTGGGTCAACGTTGCCGATCGCGTCGGCGGCTGGGCAATCGACGGCTGGGCGGGGTTGGTCGACAAGGTTGCCGAAGGCCGCGACTGGATGGCTGGCCGGCGCGCTCGGGCCGAGCGCGAGGAGGTCCGCAAGCGCGATACGGTCAAGCGCAAGAAACGCCCCGAAGTACGAATCGAACCACGGGTGGAAACGGTCGAGAATGTCAAGGCCAAGGCCAGGACCGCTCAGCAGCCGCTGTTTCGGAATCTGCCGGTCGGTGATCGACCGCCGCTGGAACTGCTCGACGACCCGCCGGAGCGCCAGCCCGGTTATTCGACCGACACATTGAAGGCCATGAGCCGCCAGGTCGAGCTCAAGCTGGCCGATTTCGGAATCGAGGTCGAGGTGGTCGCAGTCCATCCCGGCCCGGTCATCACGCGCTTCGAGCTGCAGCCCGCTCCGGGTGTGAAGGGCTCGCAGATCGCCAACCTGGCCAAGGACCTGGCCCGCGGTTTGAGCGTGATCTCGGTGCGCGTGGTCGATGTGATCCCCGGCAAGAGCGTGATCGGGCTGGAGATCCCCAACAGCAAGCGCGAGATCGTCTATCTCAAGGAAATCCTGGCCTCCGAGGTGTACGAAAAGTCGCCCGCGCACCTGACCCTGGGGCTGGGCAAGGACATTTCAGGTCGGCCGGTAGTGGCCGACATAGCACGCATGCCGCACCTGCTGGTCGCCGGGACGACCGGCTCGGGCAAGTCGGTGGCGGTCAATGCCATGATTCTCAGCCTGATCTACAAGGCCACGCCCGAGCAGGTGCGCATGATCATGGTCGATCCGAAGATGCTCGAGCTCTCGGTTTACGAGGGCATCCCGCATCTGCTCGCACCTGTGGTCACGGACATGAAGGAAGCGGCCAATGCGCTGCGCTGGTGCGTGGCCGAGATGGAACGGCGCTACCGGCTGATGTCGCAGCTGGGCGTGCGCAACTTGGCCGGCTACAACCGCAAGATTGCCGAAGCTGAAAAGAGCGGCAAGCCGATCGACGACCCGACCGTGGACCCAAGCACGCTGGCCCAGGGCGAACCTCGGCCAACGCTGGGCAAGTTGCCGTTCATCGTCGTCGTGGTCGATGAATTCGCTGACATGATGATGATCGTCGGCAAGAAAGTCGAGGAACTGATCGCGCGTCTGGCGCAGAAGGCCCGGGCCTCCGGCATCCACCTCATCCTGGCCACCCAGCGCCCGTCGGTGGACGTGATCACCGGCCTGATCAAGGCCAACATCCCGACCCGCATGGCCTTCCAGGTCTCCTCGCGCATCGATTCGCGCACCATCCTCGACCAGCAGGGGGCCGAGGCACTTCTTGGTCACGGCGACATGCTCTACCTGCCGCCGGGCAGCGGCCTGCCCGAGCGCATCCACGGTGCGTTCGTCGACGACCACGAAGTCCACGCCGTGGCTGAATGGCTGCGTGAGCAGGGCTCGCCGGATTACCTGGAAGACGTGCTGGCCGACAGCCAGATGACCAGCGACGGCCAGCAGATCGGTGCGACCGGGCTGCCCGAAGCGGTTGCTGGCGATGAATCCGATGAGCTGTACGACAAGGCGCTGGCCTACGTGACCCAGAGTCGGCGCGCATCGATCTCCGGCGTCCAGCGCCAGCTGCGCATCGGCTACAACCGCGCCGCCCGGCTGATCGAGGAAATGGAAGCCCAGGGCGTGGTCAGTCCGCCGGAGCATAATGGGCAGAGGGAGGTGTTGGCGCCCCCACCCCCCAAAGATTGAAAAGCCTGCCCAAATCTACTGCGCGAGCCCCTGACGGCGTCCGGCGGTGCTCGAAATCCTCATGTACTTACTTCTGTACACTTCGGTTCCTGCGCTCCGGCGGCCACCGTCAGGAACTCGCTCGCTACGATTTGAACAGGCTTTTGACGCTGTGGCTACTGTGCGGCCCGTAGCCTGCCCCGGACTCCGATCCGGGGGCGCTCGGCGTTATACTTGTCATACATTTTGCGCGGGGCCGGACAATGCTCGCCATTCGGATTCCGGAAGAACTGGAACAGAGGTTGAACGAATTGGCACGTTCGACCAAACGCAGCAAGAGTTTCTACGTGCGCGAAGCGATTGCCGCTTACCTGGAGGATTTCGAGGATCTGGCAGCGGCCGAATCGGTCCTCGAGCGTATCCGCACAGGCAGGGAAGAGGTCGTGAGCGCCGAGGAATTCTGGCGTGGCCTGGACGATTACTAGTCCAACCATAAGTATTGCCTCATTCAGCTTGTCTCTCGGCGTCCGTGGCAAGGCGTTGGCGCGAAGTCTGTAGCCGGGTCTACATCAAGCGCCGACAACGCAGTCCACGGGCGCCGAGAGGCAAGCCCGAAGGGGGCTCCGGACGAATCCGCCTGCGGCGTTAAAGCGGCTCGACGTAGGCCAACTATGCCTTCGCCACTTTGCCTTGCAGGCGAATCCGTCCAGAGCCCTGAATGTGGCAATACTTACGGTTGGACTAGTAAAACCCGGCGGCGTCGGAGAGAAGCTGATAGCTCTTCGTCTGTCCCGCGACCCACGGCTCACCACCAGGCAACACCACCGCCCGCTGACAGTTTCGTACCAGATCCGGGATTTACACCTGGCCACCAGGCCATCCGCTGGATCGGGTCGGCCCGCCAATAACCAGCTTCATCTGTGTTCATCCGTGTTCATCTGTGGATCCACATGCTTTTGCAACAATGGCCGAGACATGTAGGTAATCAAGTATCCTTTTGTCTTTACGTTCTTCCTATCATGACCAAGAAAACCTCCAGGAACCAGATCACGCTGCCCAAGCGCATCATCGCGGAGTTTCCCGATGTGGAGTACTTCGATGTGGTCGAGGAAGGCGGCGTGATCATGCTCAAGCCGCCGCGCCCCAGCCGGGCCGACCAGGTGCGGCGCAAACTCGCCGATCTGGGCATCCAGCCCGATGACATCGATGACGCCGTCCGATGGGCCAGACAAGGCTGAGCCAGACAGTCAGGACAGTTCGATGATCTGGTTCAGGCGGTGACGTGCTTCTACGAGAACGGCGTCATCAACCCGGCCCATGGGGTGCGGGCGGGCGCGGCGGGCCTGCCAATCGAAGGATTTTGGCTGATGATCGCGCATTTCCCGCCCGGCCTGCGGATTGCAATCAATCCAGATCACCTCGCCGCAGTCGGGTATCCACTCGTCCCGATCCTGGACCACTGGCCCGCTCACCAGCGCTCGGCCCCCACCGGCGAATCGGCCATCGCTTCACCGCCGTGCCTGACCGGGTCGAAGCGCTGCAGCCGCTCTTCCAACGTCGGTTCTTCGGCCACCAGCGGGCGAATCACCACGCAATCGCGCTCAACCTCGAGCCGAACGAGCTGATCCAGCTTCAAACCTGCTTCCCGCGCCACCGCGGCGGGCAGCCGAACCGCCAGGCTGTTGCCCCATTTGCGAAGATGCAGATCGATGTTGCTCATCAGACAACCCCTCAGAGCCAAATGTATCAACATAGTATGAACGAACAACTGGAAAGCATGTTTATCCACAGATGAACACGGATGGTTCTGGGATGGTGGCTCCGTTCACTGGCGCGGGCGTCATTAAGCGCGTGAGAGTGGTTCGGGCTTTCGTAAATCGTGAATCGTGAATGGTGAATGGAAAAGTCAAAACCCTTCGACCCACGGCTCACCGGCAGGCGACACCACTGCCCGCCTGCCTCCCAAGCCGGCCCGTCCGGCACGATGGCTCAGTCCGAGGCGGGCTCCAGCCGGTAGACCACGCCAACCCGGGCTTCGAAGCGCACCGGGCGGGGTTCCAGCGGAAGTGCGAATTGCTGGTCTGCGCGCTCGGCCCTGAAACCGGCATTGATATGCACGACCGAGGCGTCTCTGAAACGACCGGCCCGGTCGTGCATGGGATCGTGAATGATGCCCCAGATGGCGCCCAGCCGTGAACCCCCTGACTCGGCCAGTTCGCGCGCCCGGGCGGTGGCATGATCCAGTGCCTGCCGGCGCACCACGTTCAAAGCGCCTTCGCGATTATCCACCTCGAACTGAGGATTGGCCAGGGAATGCCATTCCAGCCCGGCCAGCCGGTAATGCAACTCGGGCAGTTTTTCGAAATCGCGCACCTTCAACTCCACCGAGAACTGACCATAAAAGCCAACCTGGACCTGCTGCCGGCGTTGCGGGTCGTATTCCGATTCGGCGCCGAACTGCATCGCCGTCAGGCGGCGTTCGTCGACGACTTCCTCGTATTGCGCGAGCAGTTCCACAAGCCGCCGCTGGGCCTGATCGGCCTTTTCGCGGGCTGCTTCGGCAGACTCCTCAACCGTCCGCCATGTCATCGCGATCAAGGCGAAATCGGGATCGGCCTCCATGACCGCCTCGGCGCTGGTCGATACATACGGCCCATCCGGCAGGCTGCCTGCGCTGACGGTTGCCGCCAGGCTCACCGACAGCGCGAACAAAAGCCCGCTTGGCCACACACCCCGGAAACCGCGCACGCCCCTGGCCGATCTGCTCAGGCTTCTGGCACTTGATCTTGTGAACTTCGATTCGCGTTCATTTGCATTCATTTGCGGTTCTTCACCGGGTGTGTTGACTGAATCATTCATCCCGAAACCGAGCCAGCCGCTGCCGGGTGCGGTCGACTTCCAGCCGCAACACATCGGGCCGGGAATAGTGACCGGACGGGTCGAAGTTGTGACGTGCACGCCGCACCTGCTCGTGGTCGATCTCGCCGATGAACAGGCCCTGCTCGTTTGCCACCGGCTCGATCAGCCAGCCGCCGTCCGGGCCGGCCAGGCAGGATCCTCCGGCCGCCCACGGCATGTCCGCGGTGGCATCGGGTATCGCATCGCCGCCCGGCAAGTCCGCCGGCAGATCTTCAGCGCGCATCAGGCCCGAAACCGAAAGCACGTAACTGCGGCCCTCCAGCGCCATGAAGCGCGTGATATCAGCGGTGTTGTGCGGATTTCCCGGCCAGATCGCGACATGCAGGTCCTCGCCCTGGGCCTGCAGGCTGGCCCGGGCCAGCGGCATCCAGTTCTCCCAGCAATTGAGCGCACCGACGGTGAACGCGCCCAGCCGGTGGGTGCGCAGGCCGTGACCATCGCCGATGGCCCAGGCCAGCCGCTCCTCGTAAGTCGGCATCAGTTTGCGGTGAACCGCCAGGACCGCGCCGTCGGTGCCGATCGAAACGGCGCTGGCGTAGACGCTCTCACCACGCTCGGCCGGGCGCTCCAGGATGCCCAGCACCACGGCGCAGCGGTTGCGCGCGGCCGCGGCACGAACTTCGTCGAGATGACCGGCGTCGATATCGACCGCCTGGTCGACATAGCGGGCGTAGAAATCCTTCTGCAGACCGGATTCGAAGCGCGCGCCGTCGGTGCGCTCGATCCAGAACGGGTAGCCCGGCACCAGGCATTCGCCGAATGCAACCAGATCGACATCGCTGCTGCCAGCCTCGTCCATGCGTTCGACCACGCGCGCCAGCGTGGCATCACGATCCAGCCAGACCGGGGCGATCTGGGCGGCGGCCACGCGCAGACGATCACTCAGCCGATCAGACATCGGTCCCGTCCAGGTGCCGCACCAGCACCAGCGCATCCTCGCGGCCTTTTTCGGCCGGGTAGTAATCCGGCCGCCGGCCGATCCGGCGAAAATGGTATTTGCGATACAGCTCGATCGCAGCAGTATTGGATGGACGCACCTCGAGAAACAGCCTCCCGGCACCACTGAGGCCAGCCTCGACCAGCATGGCTTCGAGCAGCTGGCGCCCCAGCCCGGCGCGACGGGACTCCGGCGCCACGCACAGGTTGAGCAGGTGCGCCTCGCCGGCACCGGTCGAAAGAATCGCATAGCCATCGATCGTGCCGTCGAACTCTGCCACCCGGCAACAGTAGCCGATACGCAGACAATCGGAAAAGATCCCCTGGCTCCACGGCCAGGGATAGGTGCAGACCTCGATCTGGCCGACCCGATCCAGGTCGGCGCGCTCCATCGGCCGGATCCTCAGTTGAGGCGAAAGCACCGCGGCCATGATCAGCGCTCCAGCAACCCGCGCACCCGCTGCCACAGCGCACGCCGGGCCTCGGCCGAGCGGGAAAGCTGTTCCAGCTCGCCGCCGGGCACGAGAAGCTCGCTTTCCGACACGTGCCGGGCTGCGCGAAAATCGACCACGCCGCGCACCCCGGCGTCGATCAGCTCGGACAACGTCACGCCGGAGTCGCTTGAATCCGACCACTTGCCGAACCGGCAGCGCTCCGCCCCCAGGGTGCCGCGGATATCGAGCAGAAGCTGGCTGTAGCGGGTTCGCTCGCGCTCATCGGCCAACAGCAGCCAGTCACCGCTGCCGGCTTCCAGCCGGATGCGGGCCTCGGCGCCGGTTTCGGGCACCGCGGTCGAAGGCTGCCGGCGACCCCGTCGGACCCAGACATCGATGCCCATGGTCTCCAGACGACGCCGCGATTGTGCTGGGCGAAAGTTCATCCAAAGTTCATCCGGCCGGATCGCGCTTGCGCCGCCGACGCTGGTAACGCCCACGCAATGTCATCACCAGGCCGGAAGAAACGTAAACCACGCCGATCGTGAACAGCACCGCCGGGATATCGACGGCCAGCAGCACGATGACCACCAGCAGCCCGAAGATCCAGGCGATCGGCACGCGTTCGCGCTCGCGCGGGGCGCCGCCCTTGAAACTGAAATAGCGCAGCCGCGAGACCATCAGCGAGCCCAGCAGCAGGGTCAGTACCAGCATCGGCCAGGCGACCAGCTCTGCATCGATGGCGCGGCTTTCCAGGAACCAGATGGTCGAGACCAGCGTGCCGGCCGCGGCCGGGCTGGCCAGGCCCTGGAAATAGCGCTTGTCGGCAACGCCGGCCTGGGTGTTGAAGCGCGCCAGGCGCAGCGCAGCGCAGGCGGTATAGAAGAACGCTGCCAGCCAGCCGATCTTCTCCCCGATGGGGCCGGCGATTTCCAGCGAGGACAGCGACCAGCTCCAGACCACGATGGCCGGCGCCAGACCGAACGAAACCATGTCCGAAAGGCTGTCGTACTGCACGCCGAATTCCGACTGCGTGCCGGTCATGCGCGCGACGCGGCCATCCAGGCCATCGAGCAGACCGGCGATCACCACGGCAATGCAGGCAGCCACCGGCTCGCCCTGCACGGCCGCGATGATGGCGTAGAAGCCGGCCAGCAACGCGCCCGTCGTGAGCGCATTGGGGAGCAGAAATGCCCCCCTGGCGCGCGGTTTCGAATTGCCTTGATCCGTGTCGCTCACAGTTGATCCTCAAAATGCGCTTGCCCGGCTGGACGACCGGCGGCAATGCGGCTGTACCCCGTATCCTATCGCAACCGTCATCGATTGGTTGCCCACCCAGTTGCGCACCCGGCAATCTTTGCCACTCCCCGGTAGACTTGACGGCTTGATTCCGCCGAATGACTCACCGCCATGAAAACCAGCGCGTTTCACCTTCAGACCCTGCGCGAAGTCCCGTCCGATGCCGAGATCGCCAGCCACCGGCTGATGCTCAAAAGCGGCATGATCCGCAAGCTCACCGCCGGCATCTACACCTGGACACCGCTGGGCCTGAAAGTGCTCAGGAAGGTCGAACAGGTCGTGCGCGAGGAAATGGACGCCGCCGGTTGCCTGGAGATGCTGATGCCGGCCGTGCAGCCGGCCGAGCTGTGGCAGGAAACCGGGCGCTGGGAGGATTTCGGCGCACAGCTTCTGAAAATGCACGATCGGGCCGGGCGCGAGTATGCCTTCGGCCCGACCCACGAGGAAGTCATTACCGAATTTGCGCGCGCCGAACTTCGCTCCTACAAGCAGCTGCCGGTGTGCTTTTACCAGATCCAGAGCAAGTTCCGCGACGAGATCCGGCCGCGCTTCGGCGTGATGCGCGCACGCGAGTTCCTGATGAAGGACGGCTACTCGTTCCATCTCAACGAGAGCTGCCTGGACGATTTCTACCAGGTCATGCACCGTACCTATTCACGGATCTTCGAACGCCTGGGGCTGAAGTTCAAGGCCGTGGCGGCCGACTCCGGGGCGATCGGCGGCGCGACCAGCCACGAGTTCCATGTCCTGGCCGAATCCGGCGAGGACCTGATCGCCCACGTCCCCGGCGGCAGCTATGCCGCCAACGTCGAGCTGGCCGAGGCCATCACCACTGGCCAGCGAGCCGCACCGGGCGAGCAGATGCGGCTGGTCGATACTCCCGAAGCCAAAACCATCGAGCAACTGGTCGCACAGTTCGACCTGCCGATCGAAAAGACCGTCAAGACCCTGGTCGTGCATGCTGCGGAAGGATCCGGCGCGGAGCTGGTCGCGCTGCTGGTGCGCGGCGATCACCAGCTCAATGCGGTCAAGGCCGAGAAGCTCAAGCAGGTCAGGGCGCCGCTGACCATGGCCACGGAAGCCGAAATCCGCGCCGCCATCGGTGCCGGGCCGGGCAGCCTGGGGCCGGTCAAACTGCCGATCCCGATGGTGGTCGATCGCAGCGTGGCGGCCATGGCGGATTTCGGCGCCGGCGCCAACGTCGACGACAAGCACTGGTTCGGCATCAACTGGGAGCGCGACGTTCCCCTGCCCGAGGTCACCGACCTGAGAAACGTCATCACCGGCGACCCGGCGCCGGACGGCTCCGGCGCGCTGGAGCTGATCCGCGGGATCGAAGTCGGGCACATCTTCCAGCTCGGCACCAAGTATTCCCAAGCCATGAACGCGGTGGTCATGGACGAGGACGGCCGCGCCGTGCACCCGTGGATGGGCTGCTACGGCGTGGGCGTCTCACGCATCGTGGCCGCAGCGATCGAGCAGAACCACGACGAGCGCGGCATCATCTGGCCCGAACCCGTCGCCCCGTTCCAGCTCGCCATCCTGCCGCTCAACCACCACAAGGCGCACCGCGTGCGCGAACTGGCCGAGTCGCTGTATGAAAAACTGCGCGCCGCCGGCGTCGAAGTCCTGCTCGACGACCGCCCGCAACGCCCCGGCGTGATGTTCGCCGACGCCGAACTCATCGGCATCCCGCACGTCCTGGTCATCGGCGAAAAAGGCCTGGACCAGGGCATCATCGAATACCGAAAGCGCGGCGGCGACGGCCGCGAAGTGGCGCTGGACGAAGTCGAGGCGTTTGCGCTGGGATTGGTTAAAGCTGTTTAACCGCAGATGAACGCGGATGAACGCAGATTGAAAAGCTCAAAAACAGCCGCGGGAGCGCTTCGCTGACCTGCGCTATCGTTTTGTCTGCCGCCAGAATTTGTTTTTCCTGTTCTTTTGCCGTTCATTCAATTGGCGGTAAAACGATTTTTATCTGCGTTTATCTGCGTTCATCTGCGGTTGCAATTGCTTTTTCTGAACCGGCCTCCGAACGCATCCAGACATCGCGCTGCGGGAACGGGATTTCGATGCCTTCGCGACCCAGCTCCTTGTAGATCTGCATGTACAGATCATGGGTGATCAGCCCCCGCTCGGACGGGTGGTTGACCCAGCACAGCAGTTCGAAATCCAGCGATGAATCGCCGAAGCCGCGCATCCGCACCCGCGGATTCGGCTCGGCGCACACGTTGTCGTGTTCGGCCGCGACCCGCTCGAGCAGCTCGACGACCTGATCGACGTCGGAACCATAGGCCACGCCGATCTTGAGCCGAATCCGGAACTTGACCCAGCGCCCGCCGGACTCGTTGTAGATCTTGGCGTTGGCCATCTCGGAGTTGGGTACCGTGATCTCGACATCGTCGCGCGTCCAGATCCGGGTCGAGCGGATGCCGACCTTGGTCACCTCGCCGCGGTCGCCGGTATCGAGCACGATGTAGTCGCCCATCTTGTACGGCGCATCGGCGATGATGAAGAAGCCGGCGAACAGGTTGGCCAGCGTATCGCGCGCGGCAAAGCCGACCGCGATGCCGATCACCCCGGCCGAGGCCAGCCAGGCGGTGGCGTCGATGTTCCAGACCTGCAGCAATGCGTAGGCGGCAATCGCAATAACGACCACCGTCATCATCAGGTCGAACAGCGGAATGGTGCGTTCCTCGACGATCGAGAAGCGCTCGCGCAGGGTGCCGAGGATCTCCAGCCCGACATGGCTGGCGCGCATTGCTGCGCGCATCAACTGCAACACCAGGATGCTGATCAGTATCCGGATCGTGATCTGTTCGGCGCGTTCGGGCAGACCGAGGATCTGGATGGCCAGCACCAGCGCCAGATAGGCGACCAGCAGCGCCGCCACAGCGGCGATGATCCGCAGCAGCCGCCCACCCAGTACACCGGGAATCCGCGCGGTGACCTTCAGCCCGCCGAACAGGATTGCGCCGCGCAGGACCAGGGCCAGGCCGATCCCCAGCGTGGCCACGACCAGCGCCAGCACCGCCGGATAGGTGGCGAGAAATTCCCAGCCTGGTGCTACGGCCTCTGGCAACCAGTCGGGTACGCGGGTATTGTCCATGAATCAGTCCTGTTGGGCTTCCGGGCCCAGATGGGTGCCGCCGCGCGATGCCGCCAGCATCACCTGGCGGGCGCGCTCGCGCAAGCTGCCCAGCCGCGCCGCATCAAAGACTTCGCCGCAGAGCCGGCAGCCGCCGTCGGCGTCGATCGGCGGGATGCCGGCGGCATCCAGACCCTCGACCGGTTTGCGGCAACCGCGGCAGACAACTCTTCCGGTCGGCCGCAGTTCGGCATCGACGCTGACCCGATCATCGAACACGAAGCATTCGCCGTGCCAGCGCGAGCGCTCGGCCGGCGTTTCGGCCAGATAACCCAGAATCCCGCCGTGCAGCTGAAACACCTGATCGAAGCCATTTTGTTCCAGCCACAGACTGGCCTTTTCGCAGCGCACCCCGCCGGTACAGAACATCGCCACCGGCCGTGCCGGATCCAGTTCGCGCTTGCAGAAATCCTTGAACTCGGTGAAGCTTTGCGTGCCCGGATTGACCGCCCCTTCAAAACTGCCCAGCCGGTATTCGTAGTCATTGCGCGTGTCGACCAGTTGCACTTCCTCCCGCGCAATCAACTCGTCCCAATCCCGGCCGGCCACTGCCTGCCCGCGTTGCCCCTTTTCCGGATGGATTTCGGGATCGAATGTCACGATTTCGGGCCGAATGCGGACTTTCAGGCGCAGAAACGGCAGGCTGTCGACCGCCTGGCGGTTGATCACTGGCGAGGCGAGCGCCAATTCGCTTTCGGCCCAGACCAGCCAGGCATCCAGCGCATCGGCAGCACCGGCGAGGCTGAAGTTGATGCCCTCGGACGCCAGCAGAACCGTGCCCTTGAGCCCCAGCCGGCGCAGCCTCGCCTCGACCCGCTCGCGCAGCAGCGGCAGTCGGTCCAGCGGCTGAAAACAGTAACCGGCAAGCACTTCCAAGGCATATCTCCCGTTCGACGGTTGTCGAAACTTTAGTGTATCCCGCCGTGATGATGACCGTCCAATCACTGGCCGGGTGCTGGCGCAACGGAGTGCCTGTGGGGACACTTGCCGGAAAATGCCGATTCTGCTAACATTTTCAATCGGGAAAAACTTTTTCCCCGCTGCGCGTTCAAAAGCGAGGTGAGGGAAATCAAGCAAGTTTCTGGTCCGTTTGGCGGTCCATGAAAGGGATATCACGACAAGACTCGACGAAAACAGGCGCAGCATCGCGAACTCATGAAAACCGGAATAGCAGCCATCAGCTTGACGTGTGTGCTCGGCCTTGCCGCGGCACAGGCGCAGGTGCCTGCAACTCCGTCGGGGCTGCAGTTCGATAGCGTATCCGATTCCGCCACCCCGCTCGCGTCAGTCCCCGCCCCACTGGCCTTGGGTCAGTTCTCGCCGGTACTGGACCGCCCGCGCCTGAACGTGGAAGTCAAGCCGGAAGGCGCCGCGTCACCAATGATTTCCCCGTCGATTTCCTGGTCGCTGGAAGCCTGGGAAGTCAACACCGCAAGCCTGGCCCATATTCAGTGCCGCCGCGCAACCCGCACGATCGAATCGTTTCTGGCCGAAGACTGCCGGTTCGTGAGTCAGCCCCTGCCGGCACAATCGGCCAGCCTGGTGCAACTGGGAGGCCAATGGACGGCCATGCCCGGATTGCAGGTCGGCATGGGCCTGTTCGGCGGTTCCCGCGACCCTCTCGCAGCCGGCGCATCTCCCGGCAGCAGTCTCGCAATCAGCAGCCTGCGGCCCGCCGCCGGCTTCGGCACGGAACAGATCGAGGGAGTCAATTTCAACGTCAGCTTCGGCATGAGCATGGGCGCGATCGGCGACCTGCTGCTGGACCTGCAGCTGGAACGACAGCGTACCCGGGCCGACCAGCCGTTTGCTTCGGATTTCTATCTGAATGCCCCGGGTCTGGAACGCGAGCGTGAATCGATCGGCACTGCTCGCAGCTACAGCAACGCCGGTCAACTGGGCGTGCAATGGCGCGGACGCAATTTCGGTGCCGGCCTGACCGGGCAGCATCTGGAACTGCCGAGCTGGCTGGGCGAGGATGTGCAAGGCGAAGGCTTCCGCTCGTTCGATATCGAATTCTCGTGGCGGGCCCCGACCCGGGCCTCGATCAGCGTGGGTGTATCCAACGTTCTTGATCGGCTGCCCGGTGCTGCAACCCATTCCGCCGACCAGAACGTTGAAGAAACCGTGGACAGCATCTACGGACGCATTCCGTATGTGCGCTACAAGCATGACCTGTAGAATGTCTTCAGGCTGAACCCGCAGGAAACATGAGCTTATGAATCTTCGACTGGCGCTTGCGCTTGCAATGCTGGCATGCCCAATGCTGGCACAGGCACAGGCAGCAAACTTCTCTTCACTGGAAGAACGCATGACCGGTCGCGAGTTCACCGAAACCGGGCTGCACAAACTGACCCCGGAAGAACTGGCCGCGCTCAATCACTGGATTCGCCGGCGCTCGCTGGCCGAGAGCGAAGTGGCCGCCGCAGTGGCCTCACCCCGGGACCGGGATGAAAATGCGCGTCTGCCGGACCGCCCCGGCGAATTGCCACCGGTCGATCGAATGGCCAGAGAGGCATTCTCTTCCAGAGTGGTGGGCAAATTCAGCGGCTGGACCGGCAACACGGAATTCGAGCTGGAAAACGGCATGGTCTGGGTCCAGACCGACGGAACCAGCTTCTTCATCCCCGAATCCGAGGATGTCACGGTCGTCATCCGCCCCGGCGCAATGGGCACCTGGCGGCTGAACGTGGACGGTTACAGTTCCTTTACCCGGGTCCGACGCATCCGGTAGACGCATTCAATAGCAGCCCTCGAACAAGCAGCAGCCCACGGCTGACGCGTTCGAATCAGGCCCGAAAGGCGCCTTACCCACCGATTTTCAGGGTTTTCAGGTAATTTCGATTTTTGCTCAGTGCCGACGACGCGGATCTTCTCGCAAGCGCACCCACAGCAGCCAGCCCCAGCCCAGCAGATAACCCACCACACCGACGCTCAGGAGGATCGCGGGAATCGTCCCGATCGGCATCGCCAGGCCTTGCGGTTCGCTCATCCACCACCCCAGCAAGCCAAACACCACCAGCGCCATGGCCAGGTAGGTGAAATTGCGCGCCCGGTAGATCCGGTCACGCCAGCGTCGCATCAGCAGCGTCTGGCGCTGCTCCTCGCTCAACTCCCCGACCGGCTCGTGGCAGGCCGGACAGGCCTTGGCCACCGAGGACATGCGCTGATTGCAGGCCGGGCAATGGATGATTGCCATGAAAATCAATCCGGGTAATTTGTTCACCAATCATTATGCATGGCTGCAGGGTTGCCTGCAGCGATCCCCGGCGGGCGATGTCGCGATCAACCGCGCTCTTCGAGATCCGGGAAGAACTCGATGGTGACATCCAGGCCCGAAACATCCTGGCGATTGACAAATTCGATCCGCCAGCCGTACAGCTCACACAGACGCTTGACGATGCTCAGCCCCAGCCCGGAACCCTTGCCCCCAGCCGAGCGGCCGCGGAAATGGCGATCGAATACTCGGGGCAGCTCCTCCTCGTCAATCCCCGGCCCGGTATCGAGAATGCGCACCCGACCGCTGAGCACCGAGATCTCGACGCTACCCTGCTGGGTATAGCGAATTGCGTTGCCGAGCAGGTTGCCCAGCACTACAGTGATCACCGCTTCGGGTGCAATCACGTTCAGTTGCGCATGCTGATGGGCAATGAGTTGCAGATCGCGACCTTCGAGCAACGGGCGATAGTTATCGACCAGTTGTCTGACGATCTTGCCGACATCCTCGTTGCTCCCGGTTCCGGCCGAGCCGCGCTCGGCACGTACCAGATGCAGCAGGGCAGTCGTCGTATCGGACGACTGGCGCGCAGCTCGGGCGATGCGCAACAAGCGCTCGCGCGTGCGCCCCGGCAGATCCGGCTGTGCCAGCAACAGCTCCGTGGCACCGGAAATCACCGCCAGCGGGGTGCGCAATTCGTGTGAGACATCGGCGTTGAATGCCCGGTCACGCTCGACCAGCTCATGCAGCCGGATCGAGTATTCATCGACCGTTGCGGCCAGTTGCCCGACCTCGTCATCGGGGAAATGTCGGGCCAGGTCGAGCCGGCCTTCATTGCCTTCAAGCGCCTGCAGTCGCCTCGCCAGGCTGGAGACCGGTTTCATGACCCGCCCGGCCGACCACATTCCCAAGGCCAGTGAAAGCAATGAAAACAGCAGCACGGCGATGCCCAGCGCCCAGAAAAGCCGCCGGGAAAGCTCGCGATTTTCGGATACGTCGTAGGTCAGAAAAGCCCAGAAATCCTCGTCCTTGCGCACCACCGCCTTGAAGGCGCGCGCACCGGCGCGTACGTCATGCACGCCGGCGGGCAGATCGCGGAATTGCTCGGGGACGATATCGGCCCGCCCGGGCCGGGTGATGTAGCCCTGGATCCGGGTGTAGAAAGGCTCGACCACGCTCGGATCGGCCCGGAACTCGACCAGGTACTGATCCAGCTCCTGCTCCAGCGTGCGCGCAATCAGAGCATCTTCCAGCCAGGACTGCAACAGCAGCACGGCAACCGCGAACAGCACGCTCAATAGCGTGCCGAACAGCAGGAAAGACAGGATCAGGCGGCTTTTAAGTCTGTGGCGAAACTGCATCGGGATCGACCAGGCTGTAGCCAATGCCGTGGCGGGTGGTCAGCAGCTGCTTGTCGAACGGTTTGTCGATGGCCGCGCGCAGGCTGTGGATATGGACTCGCAGGCTGTCGCTGTCGGGCAGTTCCTCGCCCCAGATCAGGTGCTCCAGGTCGGCGCGCGTGACCACCGCGGGTGATGCGCTCATGAGTTTCTCCAGCAGCTTCAGCCCGATCGGGTTGAGCGTGATCTTGCGCCCGGCGCGCGTGACCGTCATGGTCTCCAGGTTGTAGTGCAGGTCGGCAACCTGCAGTTCGCGCGGCGAGATCCGCTGGCCACGTCTGGCCAGCACTTCCAGCCGGGCCTCGACCTCGCGCAGCTCGAACGGCTTGACCAGGTAGTCATCTGCACCCGAATCGAACCCGGCGAGCTTGTCGCCGAGCTGATCGCGCGCGGTCAGCATCAGCACCGGGGTTTCCTTGCGCCCTTCCTCGCGCATCTTGCGGCAGACTTCAAGACCGTCCATGCCCGGCAGCGCCAGGTCCAGCACCATGGCGTCAAATTCGTTGACGATCGCCAGGTGCAGACCGGTGATTCCGTCGTAGGCATAATCGACCTCGTGCCCCCGATCGGAAAGGTAATCGCCCAGGTTGGCGGCGATATCTCGATTGTCTTCAACGATCAGAATTCGCATTTCCGGTCACCATGAACAGTTCCACCAGTCACCGGAACCTGGCCAGGACCGGATAAAAAAAGCCCGGGCGGATGCCCGGGCCCACATTGTGCCCCGTTTCGTAATCCACAGCAGAGTGATCGGGAAATCATCCAGTTATTGCCTGACTTCCGGGTATGAATATAACCTTGCGCCGGTTAAACGATTGTTAAGCCCGGAAGCCATCGGCATTCACTCCTGATCCAGCAGATCCACCCCGCGCAGCCGGCTGGACAGGGATTCGGCATCGCCGCCTTCGCTGAGCTTGACGGCCAGGCGCACTTCGTTGGCCGAGTCGGCAAAGCGCACGGCATCCTCGTAGGAAATCCGGCCGTCCTGGTACAGCCCGATCAGGCTCTGGTCGAAGGTGATCATGCCATGGTGCACCGAATCCTTCATGATCTGCTTGAGTTCCTCGATCTTGCCCTTGCGGATCTTCTCCTGGACCAACGGGCTGGACAGCATGATTTCGAGCGCGACATGGCGCCGGCTGCCGTCGACCGAAGGAACCAGCTGCTGGGCGACGATCGCCCTGAGGTTGAAGCTCAGGTCCATCAGCACCTGGTGGTGACGATCCTCGGGGAAGAAGTGCAGGATGCGGTCCATGGCCTGGTTGGCATTGTTGGCGTGCAATGTGGTCAGGACCAGGTGGCCGGTTTCCGAGAACGTGATCGCGTGCTCCATGGCCTCGCGCGTGCGCACCTCGCCGATCAGGATCACGTCCGGCGCCTGGCGCAGCGTATTCTGAAGCGCAACCTCGAATGAATCGGTGTCGATACCGACTTCGCGCTGGGTCACCAGGCAGCGTCGGTGGCGATGCACGTATTCGATCGGATCCTCGACCGAGATGATATGTCCGGTGGAATTCTCGTTGCGATGTCCAATCATCGCCGCCAGCGTGGTCGACTTGCCGGTGCCGGTCGCACCGACCATGACGATGATTCCGCGCTTGGACATGACCAGATCGCCCAGGCCCGGCGGCAGGTCGAGTTCCTCGAATGAGGGGATTCGGGTTTCGATCCGGCGACAGACCACGCCGATGGCACCTCGCTGGTAGAAGGCGCTCATGCGGAACCGGGCAAAGCCCTCGATCGAAATCGCGTACTGCAGTTCACGTTCGGCCTTGAATTGCGCAACCTGTTCATCGTTCATCGTGCCCAGCACGATGCTGGCAGCAGAATCCTTGCCCAGCGGTTCACGATTGAGCGGCCGGATCTTGCCGTTGACCTTGATGCACGGCGGCGCACCGGTCGTGATGAAAAGATCCGACCCCTTTTCCTCGTGCAACGTCTTCAGCCAACCATCGATCACGCTCATCGTATTCTCCTGCCGGCGTGTTTCACCGGGCCTGGGTCATTCGGGTCCGGTCGCCGCGAGCCGGCGCCGGACCTCTGCTCACGCAAATGACTGCTTGTCAACCGCCTTGCGGCGCGCTTCGGGCTTGGCGATCAGCCCGCGCCGCACCAATTCGGCCAAGCTCTGATCGAGCGTGGTCATGCCCACGTTATGCCCGGTCTGGATGGCCGAATACATCTGCGCGACCTTGTCTTCACGAATCAGGTTGCGGATCGCGGGGGTGGCGACCATGATTTCGTGGGCCGCTACGCGCCCGCCGCCGACTTTCTTCATCAGTGTCTGGGCGACCACCGCGCGCAGCGACTCCGACAGCATCGAGCGCACCATTTCCTTCTCATCGCCCGGAAAGACGTCGATGATGCGGTCGATGGTCTTGGCTGCAGACGAGGTGTGCAGGGTGCCGAACACCACGTGCCCGGTCTCGGCCGCGGTCAACGCCAGCCGCACCGTTTCGGTATCGCGCAGTTCGCCGACCAGAATGATGTCCGGATCCTCGCGCAATGCCGAGCGCAATGCCTCGTTGAAGCCGTGGGTATCCTTCTTGACCTCGCGCTGGTTGATCAGGCATTTTTTCGACACGTGCACGAATTCGATCGGATCCTCGATCGTCAGGATGTGGCCGGCAACGTTCTTGTTGAGATGATCGACCATCGCCGCCAGTGTGGTCGACTTGCCCGATCCGGTCGGCCCGGTGACCAGAATCAGGCCCCTGGGCACATCGATGATGTCCTTGAACACCGGCGGGGCCTGCAGGTCCTCCAGCGTCCAGATCTCGTTCGGGATGACGCGGAATACCGCGCCGGTGCCGCGATCGTGGTGGAAGGCATTGACACGGAAGCGCGCAAGCCCCGGAATGTTGTAGGAAAAGTCAACCTCCAGATCGGCCTCGAAGTCGCGCCGCTGGTGGTCGTTCATGGTCGAATAGACCAGGTCCGACATTTCCTTGGCCTCGATCGCCGGCACGTTGATCCGGTGAATATCGCCGTCGACCCGGATCATCGGCGGCAGGCCTGCCGAAAGATGCAGGTCGGAGGCATTGTTCTTGACCGTAAACGCCAGTAGCTCGGTAATGTCCATCCAGAGTCCCCGTGTTGGTTTACCGTACCCGGCAGGCCGAACCGCCAGGCACGAAATTCACGGCAGGCCTGATGCTCTGCCTGCCCGGCCGCGTGGCCATCGCGCGGCCATCCGCAAACGATCACTGGCAGGATAATACCTCAATCTTCCGCCGGGGCAAAACCATGCAGGACAAAGAGTTTCCCAACCGACTGAAATTACTGGAAGAGCGCCTGGTCGCAGCCTGCCGCCGCGCCGGCCGGGACCGCAGCGAAATCAGCCTGCTGGCGGTCTCCAAGACCCGCCGGCCCGACGAACTGCGCGCTGCCCATCATCACGGCCTGAGGTGCTTCGGCGAAAACTATCTGGACGAAGCCGCCGCCAAGCAGGACCAGCTGCGCGATCTGGCGATCGAATGGCATTACATCGGGCCGATCCAGTCGAACAAGACCCGGGCCCTGGCCGAACGCTTCGACTGGGTGCAGAGCGTCGATCGGCTCAAGATCGTGCGTCGGCTGGGTGAACAGCGCCCGGCAACGGCCGCCCCGCTGAACGTGCTGATCCAGGTCAATATCGACCGCGAACCGCAGAAATCCGGTTGTGCGCCCGACCAGATCGAGGCGCTGGCTGCAGCGATCGGTCAATGGCCATCGCTGAAACTGCGTGGCCTGATGGCCATCCCGGCGCCGGACCGCGGCCAGTCGGCACTGGCAGCTTCGTTCGAGCAGATGCGCGAATGCACAGATCGACTCCGCCGACAGGCGCCGGGCTCTATCGACACCCTGTCCATGGGCATGTCGGCGGATCTGGAAATGGCCATCGCGCACGGCGCCACGATGGTGCGCATCGGTACCGCGCTGTTCGGCGCCAGAACCGGCTGACCCATCCCCCGGGCTGACCCGCCCTCAGCCCGCCTTACTCACCACCGTGCCGTAGCGAGGGGCCGACAGGTGCTGTGGCCGGGGCATTTCGCGACCGAGCGCACCGGAGGCGTACTCGCCTGTCCGTTGAGGATGTGCGACCG
>SR_TP_S13solDRAFT_1000201_pt1 | contig 28999 bp, 28 predicted proteins | sample SodReaTP_S13sol_FD_11159 | JGI IMG/M metagenome (IMG submission 11159)
TGTCACTGCTGGAAGCGCCGTCCCCCCGCATGGAGGCGCAAGCCATTGCGGCACGGTTGCGCGATGCTGTGCAACAGGGCCAGTCCGCCGCATTGGTCACGCCAGATCGCAACCTGACCCGCATGGTCACTGCTGCGCTGGATCGCTGGCGGATTATCCCTGATGACAGTGCAGGCCGGCCCTTGGCCTTGTCTGCGCCGGGCCGGTTTCTGCGTCACTGTGCGGGCCTGATGGCGCGCCGGCTGGAAGGGCAGACCCTGCTGGCCGTGCTGAAACACCCGCTCTGTCACAGTGCGGGGGATCGCGGGCCGCATTTGCTGAACACGCGCAATCTGGAATTGCACCTGCGTCGTCGGGCCGTGGCCTTTCCTGATGGCGCATATCTTCGGGCATGGGGGCAGGCGGCGGCGGGGGCAGGGGGTTGGGCTGACTGGCTGGCGCAGGTGCTGCCCGCAGTTGCAGACACGCCGCGCCCGCTGGCCGATCTGGTCACAGACCATATTGCCCTTGCCGAGGGGTTGGCGCGCGGCCTGCAAGCGGGCACCGGCGAATTATGGCTTCAGGCGGCGGGCAAACAAGCCCTTGCCGCGATGTCCGAACTGGCGGCCGAGGCTGTGCATGGCGGGGCCATGACCCCCACAGATTACGAAGGGTTTGTAACGTCGTATTTGCAACAGCAAGAGGTTCGGGAACCTGTCAATGCCGACCCCCGTGTCATGATCTGGGGCACATTGGAAGCCCGCGTTCAGGGGGCTGAACTGGTCATCCTTGCCGGATTGAACGAGGGGGTCTGGCCGAAAGCCCCAGATCCCGACCCTTGGCTGAACCGGCGCATGCGCGCGGATGCGGGGCTGTTGCTGCCCGAACGCCAGATCGGCTTGTCGGCCCATGATTTTCAACAAGCCATCGCTGCCCCCAATGTGGTGCTGTCGCGTGCCATCCGTGATGCAGAGGCAAAAACCGTGCCATCGCGCTGGTTGAACCGGCTGACCAACCTGCTGGACGGCTTGCCCGATCAAGGCGGCGCGCAGGCGCTGGAAGATATGCGCGCCCGCGGGCAGCGCTGGCTGGATATCGCCGCCACCTTCGAGGGGGATTTTCGCACGATTGCGCCCGCATCCCCCGCGCCGCGCCCCGCACCCGCCCCCCCTGCGGATGCGCGCCCGCGCGAATTGCCGGTCACCGCCATCAGCCGCCTTATTCGTGACCCGTTCGAGGTGTATGCGAAATATGTCTTGCGGTTGCGCAAGCTGAACCCGCTGCACCCCACCGCTGACGCCTTGTTGCGCGGCACTGTGCTGCATACTGTTCTGGAAACCTTTACCAAGGCCCCCTTGGAACCCGACCCCTTGGCGCAGCTGTTGCGCATGGCAGATGATGTTCTGGCGCGCACCGTCCCGTGGCCTGCCGCGCGCGCGTTATGGCGGGCACGGTTGGACCGCGCGGCGCAGGCATTTCTTGACTTTCACCTGTCGCAACAGGGCCGGATTGTGTTGCAGGAGGCCAAAGGCGCGATGCCGTTCTCCCAAATCGGGTTTACCTTGACCGCGAAGCCCGACCGCGTTGATCTGTGGCCCGACGGGCAGGCGCATGTGATCGATTACAAGACCGGCACGCCGCCCACGCAGGCGCAGCAAGCCAGTTTTGACAAGCAGCTTTTGCTTCAGGCCATGATGGTCGAGGCAGGCGCCTTTGCGGAGCTTGGCCCCGTGCCGGTTGCGCGCATCACTTATCTGGGCCTTGGCGCGACCCCCAAGCGCGAGGAAATGGACGTCACCGAGGATTTGAACGCGACCACGCGCGAAGACTTTGAAACGCTGATGCGCGCCTATCTGTCGCCAGATCAGGGGTTTGCCGCGCGCCGCATGTTGTTCATGGAACGCGATCAATCCGATTATGACCATCTGTCGCGCTATGGTGAATGGAGTATGCAGGACACGCCGGTCAATTTGCCCGTAGGCCGCGATGACAAGGACAGCACAGCATGAGTTTCGATGATGCAACCCTGTCCCAGAACCGCGCATCAGATCCGGCCGCGTCCACATGGTTGTCGGCAAATGCAGGCTCGGGCAAGACCAAGGTTCTGACCGACCGTGTGGCGCGGTTGCTGCTGCGCGGTGTGTCGCCCCAGCGCATTTTGTGCCTGACCTATACCAAGGCCGCCGCCAGCGAGATGCAGAACCGCCTGTTCAACCTGCTGGGCAAATGGGCCATGTTGCCCGATCAGGCCCTATCGGCAGAGTTGCACAAGATAGGTGAAGTGGCCGCCAGCCCCGACAGTCTGGCGCAGGCCCGCCGCCTGTTCGCCCGCGCGATCGAGGCACCGGGGGGGCTGAAAATTCAGACCATCCATTCGTTCTGCGCGTCCCTGCTGCGCCGCTTTCCGTTAGAAGCGGGCCTGTCACCCGCGTTCAAGGAAATGGATGACCGCTCAGCACATGCCTTGCGCGCCGAAGTGCTGGACCGGCTGGCCGAGAGGCCGCAAGATCAGGGCGTGTTCGCGCAACTGGCGGCCGTGTTCACCGGCGCTGAAATTGACGCGCTACTGGTGGAAATCTGCGCGAATGCCGACGCGTTTGCAGGCCCGGTCCCAGAGGCGGAGTTGCGTGCCGCATTTGGCCTGCCTGCCGGATATGATGCAGACACATTGTGGCGGGATGTGTTTCTTGGCTCCGAAGGCGCTTTGCTGGCGCAGCTTGTGCCTGTGCTGGCCGCTGGCAGCAAGACCGACCAGAAAGCCGCAGCAAAACTGCGCAACCTGAACCTAGAGGGGGGGCGCAGTGGCGCCTTGCAGGTTCTGGAAGACGTTCTGCTGACGGGCAGCGGTGCCAAGGAACCCTTCACTGCCAAGATCGGCAGTTTCCCGACCAAGGCCACGCAAGCGGCGTTGGGCGCGCTTCTGGACCCGCTAAATGACCTGATGGGCCGTGTTGAGGGCGCGCGCGCGCGCCGCATCGCGCTGGCCTGCCTGACCCGCAGCATGGCGCTGCACCGTTTCGCGCGGGCGTTTGTGCCCGCATATGCACAGGCCAAGGCCGCGCGCGGCTGGCTGGATTTCGACGACCTGATCACCCGCACCGGCCAGTTGCTGACCGACCCGTCGGTTGCGCAATGGGTGTTGTTCAAACTGGATGGCGGCGTTGACCATATTCTGGTTGATGAGGCACAGGATACCAGCCCCGGCCAGTGGCGCGTGATCGAGCAGCTGGCGCAGGAATTCACCGCAGGTCTGGGCGCGCGTGACGGGTCGCGCACCCTGTTTGTCGTGGGCGACAAAAAGCAATCCATCTATTCCTTTCAGGGCGCGGATTTGCAGGTGTTCGACCGCATGCAATCCCAGTTCCGCGACCGGCTGGCGGCCGTAGGGGTGCCCCTGAACGAGGCGCTTCTGGCGCATAGTTTCCGCTCATCCGATGCAGTGCTGCGCAGCGTTGACCAGACATTCCGCCCGCCGCATGATCAGGGCTTGGGCGGGGTGCCGGATCATATTGCCTTCTTCAACACCATGCCGGGGCGGGTTGATTTGTGGCCGGTGATTGAAAAACCCGACAAGCGTGAAGACCCCGAATGGTTCCAGCCGGTCGATATCATGGCCGAAGAACACCACACGCGAAAGCTGGCACAAACCATAGCGGGTGAATTGCGCCGGATGATCGACATGCGCACGCCCATCCCTGCCAAAGGCGGCGCGCGGCCCATGAATGAGGGGGATGTGTTGATCCTTGTGCGGCGTCGCGGCCCGCTGTTTCACGAAATTATCAGCGCCTGCAAGGCGGCAGGGCTGGAAATGGCCGGTGCCGACAGGTTGCGACTGGGCGGTGAAATGGCGGTGCGTGACCTGACTGCGCTGCTGTCTTTTCTGGCCACGCCCGAAGATGACCTGTCGCTGGCGGCCTGTCTGCGCTCGCCGTTGTTCGGGTGGTCCGAGGATGCGCTGTTCAGGCTGGCCCATGGGCGCGAGGGGGCATTTTTATGGACCCGCCTGCGCGACAGGGGCGATGGCGCGACGCTGGATGTGATCAATGATCTGCGCAGCCAGACCGACTTCCTGCGCCCCTTCGATCTGGTGGAACGCATGCTGACACGCCATGACGGGCGCAGGCGGTTGCTGGCGCGTTTAGGCCCCGAGGCCGAGGACGGGATCGACGCCTTCCTGTCGCAGGCGCTGGCCTATGAGCAGTTGGAAACCCCCAGCCTGACGGGGTTTCTGTCTTGGCTGGAACATGGCGATGTCCAGATCAAACGCGAATTGGACAGTGCCGGTGCGCGGTTGCGCGTGATGACGGTGCATGGCGCCAAAGGGTTGGAAGCGCCGGTCGTCATTCTGCCCGACACGGCCGATATCTCGCCCACCGAACGCAGGCAGTTTTTTCCTGTGGCCGGTTCTGTTGCGTGGCGCGGGGGCGGCAAGGGGGAAACGCCACCCGTTTTGCAAACGGCAGTGGACACTCTCGCCGATGCCCGCGCCCAAGAGGATGCGCGCCTGCTATATGTCGCCATGACACGCGCCGAAAGCTGGTTGATCGTGGCAGGCGCTGGCACCACCAAGCGCGAAACATGCTGGCATAATATGGTCGCGCAGGGGCTGGCGCATGCGGGTGCAGTGCCTTGCGCCATGCCCACGGGCGCGGGGATGCGTCATCAGCATCAGGACTGGCCCGACGCGGTGCCGAATGCGGCGACAGGCGGGGCGGATGATCTGGCTGCGCAGGTACCGGAATTCATGTGGGCACCGGTCGGGACAGGCACGCCCGCACCTGCCGTCATTTCCCCCTCGCGGCTGGGCGGGGCCAAGGCGTTGGCCGGTGATGCGGGCCTTGATGAAGATGCAGCCATGTTGCGCGGGCAACAGATCCATCTGTTGCTGGAGCATCTGCCCCTGTGGCCGCAGACCGATTGGCCCATGCGCGCGGCAGACCTGCTGGCCAGCAGTGCGGCGGGCCGGCCCACTGATCTGGACACGCTGCTGCACGAAGTGCGCTGCGTCCTGTCCAAGCCGGACCTTGCGCCCATTTTTGCCCCGGACACCCTGGCCGAGGTGGAAATCGCCGCAACCCTGTTTGACAGGCCGCTTGCCGGGATCATTGACCGTCTGGTGATATCAAAGGACGAGGTGCAGGCGATTGATTTCAAATCGAACGCGGTTGTCCCGCAAGATGCAACCCAGGTGCCCGAAGGATTGCTGCGCCAGATGGGGGCCTATGCCCATGCCTTGCAACAGGTTTTTCCGGGCCGCACCATACGCACGGGGCTGTTGTGGACGACCTGCGCGCAGTTGATGTGGTTGCCCGACGATCTGGTTGTTGCCGCACTGGACCGCGCAGCGCTTGAAACCCCGCGCGCGGGGGCATAACTAAGGCGCAACCGAAACACAAAACCTGGAGGGGCCGATGCCCACTGTTGCCGTAACCGATGCCACCTTTGACGCCGAAGTGCGCCAGTCCGATATTCCCGTAGTTGTCGATTTCTGGGCCGAATGGTGTGGCCCATGCAAGCAGATCGGCCCGGCACTGGAAGAATTGTCCACCGAGTATGCAGGCCGTGTGAAGATTGCCAAGGTCAATGTCGATGAAAACCCCGGCACTGCCGCCCAGATGGGGATTCGCGGCATTCCGGCGCTGTTCATGTTCAAGGACGGTCAGGTCGTGTCCAACAAGGTTGGTGCCGCGCCGAAATCTGCGCTGGAAAACTGGATCAGCGGCGAAATCTGATCTTGTGGCCACAAGGGGCCGCAGTCCCTGCGCGCCCCTTGCAGCGCCCGCAACCCGTCCGGCTGCGGGGCCTTCGGCAGAGTATTTTTAGCAAGATGAAGAGGGCGCGATGAGCGATTTTCCGGGATGGCACGGGACCACGATTATTGCGGTGCGCCGTGGTGGCGAGGTGGTCGTTGCGGGCGATGGTCAAGTGTCGCTGGGCCAGACCGTGATCAAGGGCAGCGCGCGCAAGGTGCGCCGCCTGTCGCCCGGCGGATATCCTGTGGTTGCTGGTTTTGCCGGATCGACCGCTGATGCGTTCACCCTGCTGGAACGGCTGGAAGCAAAGCTGGAAGCGACGCCCGGACAATTGGCGCGCGCGTCCGTGGATCTGGCCAAGGACTGGCGCACCGACAAGTATTTGCAAAAGCTGGAAGCGATGTTGATTGTCACGGACGGGCGCGACCTGTTTGTGATTACCGGCGCGGGCGATGTGCTGGAGCCCGAGCATGATGTGGCCGCCATCGGGTCCGGGGGGAATTTCGCACTGGCAGCGGCGCGTGGGCTGATGGAGACGGACCTGCCCGCCGAAGACGTCGCCCGCCGTGCGATGGCGATTGCCGCCGATATCTGCGTTTATACCAATGGCAACCTGACGGTGGAGAAGATCACCCCATGACCGACCTGACCCCACGCGAGATTGTCAGCGAACTTGACCGTTTCATCATTGGCCAGAAGGATGCCAAGCGCGCCGTTTCGGTGGCGCTGCGCAACCGCTGGCGGCGCAAGCAACTGGCAGCCGATCTGCGCGATGAGGTCTATCCCAAGAATATTCTGATGATTGGCCCCACAGGGGTGGGCAAGACCGAAATCAGCCGCCGTCTGGCCAAGCTGGCGCGCGCGCCCTTCATCAAGGTTGAGGCCACGAAGTTCACCGAAGTGGGCTATGTCGGCCGCGATGTCGAACAGATTATCCGCGATCTGGTGGACGCTGCCATTGCCATGACGCGCGAGCATATGCGCGAGGCCGTGACGGCGCGCGCGCACAAAGCCGCCGAGGACCGCGTGATCGAAGCCATCGCAGGCAAGGACGCCCGCGAGGGCACGCGCGAGATGTTCCGCCGCAAGCTGTTGGCCGGAGAATTGGACGATACCGAGATCGAGGTGGAACTGGCAGACACCTCAAACCCGATGGGGGCCATGTTCGACATTCCCGGCCAGCCCGGCAGCCAGATGATGAATCTGGGCGATCTGTTTGGCAAGGCCATGGGCGGACGCACCACGCGCAAGAAGGTGACCGTATCCGAAAGTCACGACCTGCTGGTGGCCGAGGAGGCCGACAAGCTGCTGGATGACGAAGCGGTGACGCGTGCCGCATTGGAAGCGGTGGAACAAAACGGCATTGTCTTTCTGGATGAAATTGACAAGGTCTGCGCGCGTGCCGATATGCGTGGCGGCGATGTCAGCCGCGAAGGCGTGCAGCGCGATCTGCTGCCGCTGATCGAGGGGACGACCGTGTCCACCAAACACGGGCCGGTCAAGACCGACCATATTCTGTTCATTGCCTCTGGCGCGTTCCATATTGCCAAACCGTCGGACCTGCTGCCGGAATTGCAAGGGCGTTTGCCCATTCGCGTGGAATTGCGCGCCCTGACCGAACAGGATTTCGTGCGTATCCTGACCGAAACCGACAATGCCCTGACACGCCAATACACCGCCCTGATGGCGACCGAGGCGGTCGAGGTAACCTTCACTGAAGACGGTATCGCCGCACTGGCCAAGATTGCCGCCGATGTGAACCACGCGGTGGAAAATATCGGCGCGCGCAGGCTCTATACAGTGATGGAACGCGTGTTCGAGGAATTGTCCTTTCATGCGCCCGACAGGGCGGGGCAGGGGGTAACCGTTGATGCCGCCTTCGTGGAGACGAATATCGGCGATCTGGCCCGATCCACCGATCTGAGTCGCTACGTTCTGTAACAGTTGCGCATCGGCACTGGACGGATTGGCAAGTTATCTTATATATCTAGTCAGGTATTGCGGTTCATCACCGCCAGTCAGGAAGGCGCGGGGCGCATGAGCATGGAAGAAAATCAAGGCGATCTGCTGATCAAACCGTCCAGCACGGACCACGCGCTGTATGATGCCGCGGTCGAGGCGTGCAAAACGGTGTATGATCCGGAAATTCCGGTGAATATTTTTGACCTTGGGTTGATCTATACAATCACGATCTCTGACGCAGGCGAGGTGGATGTCATCATGACACTGACCGCGCCGGGCTGTCCGGTCGCGGGCGAAATGCCGGGCTGGGTGCATGATGCCATCAGTGCCGTGCCCGGTGTGCAATCGGTCAATGTGGAAATGACCTTTGATCCGCAATGGGGCATGGACATGATGTCGGACGAGGCGCGGCTGGAACTGGGGTTCATGTAATGGATGCCGCCTTGTCCGAACGTGACAAGATGTTGTCGGGTGCCCCCTATGACCCCGGCTGCCCCGAGTTGAAGGCCATGCGCCACAAGGCGCAATCCCTGATGCGCGATTACAACCAGACGATTATGGGCGATGAGGCGCGCGCAGGGTTGATGACAGCGCTGTTGGGCACATGGAACGGGGCCGTCATCCGCCCGCCCTTTCATGTTGATTACGGGGCGCATATTCATTTCGGGCCGGGGTGTTTCGTGAATTTCAACTGCGTCATTCTGGATGTGTGCGACGTGCGCATTGGCGCGCGCACGCAGATTGGCCCGAATGTCCAGATCCTGACGGCCGATCATCCGCGTGACGCTGCTGCGCGCGCCCGTCTTGAGGAATGGGGTCGACCCATCACCCTTGGTGCCGATGTGTGGATCGGGGGGGGGGCAATCATACTTCCCGGTGTGACGATCGGTGACGGCGCCATTATTGGCGCTGGTGCCGTGGTGACCCGTGATGTCGCGGCGGGCGTAACTGTGATCGGTAATCCGGCCCGCACCCTGAACTGCAAGGATAATAACTGATGTTCGCAATTCCCGGTAAATCTCCTGTCACGTTGACGCCTGCTGCCGTGCGTCAAATTCGCCGCCTTATGGACCGCGAAGGTGCCAAAGGGCTGCGCGTGGGCGTGAAAAAAGGGGGCTGTGCGGGCATGGAATACACCATGGAAGCCGCGCAGAATGTTCAGGAAAATGAAGAACTTGTTGAACAAGACGGCGCGTGTGTGATCATCGCGCCCATGGCGCAGATGTTTCTGTTCGGAACCGAAATCGACTATGAAATCAGCCTGATCGAAAGCGCGTTCCGGTTCCGCAATCCGAATGTGACGGATGCGTGCGGATGCGGTGAATCGATCAAATTCGATGATGTCGAGACATTGACCGAACGCATGAACTCCGCGCGCAGCGGCTGATTGCATCACCTGCCGATAGCCGGTATCTCGGATGAAACATCGAAAGGGACAGGCATGAATGCTCCGCGCAAGCTGGCCGCTGGGAATTGGAAGATGAATGGCCTTCGCGCTGATGTGCAGGAGGCGCGCAAACTGGCTGCGGAATTTCCGTCATCTGCGGTGGATATCGTATTATGCCCGCCCGCGACCTTGATCGGCGCTATGGCGGCCAGCCTGATTGGCAGTGCAGTTCGTGTGGGCGGTCAGGATTGTCATGTTGCCGCCAGCGGTGCACATACAGGTGATATTTCGGCGGCAATGCTGTCTGACGCGGGCGCGCACCATGTCATTCTTGGCCATTCCGAACGGCGCGCCGATCATGACGAGACGTCGGTTCTGGTTGCGCAAAAGGCGCGCGCGGCGCATGACGCGGGGCTGGTTGCGATTATTTGTGTCGGCGAAACAGAAGCGCAGCGCGATGCGGGCCAAACCCTTGATGTCGTTCTAGGGCAATTAACAGACTCACTGCCGGAACGGGCATCGGCGACAAATACTGTTGTGGCCTATGAACCTGTCTGGGCAATCGGTACGGGGCGCACACCCACTCTGGAACAGATTGCAGAGGTTCATGATGCGTTGCGTGCAAATGTGCCGGATCGTGCAATTCCGCTTTTGTATGGCGGTTCGGTCAAACCCGCGAACGCGGCCCAGATTTTTGCAATCCCGAATGTGGATGGCGCGCTTGTTGGCGGGGCATCGTTGAAAGCAAGCGATTTCGGTGCGATTGTTGCGGCGCTGGGGGCTGCGTGAAACCTGCCTTTGATCTTCGCTGTCGTTAGGGGCGTTTACACGCTTGCCAGGGCGTAAATTCCGTTCGCCTGTATGACAGTGGGTGTGTCGAAAAAAAGCGCACAGAACTGCGTGTTTTTGGCATTTATGGTGGATACTTGAATACCGTCAACAAGCGACTCTGCAGGGCTTAGGACGGGCTTGCCAAAAATTATATGACTGCGCCAATCCTGAACCGCAAGTTTCTGATCCCGCGTAACAACAAGTGTATCTGCTGGCTGGTGTGATGCGCCCCCTTCAAAAGTGGAGGGGACTATTCTGATCAGCTCACCCCCCTCGACCATGAATTTTATAACCGACCGGATCTCGACAATCTGGTCGTCAATATCTAGCAACAGATCCCCGGCCATAAGTGTTTCAATCCGGCGCGGGCCAGTTATGGTCCGGATATGCGTGCCCGCGGCCAAACCCGCAGGCACGGGCATCTTCCGTTTCGACGCCGGGAGCGGTGGTTTGCGTAATGCCGGCGCCAACGTAACTGTGTTTTCAAACATTTTCGAATCTCCTGACTGAAAGATGCCGGAAATATGTAAGGACAGGGTTAACACAGGCATAGTTTGCAAGTGTTTCCAATTTAGCGACAATCAGCGGAGAATATGGCAGTATTTTGTTCAAAACACGGAAAGCATATGTCCATCTGGCAAGGTCAAATCGCGCTGAAGCGCGCTGTTTAAAACCACAAGTCCGTATTGCATTTGCCTTGGGGCTTGCAGGACAGGGAAATTGCTGCCTGCAATAAAAGGTTGGACTTAACCCTTTGCTCGCGTCTCGTCACACAAGCCTGCTTTGCCACATTGGCGGTGTTTTCTGCGCGGCGCGATGTGGAGCAAACACTTTGATCCGTGCGGTACAGCCCGGACTGTGCAACTAGGGCATACTGCTCAAAAGTGGGAACCGATACTAAGCTTCTCGAACATGCGAAATCAATAAGTTAGAGCATGTCTCGTGAATGCGAATGAACGCGACCGCCGCTAGGTCGAAGGCCGGGCAAGCCCACTTTAGTCCCCCCAGACCTCACTACAGTCGTTCGCCGTGTAATTTTGTTCGGACGGGGGAGCCTTTCGCAGACGTTTCGTTTGTTCCGCCATCAGCAGCCCTGTTGATGCGGCCATAGGACAACATGTACCCTGTTCGTCGATTGTGCCGGTCAGCGCCTCCAGATATTGCGCCAATCCGTCGAGGCCTTGGCGTATCAGATCTGCGTTTTGAAAGGGGAGTCCATCGGTTCTGCCGGTGTGTGCCAGTGCGGCCCCGATCGCAGCGTCAAGTCTCTCCGCTTCCAGTGACAGGAACCTAGCTTCATCCACTGCGCGCATCAGCCCTTCTGAAACTGATACGCGGAATTCCTCATGCGGATGTGACACTTTGGGTGTTCTGGCTAACGCTCTTGAACAGGTCATTGCAGCTTTCCCGTCACGGATTCGATACAGCGCAGCAAGGCTTCCTTGGTAAACGGCTTGGTCAGAAAGTTGTTCATGCCTGCGCGTTGACCACGTTCCAACAGGGCGCGATCTGCCTTGCCGGTAATCAGAATGAACCCCATCCGATGGGTCGATTTGTTGGATCGCAATGCTTCAAGCAAGGTGATACCGTCCATTCCGGGCATATTGTAATCTGAAATCACAAGATGGACCGGCGAGGCCACCAGTCGTTTTAGCGCGGCTTCGCCATTCGCCTCATATTGCACATTCGAAATTCCCGCCCAATCAAGCGCTTGTTCGAGGAGGCCACGACTGACAGACATGTCATCAACGACCATCACATGAAGCTGAGATTTTAGAAGCATCGATGTTTCCTTTGTTATTCGTCATAGAACGGGTTACGTCATTCACAGACCGGCATAGGCGTGTACATTGGCGCCGCTACAGGCAAGACGAGTACACAACATGATCTAACGCGCCGCTTCCGACGCCGCAGCGATATAGTGCGTTGGCCCTGCCAAGCGGAACATCGTGCTTGCCGACCCGTCCAATCGTTCGGAATGGCCAATAAAAAGATGTCCGCCCTGATGAAGCTGATTTGAAAACCGTTGCCATAGCAGCCTGCGGGCATTGCCATCAAAGTAGATCACGACATTACGACAGAAAATGACGTCAAACTTTGCTGAAAACGGCCATTTCTGGTGCAGGTTCAGTTCTGCAAAACGCATCATGTTTCGCAATGACGCACGAACCTCGTAGGAAGTCCCCGTCGGGGTGAAATGCGTCCGTAGCCTTGTCGGGTCCAGTCCTTGCAAGGCTTCTGCTGAATATACACCGGTTTCGGCCTTCTCAACCATCAGTGGGTCAATGTCGGTGGCCAGAAGCAGAAGGTCATAGCGGGCCACGTCTGGAAATGCTTCCAGCACCGTCATGGCAATCGAATAGGCTTCTTCGCCGGATGAGCACGCTGCTGACCAAAGTCTGACACGTCCACCCTTTCTTGCGGTTTCGATCAATGGGGGCAGGACTTGCCGCGCCAGAATATCGAAATGATGGGCTTCCCGAAAGAATGCTGTTACGTTCGTGGTGACTGCCGAAAGCATTTTCCGACGTTCCTCGGATCCGTTGGGGCCGTCCAGCAGGGTGCAATATGCACCATATTCTGACAGGCCCAAGAGTCGTAGGCGCCGATTCAGGCGTGCCATCAGCAAACCGCGCTTTGCCTCCGTCAGGACAATACCCGAGTCATCGTGCACAATTTTTGCAAGCTGACTGAATTGTTCGGGAGTCAGCGAAGGTGGTGTTTCAACCAGCATTTTGGTCACGCATGGGCAAGTTGCGGGGCAGGTAGCAACTGTGCAAGATCGATCTTACGCAGAATACGGCCATCATCGAAGGTGATCATGCCAGTGATGAACTCTCTGGACGGGTCGGACGCGATATCGGGAACAGCTTGAATGTTCTCATCCTCAATCGTCACAATATCGGACACAAGATCTGCCAGCAGCCCAACGATCCTGCCCTCATGGAAGGCAATGATTACGACATGGCGTTGCGAGGGATCTGACGGCCCGAAGCCTAGCCGCGCGGAGAGGTCGACAACGGTGACAACTGATCCGCGCAGATTGATCACCCCCTTCACATAACTGGGTGCATGGGGCAGGACCGTGGTCGGTGTCCATCCGCGAATTTCACGTACAAGATTGATATTAATGCAGAAATCCTGCTCTGCAAGTTTGAATGCGACAACTTCTTGTTTGCCGGCTGAACTGTGGGACATGGTTTCTAGCATCTTGTTATCCGTTTGCTGCGAAGGGCATTGCAGAGCGACCTTGCTCGGACAATGAGGAAAGGACGATTTCTTCAGGGTCGATGATCAGGGCGATATTTCCGTCACCCAGAATTGTTGCGGCGGACACACCTGGCACCCGACCGTAGTTTTCTTCCAGGCTTTTGATGACGACCTGTCGCTGGTCGAATATTCCATCGACATGCAAGGCCGCCCGTTTATGTGTGTCGGTTTCGACGACAATAAGAACACCACCATCAAGCGTTGCAGGCGTGTGACGCAGCCCGAAGGAGCAGGCCAGGTCGATTATCGGGATCAACTCCCCCCGGTTGGAGAGAACCCTGCCATTCTTGCCGATCCCGTGAAGCGTTGCTGAGGTTGGTCGCAATGTTTCCTGAACAGCTGTAATCGGCAGGACCATCGTCTGGTCGCGCAGTTGTATAAGCATGCCTTCCAGAACCGCGAGTGTCAGCGGCAGGGCGATCGAAAAGGTTGTTCCTTCGCCTTCCTTGGACTGAATCATCACGCGGCCACCAAGCGACATGATTTCGCGGCGCACGACATCCAGTCCGACGCCGCGCCCTGACAGCGCAGAGACCTCTTCCTTTGAGGAGAAACCCGGAAGGAATAGCAGAGAGTCCACCTCGTTCGCCGAGAGCACGGCACCGGGCGGAATCAGGCCACGATCTTCCGCGATTTTGCGGACGCGTTCGCGGTTGATACCACCACCATCGTCGGATACCTCGATCTGAACGCGGCCGGACCTGTGTGCCGCGGACAAGGTAATGGTGCCTTCCTGCGGCTTGCCGCGGCGTTGGCGCGTCACAGCGTCTTCCAGACCATGGTCGATCGAATTGCGGATCATATGCGTCAGCGGATCGATCAGTCTTTCGATCATGGTTTTGTCGACCTCGGTGTTTTCACCCAAGGTTTCCAGTCGCACTTTTTTTCCTGTCGCGTCCGCCGCTTCGCGCAAGATCCGGTGCATCCGTTGAAAGACCAGTTTCAAGGGTTGTGCCCTGATGGACATGACGCTTTCCTGAATGTCGCCAGCCAGTTGACGGATCCCTTCCAGCGCTGTGACGACATCTGGTTCTTCCGTGAAACCGGCGGTTTCGATGACCTGATAGAGCATTGCCTCTTTGATGACCAACTCGCCAATCATGTTCATCAGCTTGTCCACGCGGTCCAGACTGACCCTTATGGTCGCAGATTGTGCGCTGGTCTGCGTATTCTGTACGGCTGGCGTTCCGGCTATGGCGCCAGGTTTCACGCTATCATCGGTGTCCGGTGGGGTGGCCTCCAAGTCTTGCGGGCTTGGCGCAGCAAGATCAGGGAAATCAGCTGAAATCGCTGGATCATCCTGCGTCAGGCAGGTGTTGTGTTCCTTGATGTCAACTTGGCAACAATCGACAACAAACTCGAAAACCTGCTGTATATCTGCCACGGGTGCGGATGTGGTCAGCGCGATTTGCCAGCTTAGCCGTGCCTCGTCCAATGACCAGACAGACAGTTTGGGGACACTCGCCGTATTGACCGAGACTTTAGCGTCCCCCAGCTGCCGAAGGGCAGTGATCAGCGCGACAGGGTCATTGCCTGTTCGATACATCTCCGGGTCCGGCGTGAACGCGATTATATAGGTGACAGTTTCGGCCGGTCCGTCCAAGGGGCCGAAATCCAGCGTCAGCGGAACGAATTCTATGTCCTCGTCGTCATCGTCGCCTTCATCGCCGATCAGGCGATCAAGTTCGCCCAGCAGGTCTTCGATACGTGTCTGATCCGCAGGGCTTGCGTTTCGCGCCGCCGAGACAAGATCTGTCAGCAGATCGGAGGAACGATGAAGCACCGCCATCACGTCCTCGTTCGCGGCCAGCCGGTCGGAACGCAACAGGTCCAAAACGGTTTCGAAACGATGCGCGAATGTCACCAGATCCGTCAGCCCGAATGCGGCTGCGGCCCCCTTCATCGAATGAACTGCCCTGAACACAGAGTGAACAGTTTCCATTTCGTGATCGGGCAACTCCATCTCGCGCAAGCCAGTCGCAAGATTGTCGAGCAGTTCATCACACTCGACAAAAAACATTTCCAGAAACTCGTCCATGTCGGGCATTGCGACTATCTCCCCAATACGCGGTCGATAACCGCCAGCAATCGATCATCATCGAACGGTTTAACAATCCAGCCGGTCGCGCCAGCGTTGCGCGCACGCGTCTTGAGGTCCGCACTGCTTTCGGTCGTCAGCACCAGAATAGGAATACTGGAATAGCTGCCCGTGGCGCGCACAGTCTCAATAAGGCCGAAACCATCCATTTTGGGCATGTTGATATCAGTGATAATCAGGTCAGGATCCGCATCTGGCAGGGTTCCCACGCCTTCGACACCATCCGAGGCAAGGAACACCTCGAAGCCGGCCTTGCGCAGCACATTCGCAACAAGGCCGCGTATTGTCGGAGAATCATCAACAGCAAGGATACGCGCCGTCATTTCTGCACCTCTACATTCAAGTCCTTTGGGTCCACGCCCAGAATTTCAAAAGCGTTCAATATCGAGTCGGGCCAATGTCGCGTTTCAAAGGACATGCCGTCTTCGTGCCACTGGCGATGGGCAGAGATCAGCATTTCCAACCCGGCACCGCCAAGTCGCCTGATCTCACTTGCGTCAAGGACAATTCCCTCTCCCAATCTGTCCAGAAGTTGCGTGGCGACACGTTGCGCACCCCGCTGGTCGAGAACCTCTGGCAGTTTCAATTCTGGCATGGCACCCCCATTTCGCAATCTGGCGATAATTTCAGACAAGCAATTCCAAATACGATACGCGACGTTTTCTTCGCATCTGTCCGATGGGTAGCATCGCTCTCTTAAGAATTGGTTTCGAGCGCGTCGCTTCTCTAAATCTTGGTGACGGGCAAACGCACAGAATTTCTTAAACACTCTGGAGTAGCTTTAACGCATATGCGGAAGGAGCTTCTTGTGATTGATCCGGTAATTCTTATTGCAGACCCGAATCGCGCCCGGCGAACAATGCTTCTGGCACAGTGCGCCGAAGCGGGGGTCGATTGCGTCATTGATGCTGGCACGCTTGGCGAAACCTATCAGCTTGCAGAACAGCACGCGCCCAAACGTGTTGCAATTGCAGCAGATTTTGTGCGGGTTGCGGAATTTTCCGCCCTGCTGGACATGCTGCAGATGATTTCAGCAGAGTTGTTGATCTATGGCGACGGGACGATCGATGCGCCCTACAAGGTGTTCCGGCTTGACGGTCGCGAATCCGCCGCGCGCCTTGTGACGTTGTTATCTGCAGGGCTGGTGGCCGCCAGCCCCGTTACTGCTGATCCCAGGGTGACAAGAATCATGCCAGCGCCGGCGGGACCCGTGGCGAACAAGCTGCTGTTGATTGGTGCGTCAACAGGCGGGATTACTGCCCTGGAAACGATTCTATCCAGTTTTCCTGCGGATTGCCCGCCCACAATGGTGGTGCAGCATATCCGTCCGGGCTTCGCGGACGGGTTCATTCGTCGCCTGAACGAAACTGTCCGCCCGAATGTTGTCGCCGCTGAAAACGGGGCGCCGCTGCGTGTTGGCAATGTCTATGTGGCAGCTGGAAATGACCGTCATCTTGGGGTCGTTCAACGGGGCGGGCTTCAGGCCCGGCTGATAGAAGGGGATGCGGTTTCGGGCCATTGCCCGTCTGTGGATGTGTTGTTCGAACACGCAGCGCAGCTTGCGGACAGAATTTCCATAAGCGCTGCCATCCTTACAGGTATGGGGGCAGATGGCGCCGCCGGGATGGGCCGTTTGCGCGCCGCCGGCGCCTACACTGTTGCGCAGGACAAGGGCAGTTCGGTCGTCTGGGGCATGCCGCGTGTCGCGGTTGAACTGGGCGCGGTGGTAGATGTTCTTCCTCTTGCCTTTATTGGCAAGGCGCTGTTGCGCGAACAGTCACGCACGGCCCTGCGTCAGGGAAGGGCCATGCCATGACTGATTTGCACAAGAAAATCATTCATATCGTCCAGGGGGAACATCGCATCTCCGAGCAGCCGGATGTTGTGATTACAACAGTTCTTGGCTCTTGCGTGGCAGCGTGCATCTTCGATCCGGAACGGGGGATCGGCGGGATGAACCATTTCCTGCTGCCAGACCCGATATCCGGGTCGGGTGATATACGGTATGCGGCTGCGGCAATGGAAACGCTGATCAACGGATTGCTGCGACAGGGGGCGATGCGCTCTCGTATGCAGGCCAAGCTGTTTGGTGGCGCAAGAATGATGCCCTCCTTGCCGGATATCGGGCGACGGAACGCGGACGCGGCCCAACGCATACTTCAGAATGACGGGATCCGCATTGTGAATGGCGATGTCTGTGGCCACGAAGCCCGGCGCGTCCGGTTCTGGCCTACCAGCGGGCGTGTTCAGGTCCAGCTCCTCGGAAATGAGGCCCCTCCACCTGTTGAGAAGGTCGGCAGACCGCAATTCGGCGAAGTCGAGCTTTTCTGAAACCCGCGCTGCGTGCCGAAAACCGCGAAGAGCGCCGCATTAGCCTCTGGGCGATAAGCACTCATTAACACGCAGGCGCTATGATGACGTAAATTACAGGGCCAGAAAAATGCTTATGCAGTCTGAAAAATTTGTACCAATCGCAGTTTCCCTGACGGGACTTGTCGCGCTTGGCGTTTTTCATCTGTCGCCCGCTCCGCAGGACAGCGTGACAGCGCTGCTATTCCCACCGACCCTGTCGCGGGCAACCGTTTTGCAAGAAACCGCCTCACTCGGCCTGCCAATACGGGATGTGCATTGGAACGGCTATCTTGTGGAGCTCGATATATCCGATCTGCCGGAACACATGAAAACGGGTCTCGCGGGCTTAGTTGCCCAACCTGCCATCCAGCTTTCCCTGCGGTCTGCTGTGTTGTGCGCAAACACCCCCATATCAAAGGAAAACCAGCAATGGCGATAGCCAATACAGCGCCTGACATGCTTCTAGAAATTCGCAAGCGTGGTGCATTCGGAATCTGCCTGCTGTTGTGGGGAATGGTGGCTCAGGTGGCCATCATCGCCTGGATGCTGGCAGTGCCTTCGACCTATATTCTTGTGTTCATGGTTGCGCTTGCTGTGGTCACAACCATTGAATACAAACGCAATCCGGCGGGTGAAAGCGTGCAGCTAACCTCTGCGGCAGCGCTGGCGATCAGCGTTGCATTGCCGGTGGCGCAGTTCGCCGGGCATCCGTGGCAGGCCGATATGCACATGCAGTTTTTTGCGGCGCTGGGGGTTCTGGGGATATACTGTAATTGGCGCGCGATTGTTTTGTATACGGCGCTCGTGGCAGTTCACCATCTGGCATTGACATTGGCTTTGCCTGCTGCCGTGCTGCCGGGGGGCACAGATATCGCGCGCGTATTGCTACATGCCGCTATTCTTCTGGTCGAAGCCACCGCGCTTGTCATTATTGCGTTGCTTGTCCGCAAGGCCTTGCTGCAAGCTGCAGCGTCGGCCGACAAGGCGCAAACTGCCCGGGATGACGCGGAAACACTGCGCCGGGTTCAGGCCGAACAAGCTGAAACTCTGGCCAGGGAAAAAGCTGCCGAAGCGGCTCGCCAACAACGTGTTGTTCGTGAACTTGAAGCCGGCTTGCTGCGGTTGTCAGAAGGGAATCTGAAGACTCCCATAGACAGCCATGAACATGATCCGTTCCCCGCAGAATATGAGAGTATCCGCCAAGCGTATAACCAGACACTGCTTTTGCAAGACGATCTTTTGGTCCGCGTTGATCTGGTGGCCGGGGCAGTAAGGTCCGAAGCGGTCGAGATTGAACGCGCCGCCCAACAATTATTCGAACGTGCTCAAGCCCAGTCCATCAGCTTGCGTGACGGCCGCACCGCCCTGCAGAGGGTGATTGAACTCGTGGACTCCAGCCATTCGGATTCGCGCAAGGCGACTGAGGAAAGCCGCGAAAGCGAAGGTCAGGCGACGGCAGGGCGCAGCATTATGGAAGATGCTGTCGAGGCAATGCGCGCGATCGAAGAAAGCTCCGAGCAGATTTCGCGCATCATTGGCGTGATCGAGGATATTGCCTTCCAGACCAACCTTCTTGCCTTGAACGCAGGCGTCGAGGCGGCTCGGGCGGGGGACGCAGGGCGCGGATTTGCCGTCGTCGCTGCGGAAGTCCGCGGTCTCGCCGAACGTGCGTCCGGATCCGCAAGGGAGATCCGCACCCTTATTGCGCAAGGCTCCGGCCATGTCAGCGACGGGTCCAGTCTGGTGCGCCGCACCAAAGAGTCCCTGTCTGGAATTGTTGAACGAGCCACTCAGGTGCGCGCCCTTATGGACGGAATCAGCGCCGCATCTACCGACCAACTCGCAGGGCTGCACCGCACAGATGCCGTAATGGTTCAAGCGGAAGATGGCTCCACCCAGACACAGGACGCGGCACAAGATACCCAAGCGGTGGCAATAAGAATTGGCAAGCAAGCTGATGAACTTGTCGCCACGTTGCAATCCTATCTGACCACACCAGGAAAGATGGACTGGTCTGACATCGAGGGTATGGCAGGCCGTTCCGACACATCCCCCGAAATCCGTTTCGCGAGGAGTGCATCATAGTCAAATTTCAACCGACAGATAAACGGGCAGGCTTCGTCCTTGGCGGCGACCTGCGCCTGAAACAACCACGCAATACAGCTAAGCCCCGAGGGTTATCATGTTAAAAAACATCAAGACAGCTACACAAATCTCCAGCAGTTTCGCTATAATTATCGTCCTGATTGTCGCATTGGGAATGTTTAGCTGGCAAAGGCTGACATCCATGAATGGGGCAGTTTCGGGTATCGAAACAGCGATGGATGTGACCATATCCGCGGTTGATCTGGGGCGCGAAGTGACGGAGGCTGGGCTTGCCCTGCAGGAATACCGCCGCACCTCTGACCCTGCGGATGCAGAACGTGTCATGAACGAGATGCGGCAGGTCCGCGACGCGGCCCAAATGCTTGCCGATAGCGGTTTTCGATCCGGTTTGGATATGGTCATCTTAAAGGATCGCCATATTGAGGAGCTTGCGACATTTATTGCGAGTTTCGACCAGCGCGATGCGCTGAGGTCGACCTTGCAGTCTCTGGGGATTGAGCATCGCCGGAACCTTGGCCGTCTTGTGACGATGCTGGAGGAGCGAGACGCCGAGGCCGCAGCATATCTGGCGTTGCGCGCATCCGAGAGTTTTCTGGTCACCCGCGTGCGTGTTGACAGGTTTATGGATGGCATGCCCTTGTCGGAGCTTGAAACGGCCACGGCCCCATATGAAGCGACGCTTGGCTATTTGTCACGATTGCCGGGAACCGGGCTGACTGCTGATGAGCGGACGCTTCTGAATGTCGCACAACGTGGCTTGTCCGAGTTCTGGGCGGCAACGAATGAGATTCGGGATGTGGAAATGACCAGCCGCGCCGCGCTGGATGTTGTGGCTGCCACGACAACAGAAGTGATGTCGCAACTGGCCCGCGTCCGCGCCGAAATCCGATCAGAGCGCCAGAATTTGATAGCCTCTGCACATGATCTGGTCGACCGGACCGTCTTTTCCATTCTCGCAGGTGTGGCATTTGCGGCTATATTGGGGATGTTGATTGCCGGGGGCTTGTCCTATTCGCTGTCACGCCGGTTGGGTAACCTTGTTCAGCAGACGACACGACTTGCAGAAGGTGACCTGTCGGTCGAGATCACAGATGCTGATGGGTCCGGTGATCTTGCGCAAATGGGACGGGCGTTGACCGTATTCAAAGACAATGCAGTTGCGCGAATTCAGGCAGAGGAGGAAGCGCACCGCATTGAATCGCTGGCCAACGAAAAGCAGGAGCGAGAGCGCCGCAGCCAGACACGCGTCGTGCGCGACGTTGAAGATGCATTGACGCGACTGGCACAGGGCGAATTGACGCATGCAATCCCAAGTCCGGCGCATGACCCTTTCCCTGCAGAGTATGAGGAACTTCGTTCGGCCTTCAATACAGTTGCATCGAATCTTGCGGATACCATGTCGCGTATCGTTTCTGTTGCAGAACAGGTTCGCGGTGGATCGGAGGAGATTACAGCTGCCGCGCAGGATTTGTCAGGACGTGCTGAAACCCAGGCCGCAACGCTGGAGCAATCTGCAGCAGCCCTGAACGAGCTTACGGAAAGTGTGCGTTCGACGGCTGCATTGGCAAAAACAGCCGAGAATGTTACGCGCGACAACCGCCATATCGCAGAGGAAGGGACCGAGATTGTTCGCGATGCCATTGCCGCAATGCAAAAAATCGAGAAATCCTCTGATCAGATCAATCGTATTATCGGGGTGATTGATGATATTGCGTTCCAGACCAATCTGTTGGCGTTGAACGCGGGTGTGGAAGCCGCGCGCGCCGGAGAGGCGGGCCGAGGATTCGCTGTGGTGGCGTCGGAAGTGCGCGGTCTTGCCCAGCGCGCATCAGAATCTGCGAGAGAGATCAAGGGTTTGATCTCGGAGAGTGCACAGCAAGTTGAGGCGGGGTCGTCGTTGGTGACACGGACAGGCGGGAGTCTGGAACAGATTCTGCACAAGGCAAAAGATGTGTCCGATCAGGCGTCCTCGATCGCAATTGCGGCTGCGGACCAGTCCAGCGCTTTGGGGGAAATCAACTCTGGTGTGAACCAGCTTGATCAGGTGACACAGCAAAATGCTGCGGTGGCAGAGGAAACCAACGCTGCGGCCGGATCTTTGCAACAACAGGCCGATATTCTGCTGGGCGAGCTGTCCAAGTTCAAGTTCAGCAAGTCCTCCGGCTCTGCCGCCAATGTGTTGCGTATGCCAAAGGCGGAAAAGGCATCTTCTGCGGTTGGTTTCCAGTCCAAGCGCACGGGAGGAACGCAAGCAGAAGGGGCACAGGCCCGGTTGCTTGAGTTCTAAGAATACGCAGCGAAGCGGATTGTCGGGCCTGGCTTCCCAAGATGTGGGGTCACTGGCTGGCAGGTTATGCACCGTTATCGGACTGATCTGACGGTTGCAACGCGGCGCTGGATTAACAAAAGGACACGGCCATGCCCCTAACAGCGTGGCCGTGTTTTGCATTCCGTCTGATAAACAGCCTTGGGGCGGGAAAAAAGCAAGGCAGTCTTGCCCAATCTTTCCAAGGTGGCGGATGCAGGGGGGTAGGGACATTCTGGCCGCCCGCATCGGCGGTGGTCGCGTGCAGGCAGCTGTTGCGCGACGTTGTGTTGCGGACAAGGCGGGCCGTGGGGCGAGCTGACCTTCGGGAGTGCCAATTTTCCTATGACGCGATTAGTCTGACCGCGCGTGGCCCGGCGCCCCGCGAAATTCAAACGAACAGCAAGGTTATTATTTGTCTGACGGCAGCTTGACGCCCGGGAGAGGACTGCGCGCTTGCAGTTCAAGGCGTTACGTTGCACTTGTTGGCGGGTGTCGCAGGGCAGGTAGGACCAGTGTCGTACTGCGTTTGAAAGTCCCGGTTTTAGCACAAGGCGGCGGAAGGAGAATGGGAATGCAAAATTCGGATCAAAAGCGGTACGATAAGATAGCCGACGACCAACCACCTTTTGCATTGCATTTCGGCTTGCGTATCCTTCAGGCGCATCCCGATTGCCTGCGCGCAGAGTTCGAGGTGACCGAGGCGTTGAGCAATCGAAATGGTGTGCTTCATGGTGGGGCCATCATGGGGGTCGCTGACAATCTGGGGGGCACTGCTACGTTTCTGAACCTTGCTGCGGGGCAGGGCACGACCACTATTGAAAGCAAGACCAATTTCTTGCGGGGGGTCGCGATTGGCGAGACGCTTTCGACCGAAACGACACCTGTCCATCGTGGCCGTAGAACGCAGATTTGGACAACCCGGTTCTTCCGCAGTGACGGCAAGCTGGCAGCGGTTGTCACGCAAACCCAGATGATACTGAGCGCGCAAGACCGCAGATGGTGATGGCGGCAGCGCAACGGGATTGCAGGTTTCGCGAGTTTGTGTGCGCATAGTTCGGGCCGTATAGTCAAGATCTTGGACCCGCACGGACCCAACCACCCCCAATGATGTGCAAATGAAGGCTGTCTCTTGCCGAGCCGCATCAAGATGCAGTTATGTCCATCAACATAAGACAGCAACTTCCCCGAAAACTTTTAACTTCGGGAAAATTGTCCTAGGTTCTTCTTAACATATGCTGAATACCAAGGAGTCCTTATGTTATTGCGTGTGGTTTTGTGGTGGCTGGCGCTTAGCGTCCCCGTTATGGCGCAAACGGCGATCACGCCAAGCAATGATGGAGCGGAGGCTGTGGCCGAGCGTGACGTTGCAGGCATGCTTGCAGAAATCCTGCGCGATGATGCGGCCCGCGAGGCACTTCTGCGACAGCTTGAGGCGGCGGCCGAAGGGCCTGCAAGCGCGGCTGCGCAGGACACTGCACCACCCGCCCCGCAACAGATGTCATTCGCGCGCCAGGTTGCCGAACAGACGCGGGATGTGGCTGAAAACGCCACCAATATTGCGGTCGGATTGCTGGGAAATGTGAATGATCTGATTGGGGTGTTCACCGGCGAAAGCCGCGTGAACTGGACCGAGTTATCTGACGCCGCGTTCGCGCTGGTGCTGGTTATGGCGGTAACCATCGGGTTGTTCTTTGGCTTGCGCCATATCGGCCAGCGGGTTTTTGCCGCGATGTCCCGGCGCACAGGGGGCGGTTGGGTGCTGTCTGCGGTCTGGCTGGTCGGTTCAAGCCTGATCGATGCGCTAATTATTTTGCTGGCATGGGGCGGCGGCTACGGGTTTGCGCTGTTGATGGGCGAGGCTGGCAGCATGGATTTCCGCCAAAGCCTGTTTTTGAACGCATTCCTGCTGATCGAGATGGGCAAAGTCGTCTTGCGGGGTATTCTGTCCCCGCGCTATCCCAACCTGCGCTTTGCCCCCATGCGCGATGAAACGGCCGCTTATTGGTATTTCTGGAGTTCGCGCCTGGTCAGCCTGCTGGGATATGGCGCGCTGTTGGTCGTGCCCGTCATCAATGCGGCGGTGTCATTTGCCGTGGGGCGCAGCGTGTTGATATTGCTGGTTGTGACCGCACTGATCATCACAATTCTGATCATCCTGCAAAGCCGTGATACCGTTGCAGAGGCGCTGCGCGCCCGCCATCAGCGCGACCCGAACGATGGGATCGGCCGAGTAGAGGCAATGGCGGCAGGTATATGGCACTGGCTGGCGATTGCGTATGTCGTTGCGCTGTTCATTGTCTGGGTCACGCGGCCCGCGGACGCGCTGCAATTCATGCTGATGGCAACCCTGAATTCTGTGATTGCGGTGGTGATCGGTGTGCTTGTGATGGCCTTCATATCGCGTGCAATTACCGGCGGAATGCGGGTTCCTGCCGACCTGCGCGCCAAACTGCCGCTGCTGGAGGATCGGCTGAACGCCTTTGTGCCAAGCATTTTGCGCGTGGTGCGCGTGTTCGTGGTCATTGCGGTGCTGATTTCCATTGCGCAAAGCTGGCAGTTTATGGACTTCCTGAGTTGGGCCGCATCCGAAGTCGGCCGCGATGTTGTGGGGCGGTTGGCATCGGCTGCATTTGTGGTTTTGATGGCAATGGCGGTGTGGCTTGCGCTGTCATCTTTTGTCGAATACCGCCTGAACCCCGCTGTGGGCACCATTCCCACCGCGCGCGAACGCACATTGCTGGCGTTGCTGCGCAATGCCTTGACCATTGCGCTTGTGGTGATTGCCTCCATGCTGACATTGGCAGAACTGGGCGTGAATATTGCCCCTTTGCTGGCCGGTGCCGGTGTTTTGGGTCTGGCCATCGGTTTTGGTGCGCAAAAGCTGGTTCAGGACATTATCACAGGGGCCTTTATCCAGTTCGAGAATGCCATGAATGAAGGGGATGTCGTGACCGCAGGCGGGACGACCGGTGTGGTCGAAAAGCTGACAGTCCGGTCCGTCGGGCTGCGTGACGTCAGCGGAACCTATCACCTGATTCCGTTCAGTTCCGTTGATATGGTGTCGAATTTCATGAAGGATTTTGCCTTTCATGTGGCCGAAATCGGTGTCGCCTATCGTGAAGATATAACCGAGGTCCGGCGGCTTATGCACCACGCCTATGACATATTGGCCGAGGGCGAGCACGCAAGCGCGATACTGGAACCGCTGGACATTCAGGGTGTGGTGTCGCTGGGGGATTCCGCCGTTGTCGTGCGGGGCCGGATCAAGACACAACCGGGCATGCAATGGGCGGTCGGGCGTGCCTATACCGAGATTGTGAAACAGGTGCTTGATGAGGCCGGTGTGGAAATACCTTTCCCGCATATGACGCTGTATATGGGGCAAGACAAAGACGGCAGCGCACCGCCGTTGAATTTGCATCATGCATCCGCGCCAAAGGTCATCAATGCCTCGCCAGAGGATACGACAAAACCCGACGCGGTTACGCAAAGCAAACAGGCACAGGGTGCAGATAGCCCGCAGAAGGGCCGGTCTGACAGGAGTGGCCAGATTGAACGCCACCAGCCCGGCGCGGATGAGGCCGAACAGAATTGACGCATAAGGGCACATAAAACCAAGGGGCGTTGCGCGTTCGTCGCGGTGCAAGCCGCGCAAAGGCCGCAGGTGCGCAACGCCCTTTCGCGCCGCCTGTCAGGCGAGGCGGTCATATGAATAACCGGCATACATAACGGGGGTATGGATCCCGAAGCCGCCGGTAAACTGGCATTATCAATGGAAAAATGGTGGGTGATGAGAGACTCGAACTCCCGACATCTTCGGTGTAAACGAAGCGCTCTACCAACTGAGCTAATCACCCTTGCGGATAGCATCTAGCCAGATTCGCGCGCGGCTGCAATATGGGAATGTCACTGTTTTGGGCAAGATTGTGGTTAATTGAATTTTAACCATCGCGTGCAATGCTGTTCCCCATGTCTATTCGCATCCTCATCATCGTCCTATGCCTTGCGGCGTGCGATTCCCCCTCGCCGTGGTTGGCACATGGCACGGCCACGGATGTTCATCGGGCGGGGTATGCAATGACGGTTTGGCAGGCCGGTGACCGGGTCGAGGTTATTCGCCATGGCTATGCGCCCCGCCGCGACCAGCCGCTGTTACGCCCCGCCATGGCTGCCGCGATTGTGGATGTTACGGGCTGCCAGATCCGGCAGGGCACGTTGGAAGGCGATAGCGGCGTTTTGCGCGCCATGGTGGATTGCGGGTAAATTACCCCGCGATCCAGAAGAAAACTTTGCCAGTTTGCGCCAAATCAAGGTTGCGCCGTCACAATCATGGTTGCTGTAGGGCATTCATGTTTCAAGAGGGCGCCATGATTAGAATGTTTCCGTTAATCTACAGTATTGTCGGTGTGACCTGTGCGGGTATTGGCGTGGTTGTCGCGCTGAGCATCGGTCAGGACACGTTGCAGCCGATTCTTGCATGGGCCGCTGGTGGCGCTGTGGTCGGTGTGGTCGCCAGCTGGATTATTGCGCGCAAGCTGATCGAGAGCTGATCAATCGAACCACATGCGCGCGGTCGCTTCAAAGGGGCGCGGGGCTTCGGCGTGTAGCCAATGGCCCGTATCCGGTAGTTTGGCGAATTTCGCGTCGGGAAACAGCGCCTTGATAGCGGGGCGGTGTTCGGGCTGCACATAATCAGACCTTGCCCCGCTTAGAAACAGGGCAGGGCGGGGGAAACTGCCGCTAACCCCTTCGGGCCAGCCGGTGATGCGGTCCATTTCGCGTTCCAGTACGTCCAGATTCAGGCGCCAGCGCGGTGGTGTCGCGCGCAGGTCCAGCGATTGCAGCAGAAACGCACGCACGCCAGCGTCCGCGACACTGCCTGCTAAAGCCGCATCAGCCTCGGCGCGGGTTTTCAGCGCTGAAATATCCATTGCGCGCATGGCGGTGATCAGGTGCGACTGGCTGTGCGCATAGGCGACAGGCGCGATATCGGCGACCAGCAGGCGGTTCACCAGATCGGGTTGTGTCAGGGCCAGCATCATCGCCGCCTTGCCGCCCATGGAATGGCCCAGCACATCCATTGCTACGCCTTCGGCCTTGATGACCTGCGCCAGATCCTGGGCAAGATCATCATACCCGTGGCTGTCATGCCAAGGGCTTTCGCCGTGGTTGCGCATATCCACGCTGACAACCTGCCGGCTGTCTGACAGCCGTTTGGCAATAGCCCCCCAGTTGCGCGCAGACCCGAACAGGCCGTGCACAACCAACAGGGGCGGCAGGTCCGTCGGGGTTCCGTTGCGCAGAATATTCAGCATAGGGGTATGGCCTGCGCGTCCAGCGCACAGGCCCCTTGTTTTATAGTTGCGGATAGATCGGGAAGCGGGCGCAAAGTTCCGCAACCTCGGCCTTGACGCGCGCTTCGACAGCGGCGTTTCCATCCTCGCCATTTGCGGCCAGCCCGTCGACAACAGCCACGATCCAGTCCCCGATCTGGCGGAATTCGGCCTCGGTGAAGCCGCGCGTTGTGCCTGCGGGCGACCCCAGTCGAATGCCGCTGGTGACAGTGGGGCTTTCGGTGTCAAACGGGATGCCGTTCTTGTTGCAGGTGATATGCGCGCGCCCCAGTGCCTTTTCGGTTGCGTTGCCCTTCACGCCTTTGGGGCGCAGGTCCACCAGCAAAAGATGCGAATCCGTGCCGCCTGTCACAATGTCGACGCCGCCCTTGACCAGTTGATCGGCCAGCGCCTGCGCGTTCTTGATGACCTGTTTCTGGTAGTCGATGAAACCCGGTTGCAGCGCTTCGCCAAAGGCCACGGCCTTGGCGGCGATCACATGCATCAAGGGACCGCCCTGAATGCCGGGGAAAATGGCAGAATTGACCTTCTTGGCGATGGACTCGTCATTGGTCAGGATCATGCCGCCGCGCGGGCCGCGCAGGGTTTTATGGGTTGTGGTGGTGGCAACATGGGCGTGCGGGAACGGGCTGGGATACAGCCCCGCCGCGACCAGCCCCGCGAAATGGGCCATATCGACCAGCAGGGTGGCCCCTACGCTTTCGGCAATCTGGCGCATGCGCGCGAAATCGATGATGCGCGGAATGGCAGACCCGCCCGCAATCAGCATCTTGGGCTGGTGTTCGCGCGCCAGCGCTTCGATCTGGTCGTAATCGATGGCGTAATCTTCTTGGCGCACGCCATATTGCACGGCGTTGAACCATTTGCCCGACTGGTTGGGTTTCGCGCCATGGGTCAGGTGGCCGCCTGCATCCAGCGACATGCCCAGAATGGTGTCGCCCGGTTTCAGAAGGGCGGTGAACACACCCTGATTGGCCTGCGACCCCGAATTGGGCTGCACATTGGCAAAGTCGCAACCAAACAGCTTGCAGGCGCGTTCAATCGCCAGATTTTCGGCCACGTCCACATATTGGCACCCGCCATAGTAGCGCCGCCCCGGATACCCTTCGGCATATTTGTTGGTCAGCACGGACCCCTGCGCGTCCATAACCGCCTTGGAGACGATATTTTCTGATGCGATCAGTTCGATCTCGTCGCGCTGTCGGCCCAGTTCGGACTGCATTGCGGCAAAAAGTTCCGGATCGCGGCTTTCGATTGTTTCGGTGAAAAAGCCTGTATCGCGTGGTGTCGTATCCATTATGCAGCCTCCGGCAGGGTCTGATCAGGGGTTTGAGGATCAATTAGCGCATGAGGGCCGTTTGGGAAAGGCTTGATTGCGGCGCAACTCAGCGGTTCAGCGACCCATCTGCGCGCGTGGGTTTCCTATTGGCGCGCTTGGTCTGTCATGGGAACCAGCCCTTGCCAATCGGCGCGGTTACAGGTCACATGGCCCCACAGACCCTGACACCAGACCCTGACACCCCAGAGGATAGCATGCCCGCAGATATCGCCTTTCTGGCCAGCGCCGCCCCGGACGCACAAGCCGCGCTGTCGGAGCTT
>SR_TP_S13solDRAFT_1000202_pt1 | contig 28755 bp, 16 predicted proteins | sample SodReaTP_S13sol_FD_11159 | JGI IMG/M metagenome (IMG submission 11159)
CGAAGGCTCAGGCATTATCTCCGTTAAGTCTTCCTGCCATCTGCTCCTGCGGAATAACCGCGCGCTTGTAAGAGCGCTTTTGCTGACTTCTGTCTCGATTGACAAAAGTTAGTCGCCCAAAGAGCTTGCGAAGCAAGCCGGGCGAAACGCCTTTGACCTGTCGAGACCACCAAATCGACCGGTGACACCAACGTCAGGCCACGCCAACAACACACCACGCGCCGAACCAACAAACCAACAAACCAACTAACGAACCAACGCCGCACCAGCGGCACGCTCTTCGGTTACCCTCAACCCACCCGAACAGGAGCCCGAAACGAGTGGTCACCCGCAAGCGCGCCCCGGCGCGGGAAATCTTCGGCTGGGCGATGTTCGACTTCGCCAACCAGGCCTACACCCTGCTGATCATCACGGTGGTGTTCGGCGATCTGTTCACGCGAGTGATCGTCGGCGACGGGCCCGACTACCGCCTGGGCAACCTGCTGTGGAGCATCGCGCTGGCGGCCTCCTATGCCCTGGTCGTGGTCGCCAACCCCGTCTGCGGCGCGATCATGGACCACGGCCGGCGTCGAAAGGCCTTCCTGTTCGCCAGCTACCTGCTGACCGTCGTCGCCACGGCCCTGCTGTGGTTCGTCGAGCCGGGCTGGATCGTGACCGCGATGGTACTGGTCATCATTTCCAACTTTGCCTATGCCATCGGCGAGGGTTTCATCGCCAGTTTTCTGCCCGGGCTGGGCCCGAGGAAGGATCTGGGCTGGATCTCGGGCCTGGGCTGGTCGCTGGGCTACGTAGGCGGGCTGGTCTCGACCGCCTTCGCCCTGCTGTTTCTGGGCGAGGTCAGCGAGGCCAACTACGACAGCGTGCGCTGGGTCGGACCCTTCGCCGCGGCGTTCTTCCTGCTTGCCGCCCTGCCCACGTTCCTCTGGCTCAGGGAGCGCGGCGCACGCAGAGCGCTGGCGCCGGGTGATGATCCCCTCCGGGCCGGCTTCCGGCGCCTGCGGCACACCTTCGAACACGTGCGACATTTCCACGACATGCGCTGGCTGCTTGCCTCGATCTTCTTCAAGATGGCCGGCATCTATATCGTCATCAGCTTCGCCTTCATCTACGGTGCACAGGTGATCGGCTGGGACGAATCGATCCGTGTCGCCATGTTCGTGACCGTGCAGATCACCGCCGCACTCGGCGCCGTGGCTTTCGGGCTGTTCCAGGAGCGTATCGGGGCACGACGGGTCTACCTGGCCACACTGGTGCTCTGGCTGGCAGCGATCGCGGCCATCTGGCAGACCCCGGCGGTGGCCGAACTGGCCCGGCATTGGCTGGGCGTGAGCTGGGAAGCACAGCATGTCTTTCTCGTCGCCGGCCTGCTGTCCGGGCTCAGCCTCGGGTCATCACAGTCGGCCGGCCGCGCTCTGGTCGGCGCGCTCACGCCGCGCGGCAAGGCGGCCGAGTTCTTCGGCTTCTGGGGGACGGCCGGCAAGCTGGCCGCCATCCTCGGCATTCTCGGCCTGGGCCTGCTGCAGGCCTGGCTGGGTCTGTCCACGGCCATCGTCTTCTGCCTGATTCTCTTTGCCGCCGCAATCGCCTGCGCCTGGCCGATCGACGAGGCCAGAGGACACCACGCAGCCGATACTTGGCGGCATGGGTGAGGTCTTGAGTATTAAGAAGTGCCAGGTGTTACGTGGGATGTGAGATGTGGAAAGTGCTCTGGTCTGGGGCTGTCGGATGTAGAAGACATCCTCCTGTCGTCCCGGCCTTGAGCCGGGACGACAGAGTCAAGTAGCCGGCCGAGTCCACAGTCAATACTTCACACTCAAGACCTAACACTCCAAACTATCTGCATGCGCATCATCACCCACACCTGTTCCAACACTGAAATCGTCTGCGCCCTGGGCCGGGCCGACTGGCTGGTCGGTGTGGACGATCACTCCGACTTTCCGCCAGAAGTGGTCGAGAAGCTGCCGCGCATCGGGCCGGACCTGGATGTTGATGTCGAAAAGATCCTGCACCTCGAACCCGATCTGGTCATCACATCCCTGACCGTCCCGGGGCACGAACGGTGCCTGGAGAAGCTCGAAGCGGCAGGGCTTCCGCTGCTGGTCACTCAACCGCACAGCCTGGCGGACGTGGCCGCCGACATTCTCAGGATTGGCGAAGCCATCGATGCGCGGCAGAGCGCACAGGCCCTGGCCGATCGCATCGACGCTGCCCTGGCTGCCGATCCGCCCGGGCACGAGCCGGTACCGATTCTGGTCGAATGGTGGCCGAAGCCGGTCATCGTGCCGGGCCGGAAATCCTGGGTCAACGAAATGCTGACCCTCGCCGGCGGCGTCAATCCCTGGCAGACCCACGACGCAGAAAGCCTCGAAGTCAGCACTTCGATGGCGCGCGATGCCGCGCCCGAGGCGGTGGTGATGAGCTGGTGCGGCGTCGACGAAAGCAAGTATCGGCCGCACGTCGTCAGCCGGCGTGAAGGCTGGCAGGACATCCCCGCCGTCGCCCAGAACCGCATCTTCCCGATCAGCGAAGCCTGGCTGGGCCGCCCGGGACCGAGACTGCTCGACGGCATCGAGAAATTGAGGCAAGTCGTGAAACAGGCAAGACCCGAAGACTAGACCAGAAAAACGCTCCCCTGCCAGCAGCGCGCGATGCCAGCACCACCCGGCACCACCCCCGGCGGGAGGGTAGAATACGCCCCCATGACGCAACCCCACTCCGACAAGCGGCCGGCCGTAGGCCTGGTTTCCCTGGGCTGCCCCAAGGCCCTGGTCGACTCCGAAGACATCGTCTCGCGCCTGAAGAGCGAGGGCTACGACCTCGTTCCCAGCTACGAGGACGCCGATCTGGTGGTGGTCAATACCTGCGGCTTCATCGACTCGGCCAAGGCCGAATCGCTCGAAAGCATCGGCGAGGCCCTGGCGGCCAACGGCAAGGTACTGGTCACCGGCTGCATGGGCGCGAAGCCGGAGGACATCACACGGATTCATCCCAAGGTGCTCGGCGTCACGGGCCCGCACCAGGCCGAAGCGGTCGTGCGCTCGGTCCACCAGCATTTGCCACGACCACACGATCCACGCTTCGATCTGGTGCCGCCCGGGGGCCTGAAACTCACACCCCAGCACTATGCATATCTAAAGATTTCAGAAGGTTGCAACCACAAGTGCAGCTTCTGCATTATCCCGTCCATGCGCGGCCGCCTGGTCAGCCGTCCGCTCGGCATGGTGATGCGCGAAGCCGAGCAATTGGCAGAGCGCGGCGTTCAGGAGTTGCTGGTCATCAGCCAGGATACCAGTGCCTACGGTGTCGACCTGAAGTACCAGACCGACTACTGGCGCGAGCGGGAATACCGCACCCGGATCCACGAACTGTGCGACGCACTGGGCGAGCTCGGCATCTGGGTTCGCCTGCACTACGTCTATCCTTACCCGCATGTCGACAGCCTGATCGAGCTGATGAATGCCGGCAGGATCCTGCCCTATCTCGACATTCCCTTCCAGCATGCCAGCGGGCGCATCCTCAAGGCTATGAAGCGCCCGGCCGCTTCCGAGAATACGCTGGAACGCGTTCGGCGCTGGCGCAGGGAATGCCCGGACCTGGTCATTCGTTCGACCTTCATCGTCGGCTTTCCCGGCGAGACCGAGGATGACTTCCAGGAGCTGCTCGACTGGCTCGCCGAGGCCGAGCTCGACCGCGTCGGCTGCTTCACCTATTCACCGGTCGAAGGCGCTGCCGCCAACGACCTGCCCGGTGCCGTGCCGACCGAAGTGGCAAAGGAGCGCTGGGATCGCTTCATGCAGCACCAGGCGCTCATCGGTGCGCGGCGCCTGGAACGCCGGGTCGGCCGAATCGAGCCGGTACTGGTCGACTCGGTCGAGGGCAGCACTGCCATCGCACGCAGCTATGGTGATGCACCGGAGATCGACGGCCAGGTCATCGTGGCCGAAGCCGGCGACGTTCAGCCGGGCGATGCCCTGTCGGTGCGCATGACGCGAGCCGACCAGTACGACCTTCATGCCGTCCGGGCCGAACAGCCGGAACTGACGCCCTCGGCGGCAATCTAAACCACCCGGAAATCCTTCCCGTTCGACAATTCATGGAGAAGCACGTGAACAAGACCATCTGCACACTCGCTCTTGCGCTGCTCGCTGTCGGCTGCGGCCAGAGCGATGAACCGGCTGCGGAGCAGCCGGAACCAGCCGTAGAGCAGGCCGCCGCGCCGTCCGAGCGCCAGGTCCGACGAAGTACACAGCGTGAAGCGACCGCGGAACTTCCGCGTCGTGAGGAACAGGATCCCGGCAAGAACATTCCGCGATTCGAAGGGGAAGCCGAGCAAGACGGTTATGGCCTGACCATGGTGGTCGACGGCTCGACCCCGCAGGCTTTTCAGGAAAGCCTGGAACTCATCGCCATGGACACGACATCCGATCAGTACAGCCAGCTCGACTCGGCGCTGCGATTCCTGGGCACCTATGATCAGACCTCCTGGGCCGGACTCGACAATCTCTACAAGTCACTCGACGGCATGACCGGCGAGGAGATCATCGAGCGCGCCCGTCAGTTGCGCGACGAGCGCCGCCGGCGCTGAATCGGCACCTCCCCCGCCGGCCCGTGCGGACGGCGGGGGAGATGCTTTCAGTCAGTGATGGTGCCAGCCGTGCCGCCGGCCGAAGGATTCGATGTTTTCCATCGTTTCCGGCACCCAGGCATCTCCGCCCTCCAGCTCGAAGAACAGCGGCGCGCGCTCGACCTGCTTGGGCGCGAGCTGGTTCATGGAGGCCGAGTCGTAAAGGCGGCCGTTGAGCATGGTGTAGACCACGTTCTGGCTCTGTTCGATATCCGATAGCACATCGCCGTCGATCACGATCAGGTCGGCCAGCTTGCCGGCTTCGATCGAGCCGATGTCCTCACTCATGCCGAAGTACTCGGCTCCGTCGATGGTGGCGCCGCGCAGCGCCTCCCAGGGCGAGAACCCGCCCTGCACCATCGCCCACATTTCCCAGTGTGCCGCCAGGCCGGCCAGCTGGCCGTGGGCGCCGATGACCACTGGAATGCCCAGCTCATTGAAGGCCTTGGCCTGCTCGGCGACGAAGATGTGGTTGTAGTGTTCATCCGGCGCCTTCGGACGGCGGATGGAACGCGGGTAGACGATGAATTTCGGCACGAAATTCAGCAGTTGCTCGTTCTTCCACACCTCGTGGCGGTCGTAGAAGTACTCCTCGCCCATCAGGCCGCCGTAGGCGACGACGAAGGTCGGCGAGTAGACCACGTCGGTCTGGCTCCAGAGCTGGCGGATGTCGTCGTAGGCGGTCTTGATCGAAAGGCTGTGCTCGATTCCGGTGTGCCCGTCGATGATCTGGTTGAGGTTCTGCTCCAGGCGCATGCCGCCCTCGGGCACCACCATCACGTCGAGATTGCGGCCGGCCTCGAGCACCTGCTGGCGCTGATCGCGGCCGAGGTAGTTGTAGCTCTTGACCGAGATCGCGCCCAGTTCCTTCTGCCGGCGCACGTGGAATTCCGCGTCCTGGTAGGAGCTGACCCTGGCCGTGGCGCCCGGCGCGATGGCGCCATAGAGGATGCGCCCGGTCGACCAGATGCGAGGGGCCAGCACCCGACCGGCACGCTGCAGCTCGGCCATCGAGAAGATGGCCGCGTTGTCGTTCGACGGGTCGTGAATGCTGGTCACGCCGAAGGCCAGGTTGGCCAACTGCGCCCAATTCTGCTGCGGCGTGATCTGGCGGCTGCTCATCGGGCCATGGGCGTGGGCGTCGAACAGGCCCGGCAGGAGGGTCTTTCCGGCGACGTCGAACACCTCGTAGCCGCTCGGCACCTCCACGTCGTCGCGCGAACCGACGGCCTCGATGCGATGACCGTCGACCAGCACCACGCCGTCCTCGATGATCTCGCGCTGGGCGCTGGCATTGCGCATCGTCACGACACGCCCGCCGACCAGCGCGATGCGACCTTCATGGCGGTCGGATTCGACCTCGAAGCCGAGGTCGACACCGTCGGTTTCCGGCTCCGGCAATTCCTCGGGCGCGCCCTCGAGAAAAGCGAAGGCATCGCTGAGCTCGCGCCGGTAGAGCGTGGCGCCGTGCGACCAGCCGACGGCCGAACTGTCGGCGTCGAAGTGCAGGTGATCGCCGGCCCGGGCCGAAACCTGGCGTACCGGGAAGGCGCGGGCTTCGCCACCCACGGTGAGCTTGCCGCCGGCCGGGAAGAAGGGTGCGACATAGGCGTTGTAGTGCTCGGTGAAAGCCACCCAGCGGCCGTCGGGCGAGACGCGGTACTCGGTCACCCATTCGCCCTGCAGGTGTTCACGCTCGTCCCGGCCGTCCAGATCGACGCTCTTGAGCACCAGCCCATCGCCATTGCCCTGCGAGAACAGGATGCGCTCGCCGTCGCCGGAAAACTGCGGGTTCGAACCCGAATCGTGCACGCGGCGCATGCCGTCGCCGCCGGCATCAGCCACGTACAGGCCGGTGCGCTCCGACCAGGCCGGCGAGGTCAGGTAGCCGCCGGTAGTGCGCACGAACACGGCCTGCTCGCCGTCGGGCGAGAAGGACGGCTCGATGTAGTGCCCGGGTTCGTTGCTGATCGTGCGGGCACGGCCGCGGCCAACCGGCGCAATACGGACCGAGCCGAGCTCTTCGTCATGCCAGGTGGTGTAGACCACCGAGCGGCTGTCGGGCGAGAAGCGCGGATAGAACTCCCAGTGCTCGTCCTGACGGGTCAGGCGGCGCCGGCTGTCGCTGTCGAGATCGTGCAGCCACAGGTAGCCCAGCGCCTGGTAGACGGCCCAGCGCCCGTCGGGGCTGCGCTGGGCCCAGCGCGCCATGCGCACCCGGAAGGTATCGGGGGAGACTTCGACCGAGCGCTTGAGGGCCGGGTGGATCTTCTTTTCGGCCACCACCCGAACCTCGATCGGCGCGTGCGATCCGTCGGTGCCGATGCGGTGGAACCTGCCGTCGGTCCAGATGACGATCGACTCGCCGTCCGGCGTCCAGGAAAAGCCGGGGAAGTTGCCCATGTCGCCGGAGGTTTCCTGCTTGTCGCGCTCGAGCCCGGTGAACAGCGTGCGCTCGATGCCCGATTCGAGGTCCTTGACCATCAGACGCGAGCTCAGCTCGGTCGGGTTGCGGCGCACGAAGGCCAGCTGGCTGCCGTCGGGCGAGAGCACCGGACGGATGGCACCGCCAGGACCGGAAACCACCGTTTCGGTCTCGCCGGTGTCGCGGTCGAGCCGTCGGATGGCGAAGATGCCTTCATTGGCGTCCTTGTTGTATTCCCACACCGAACCCGGCGTCATGTCCTGGCTGTAGTAGACGTATCGACCGTCGGGCGAAAAGTACGGCTCGGCGATATTCTTCTGCGACTGCTCGCCGTGCAGGCGGTCGACCAGGGTCACGCCCTTGCCGCCGCCGCGGTGGTACATCCAGATCGAGCCGGCCGGAATCGATCGGCGCGAGTAGTAGCCCTTGCGCGCCGCGATGTAGTCCCCATCCGGCGACCAGGCGGGGTTGTGCAGCAGATGATCGGTCTCGTCGCTGACCTGGGTGAGATTCGAGCCGTCGGCCTGCATGATCCAGAGGTTCTCGGCGCCGTCGCGGTCGGACACGAAGGCGATCTTCGACCCGTCCGGGCTGTAGCGTGGCTGGAAATTCCAGGCCAGATCGCTGGTCAGCGCCGTCGCCTCGCCACCGGAAATCGGCACGGTGTAGATATCGCCGAGCATGTGGAAAAGCAGCGTTTCACCGTCAGGATGAACGTCCACGTCCGACCAGGTCACCTCGTCGGTGTCGATGGTGATCGTCTGCCAGTTGCCCGGCGGTTCGGTCACCGACCAGTCGGCATACGGGTCCTTCTCGGCATCATCGCCCTCCCCGTTCTCCTGCGCCGCAAGCGGCAGGGTCAGGATGGACAAGAAGAGCATCAGCAGCAATTTATGGGGCATCTTTGGTCTCTTGGGTTTCAGGGATTCGAACGATTTACGGTTTACGGGTTCCGGGCGGGCCTCGATCAGGTATTCCGGAAACCGGAAAGCGTAACCCGGAAAGCGTCTTTTCAATCTTTCAGGTCCTTCCGCACCACTTCGTTCGCGACACCATGCGGCACATGCCCGGTGGCAACCTCGCGGCTGGCCGGGCCGGTGTGCAGGGTCTGGTCGTCGAAGAAGATGTCGGCGCCGAAGGAGCGCAGGAACGGCGCCTTCTCGCGCCCGCCCAGGAACATCGCCTCGTCGATGCGGATGCCCCAGGCTCGCAGCGTCAGGATCACGCGCTTGTGCGCCGGCGCCGAACGCGCCGTGATCAATGCCGTGCGGATGGGGTTTTCTTCCATCGGGTAGGCCGACTGGATGCGCTGGATGCCCTCGAGCACGCGCTTGAACGGACCGGCCGCCAGCGGGCTGGCCGCCTGCGCGCGCTCGCTGCTGGAAAAGGCCTCCAGGCCCTGCTCCTTGTAAACACGTTCGGCCTCGTCGGAAAAGATCACCGCGTCGCCGTCGAAGGCCAGCTTGAGCTGCTCGGAGCGGTTCTCGCGAATGGCCGAAGGTAGAATGGTCGCCGCCGCATAACCGGCCATCAGCACACGCCGGACATCGTCGTCGTTGGCCGACAGAAACAGCTGCGCGCCGGAGGGCTCGATGTAATCGGCCGGGCTGGCACCGTTGGTGAACACCGCACGCTCGATATTGAGGCCGTAGTGCTCGATCGAGTTGAAGATCCGCAGGCCCGTATCGGCGCTGTTGCGCGACATCAGCACGACCTCGACCCCTGGGTGGTCCATGCCGTCGTTGTTGAGCCTGAGCAGCTTTTCGGCCAGATGAAAGGCCACGCCCTTGCCCAGAATCTCGTCCTCCCGCTCGCGCTGGTAGGCCATGTAGCGCTCCAGCCCGTGCTCCTCGAACACCCGGTGCGAGGCGTCGAGGTCGAACAGGGCACGCGAGGAAATGCCGATGATCAGGGGGCCGGGCGGGTTGGCTTCGGGCTTGGTCGTGGCGGTTTCAGGCATTGGGGGGATTATAACGGGCGGGGACGATCGGTTTACGGTTTACGGGTTCCGGTTTCCGGGCGGCAACTGCTACGCAGTGAAGGGCGGCTCCGCCGCGATCCTCATGAGCCACACGAAAAGGGTGGTTCCTCAGGCTTGGCACGGGGTCTCGCGGCAAAGCCGCCCCGCAATGACCTCGGCGACCGACCGGAAACCGGAACCCGTAACCCGGGAACCGTTGTTCATTGAAAAAACTGCTCCGACAGAATGCGCTCTTCCAGCGAATGCTCCGGATCGAACAGCAGGCGGTGGGTGATGCTGCGCGCCTGGCGGACTTCGACGCTGGCGATGTCGCGAAATTCGTCATAGTCGGCCGTAGCGCTCACGGGACGGCGTTCGGGCTGGAGAACCTCGAAGCGCACTTCGGCCGAGGCCGGCAGGATCGCGCCCTGCCAGCGGCGCGGTCGGAAGGGCGAGATCGGCGTGAGTACGACCGCCTCCGTGCCCAGCGGAAGAATCGGCCCGTGGGCCGACAGGTTGTAGGCCGTCGATCCGGCGGCGGTCGCCAGCAGCACGCCGTCGGCGACCAGACGTTCGACCCGCTCGCGGCCGTTGACGAGGATACGGATATGGGCGGCCTGGTTGGTCTGGCGCAGCAGTGCCACTTCATTGATGGCCACCGCGCGATGCGACGCTCCGTTCCGGTCGGCGGCGATCATCTCGAGCGGATTGAGCACCACTTCCCGCGCGGCGGCAATCCGCCCGATCAAATCCTCCTCGGAGAATCGATTCATCAGGAACCCAACCTCACCCAGGCGCATGCCGAAGACCGGCAGTCGGCGGTCGACGTGTTCGTGCAGGGTGTGCAGCATGAAACCGTCGCCGCCGAGCACGACCAGAACTTCGGCCTCGTCGAGCCCCACCTCGCCGTAAAGCTCCCGCAAGGCACGGGCCGCGTCCTGCGACCCCGGGTGAGTACTGGCGAGGACAGCCATGCGCATGGCTTCGGCTCCTTCTGGCGGCTTACATGAAATGACTACTTTCGGTGCTCATTGTGCACGAAGACAGGTTGGTTGGCTGGTTCGGCGCCGATAGGTGTGCGGGGCGGCTTCGCCGCGGAATCAGTGGTGCATGCTGACCGGCTGGCATCAGCCTCGAGCGGCTGTGCCGCCCCGCACAGCGCTCGCCTGCCGAACCAGCCAACCGGTCTTCATTCCGAAGCTGCATGCAGCAGCTGCCCCAGCCCGTTGACCGCCACCTGCAGCACGGCATAGTCGCGCGAGGCGGTGTTGCGCATTTCCTCGAGCATCAGGCTGATCCGGCCGACCGGCTCGGCATGCCGTTGCATCCAGGCGACGACCGGATCCGACACCTCGTCCGTCTCGCAGAGAATGCGTCGCGTCAGCTGCCGGTGGGAGCGGTACAGTTCATCGCGCAAGTGGCCGCGGGCATGGGCATGCCATTGCCGCTCGACCGGCAGGTCCTCGATCTGTGCGCGCAGCCACTTCAGGCAAAGGAAGTCGAACAGGCGGAAATAGACCCGGGCGACCGCCTCGACCTGCATGTCCTGCATGCGTGCCTCATCGACGATATCGAGCGCCGAGTAGACGAAGCGAAGGCCGGCCACCTCCCGCGCGACATCCTCGGTGAAGCCTGCCTCGATGAGCTCGGAACAGCGTGAATCCAACGCCTCTTTCAGCTCGCCGTGCAGCATGTCGGGCAACGCTTCACGATAACGCCGGATCCCCGGAGCAAAGCGCTCGACCTTGCTGGAGATGTCCATGGCGTAGCCGCCCGGCAGGGTAATCAGGCGGCGCGTCACCTGCCGCAGAAGATTCCACATCTCGAGCTGCGCCTCGAGCTGCAGTCGCGCCGGCACCTTGTTGTCGAGCGATTCGATCTGTTGCCAGAAATCGCGCGCGGCAAAAATCTCACGCGCCACCGTATAGGCCTTGGCGACGATCGCCGAGCTGGCACCGGTATCTTCTCGGGTGCGCATCACGAACGGCGCACCCATCCGGTTGACGATGCTGTTGGTCACCCGTGTGGCGATGATCTCGCGCCACAGGCGGTGCTCGGGCATCAGGTCGCCGAAGCGCTCTCGCAGCGGCGTCGGGAAGTAGTCCTTCAGCTCGGCCGACAGGTAGGCGTCTTCCGGCACGTCGGAATCGAGCAGGTCCTGGTAGAGCGTGATCTTGCTGTAGGACAGCATCAGCGCCAGCTCCGGACGGGTCAGGCCCTGACCCCGCGCTACGCGCTCGCGAAGTTCCTCATCGTCGGGCAGATGCTCGAGGTCTCGATCGATCACGCCCTGATGCTCGAGCACGGCGATGAAATGTGCTTCGGCCCCCAGGCGATCGCTCGTAATGGCTTCCATCATGCTCAGCGCCTGGTTCTGGAGGTAGTTCGAACGGAGCACGAGATCGCTGACTTCATCGGTCATCTCGGCCAGCAGCTCGTTGCGCTGTTCCATGCCAATCAGCTCACGCTTGACGGCCTCGTTGAGCAGGATCTTGATGTTGACCTCGTGGTCGGAGCAATCGACGCCGGCCGAGTTGTCGATGAAATCGGTATTGATGCGACCGCCGGCGGCGGCGAACTCGATACGCCCGCGCTGGGTCAGGCCCAGGTTGCCGCCCTCGCCGACCACACGCGCGCCGATCTCGCGCCCGTTGATGCGAACGAGGTTGTTGGCCAGGTCGCCGACATCGGAATGGGCCTCGCGCTCGCCCTTGACGTAGGTGCCGATTCCGCCATTCCAGAGCAGGTCGACCGGCGCCTTGAGCAGTGCCTTGATCAGCTCGTGCGGTGCCAGGGCATCGGCTTCGATATCCAGCCACTCCCGCACCTCCCGCGAAACTGGAATCGACTTGGCCTGGCGCGAGAACACCCCGCCACCGGACGATATCAGCGACTCGTCGTAGTCGGACCAGGTCGAACGAGGCAGTTCGAACAGGCGCTTGCGTTCCTCGTAACTCTTCGCCGCGTCCGGGTCGGGGTCGAGGAAGATGTGCATGTGATTGAAGGCGGCCTTGAGGCGGATGTGTTTCGACAGCAGCATGCCGTTGCCGAACACGTCACCGCCCATGTCGCCGATACCGACCACCGTGAAATCCTCGTTCTGGGTATCCAGTCCCAGCTCACGGAAGTGGCGCTTGACCGACTCCCAGGCACCCCTGGCCGTGATGCCCATCTTCTTGTGGTCGTAGCCGTTCGAACCGCCGGATGCGAAGGCATCTCCGAGCCAGAAGCCATGCTCGGCCGCAACGGCGTTGGCAATATCGGAAAAGGTGGCGGTCCCCTTGTCGGCAGCGACGACCAGGTAGGGATCGTCATCGTCGTGGCGAACGACGCCTTCAGGCGGCCGAAGCTCGTCCCCCTGGAGGTTGTCGGTAATGTCGAGCAGGCCGTTGATGAAACTTCGGTAGCAGTAGACGACCTCGGCCATGACGGCATCACGATCTTCGCTGTCGGGCAGCTGCTTGGCGACGAAGCCGCCCTTGGCGCCGACCGGCACGATCATGGTGTTCTTCACGTTCTGGGCGCGCAGCAACCCCAGTACCTCGGTGCGGAAGTCCTCGCGCCGATCCGACCAGCGCAGGCCGCCGCGGGCTACCTTGCCGCCCCTGAGGTGGATGCCCTCCACGCGTGGGGAGTAAACCCAGATTTCACGGTACGGCCGCGGCTGCGGCAGGTCGGGCACGCGCGCCGAATCCAGCTTGATGCTCAGGTATTCGTGATGTTCGCCGCGTGCATCAAGTTGCCAGGCGTTGGTTCGCAGTATTGCGCGGATCAGATCACAAAAGCCGCGCAGGATTCGATCCTGGTCGGCTGAGCTGACCGAGTCCAGCGAGCGCAGGATGGTCTTGCGAACCACCATGCCATCATCGCCGGGATCCACCTCGCGGGCCGCGCAGACTTCCTCGAGATACTCCGACAGCACGTCGTCGTTGAAGCCCTCGAGCAGTTCCCTGCACTGCGATTCAAGCAGCTTGCGCGCCGACGACTTCTGCTTGCGGTTCTGCCCATGGCGGCCGGGGTCGAAGCGTAGTTCGAAGTACTCGACCAGGAGGCGAGCAACAAGCGGCCAGGCGGCCAGGGTCTGCTCCATGTAACTCTGCGAGAACGGCATGCCGGTCTGCAACAGGTACTTGCAGCAGGCACGGAGAATGTTGACTTGTCGCCAGTCGAGACCTGCCAGGATGATCAGGCGGTTGAAGCCGTCGTTCTCGCAACGACGACGCCAGATCTGTTCGAAAGCCTGCTGGAACTTGTCGCGCACCCGGTCGAGGGCGATGTCGCGATCGCCCGGCGGCAGCATGTCGAAATCCTGAATCCACACCCGGTGCCCGTCAGCGACGGTCAGCTCGTAGGGCCGCTCGGAAACGATGCGCATGCCCAGGTTCTCGAGCATGGGCAGCACATCGGACAGGGGAAGCGGTTCGCCGTGCTTGAAGATCTTGAATCGCAACAGGCCACCCGCGCGCTTGCGCGGCCGGTACAGGCTCATGCGCAAGTCGTCGGGATCGCGCAGCTTCGCCACATTCACGACGTCGTAGCTGGCCACGTGCGGCGAAACGTCATCGACGTAGGAAACCGGGAATGCCTTGCCGAAGCGGCGTGCCAATTCCAGGCCGTGCTCCTCGCCGTTGTCGCGGATCAGGATATCCGTCAGCTCGTCTTCCCAGGAGCGAATGGCCTGCTTGATGCGGTTCTCGATCGCCTCGATGTCGAAGTCGACGGCGGCGTCGCCCTTGGGCCGTACCACCAGATGAACCCGCGCCAGCTTCGACTCGCCCACCTGGACCGCGAAATCCAGCCGTTCGCCCTTGAGTGCCCGCTTGATGATGTTCTGGATCTTTTCGCGGTTCTCGGTGTTGAAGCGGTCGCGCGGAATGAATACCAGACAGGAGAAGAAGCGGCCGAAGCGTTCGCGCCTTATGAACAGACGGGTCTGGCTGCGCTCCTGCAGGTCGAGAATGCCCATGGCCAGCTCCAGCAGCTCCTCGCTGGAGGCCTGGAACAGTTCATCGCGCGGCAGGGTCTCGAGGATATGCATCAGGGCCTTGCCGGCGTGGCTGCCCGACTGCAGGCCGGACATCTCGATGACCTTCGCGACCTTGCGCCGTACCAGCGGCGTATCCTGGCAACGCCTGATGTACGCGCCCGAAGTGAACAGACCGATCAGGCGCTTCTCGGTGGTCACCTTGCCATTCGCGTCGAAGTACAGCACCGAGATGTAGTCCATGTAGCCACCCCGGTGAACGCGTGAGGTGGCATTGGTCTTGGTGATGATGATCGGGTCATCGGGCGATGGCCGCTCGCTGCCGCGGCCGAGATCGCTGAGTGCCCGAACAGGCGCATCGCGGTGTTCGGGATGCATGATGCCCAGCCCGCTTTCGGCCACCGCGCGCAGCACGCGCCCGTCCTGGCCATCTTCGATGACGTACTCGCGGTAACCCAGAAACGTGAAGTGGTCGTTGGACAGCCACTCGAAGAAATCGCAGGCTTCCTGGCGTGCGGACTTCGACAGTTGGGTATGCGTCCTCGGCAGTTCCTCCGCAATCTGGCGCGCCCGGGCCAGCATCGGCTTCCAGTCAGCGACCGCGCGACGGACATCGGAAAGTGCCGTGAGAACCCGATCCTCGATCTTCGACAGCATTTCCGGGTAGTTCTGACGGTCGATCTGCAAGTGCATCATCGACTCGGCCCTGCCTTCGTCGGCATCGCCATCCGCGCAGATCTTCATCAGGTGCCCCCCCGGGTCCCGGACCACGCGCATGACCGGATGAATGATCAGGTGCGCGGAGATTCCCAGCTCCGACAGTGCCAGAACCACCGAATCCACCAGGAAAGGCATGTCGTCGTTGACGATCTCGACGATCGTATGGGTCGACTCCCAGCCGTGCCTGTCGACATTCGGGTTGTAGACCCGGAAGCGGATCTCGCCGCCGACCCGGCGGCGCGCGAAATCCAGGAATCCCGTGGCCAGCCCGGCCAGATCCCGGGCCGGCTTGTCGGCCAGTTCCGCCGTCGGAACCCGGCCGAAGAAGCGGCGAACGAATTCGGCGTCGTGTTCGTTGCCGTCGCTGCCGGCAACCCCGGAAGCAACCGATTCCAGGATTTCCTGTTTCCTGATGCTGGTGTAGCTCATGACCGTCCGCTCTCGGCTGTTGAACGTGCTCGACAATAGGGAACCTCCGAACAACTCTGCGCAGAGTTGTTCAGACGTTCCATGGGGCTAGCGAAGCCCGGTTTCGGACCGGGCGATCACCATGCGCTGGATCTCGCTGGTACCCTCGTAGATCTCGGTGATCTTGGCATCCCGAAAATAGCGCTCGACCGGCATTTCCTTGCTGTAGCCCATGCCGCCGTGGATCTGCACGGCCTGGTGAGCAATCCACATGGCGGCCTCGGAAGCAAACAGCTTGGCCATCGAGCCCTCGGTGGTGAATCGACCGCCGTGCTCGGCCGTCTGCATCTTTGCCCAGGCCGCACGCAGGGTCAGCAGCCGGGCAGCCTCCAGCCGGGTCTTCATGTCGGCCAGCTTGGCCTGGATCATCTGGAACGTGCCGATTTCGCGGCCGAAGGCCTTGCGTTCGCGGGCATATTCGACGCTGGCCTCGTAAGCAGCCTGGGCGATGCCGACCGCCTGCGCGGCAATGCCGATTCGCCCGGCATCAAGCACGCCCATGGCGATCCTGAAACCCTGGCCCTCCTCGCCGAGCCGGTTCTCGGCCGGGCACCGGTAGTCGGTCAGCTCGATCTCGCAGGTGGCCGAGGCGCGGATGCCCAGCTTGGGTTCGAGCTTGCCGCGGTGGAAGCCCTCCTGTTCGGCATCGATGATGAACGCGGTCACCCCCTTGGCGCCCGCTTCCGGATCGGTCACGGCAAACAGCACCAGGTAGCGGGCAACGGGACCGGACGTGATCCAGGACTTGCGGGCATTGATCACGTAGTGAGTCCCGTCTTCGCTGAGCACCGCCCGGGACTTCATGCTGGCCGCATCCGAGCCCGACTGCGGCTCGGTCAGCGCATAGGCACCGATCGCCTCGCCGGAGGCCACGGCACGCACGTAGGTCTGCTTCTGCTGCTCGCTGCCGTGCTTGAGAATACCATTGCAGAACAGAGAGTTATTGACCGACATGATGGTACCGTGGGCGGCGTCCGCGGCCGAGATCTCCATCATGGCCAGCGCGTAGCCAATGGTATCGAGCCCGGCTCCACCGTAGGCCTCGGGCACTTCGATGCCCATCAGCCCCAACTCTCCCATGCGCATGATGGTGTCGAGCGGGAATTCGCCCGAGGCGTCGAACTCGTGTGCCACCGGGGCAATCTCACCCCGCGCGAAATCGCGCGCAGCAGCCTGAATCATCTGCTGCTCGTCGGTCAGTCTGAAGTCCATTGGAAGTCTTTCCTGGCAAGTGAAATTCGACCTCGGATTATACCCCCGAAGGCCGCCCGGAAAGGCCTGCGGGCCCTCAAATCGAGTCTTCGGGCCCGCCCTGCCAACGTAGCGGACTGGCACCCCAGGCCCGTGACGCGAATGAGAACTGGTTCACAATCCCGGAAAATCGCCCTTGACACCGCCCCGGCGCCCCGTACAATCACAATCTCCGGACCGGGGTTCCCCCCTTCCCCATCCGGATCGTGGCCCAGGTTCCCCCCTTGCCTGGGCCACACCTAAACCGGCGGCCGGAGTTCCCGCACTCCGGCCGCCTTCTTTTTGGCCGGGAAATCGGCCAGGAAGCGATTGGAAAACCGCGCGGCATGCACTATAATGCCGCGCTTCCACCGGCCCAGGTGGCGGAATTGGTAGACGCGCTAGCTTCAGGTGCTAGTATCCGAAAGGATGTGGGAGTTCGAGTCTCCCCCTGGGCACCAACTTATTTCCCGCACTTCCCTCAGCCTCGTGCACCTGAAGCGATTCAAACGGATCGCGGAGCGAGTCCGGTTTTTGCGCGAAGCGCAAAAGAAGGGCTCGCGCAGCTCCCCAGCCGCTAGTATCCGAAAGGATGTGGGCCTCTCGGATGCTCATCCCGCCCACGATGTCGTTGCCTTCCAGGCGCCACCCTGAGTGCCGATCAGATTCAGATCACGAAGTCAGTACGGCTTCGCGCGAAGCGCGGAGAAGTGCTGACGGAGTACCGGCCCAGCTCGAGTCTCCCCCTGGGCACCATCACTTCCCTCCCCCTCGGGGACCCCCCTCGTGCGGGAGCGGATTCAGATCACGGAGCGAGTGCGGTTTCGCACGCAGTGCGAAGAAGCGCTTGCGAAGTTCCGACCCAGCTCGAGTCTCCCCCTGGGCACCAATTACTTCTCCACTGCTTTTCGCGCCCAGCCACTGAAGCTCAACAACGAACCGCCTGTACCGCACTACTCGGAGCGACGAGTGTACGACCCCTTTCGCTTCCTGATCATCCGCATGAGTCGCCAGGCTCGTGCGGAGAAAACATAGTGAAGTCCAAACACCGGGATCAAACCGAGGAACATGGCATATTCCGGCCACTTCTGCTGCCATGCATGAATTCCCAGCACTCCGAAGAGCAGCATGATCGTGACCAGCATCCACACCGTTGTAGTCACCGAGAACCGTGCACGCAACAGCACGTGATGCAGATGATTTCGGTCGGCCAGGAACGGGCTCCTGCCTCTCATGATACGCCGAACGTACAACGTGACCAGGTCCAGTACTGGCAGCAGAAGAATCCAGGCAATGGTCACCGGGTAGACCGACACGTGCTCCAACTGACTCAGGTACACGGCTAGCCAGGCCAGTGCAAAACCCAGCATCAGGCTTCCGGAATCCCCCATGAACACGGACGCATGAGGCCGACCCGGAACACGGAGGTTGTAGCATAGGAAGCCGAGGACGGAAAACAGCAATATCCCGGTCACGCCGATATATGCACGCCCGGCGCCCCCCAGAATTCCGACTGCCAGCAGCATCGCCAGCGCAACCGCCACCATGCCGCCCGCCAGGCCATCCGTGCCATCGGCCATGTTGATCGCATTGACCAGGATCAATGTGCACAGTACCGTAAAGGGGATCGACCACTCACCCAGTTCCAGGGGACCGAAACCAAAAACGCTGCCAAGACTGCGGACCTGCACCTCACCCCAGGAAACCATCAGTATCGCCGCAACGCCCTGGAAAAAGAGCTTTGTGCCAGGCCGAATGTCAATCATGTCGTCAACCAACCCCGTCGCCAGCATGATCCCCATGCCGATCACGAGACTTGCATATGGTCGCAGCGATGCATCGATCATGACGAGCGCGGCGCAGAAACCAATGAACATCGCCACCCCGCCGATCAGTGGTACGGCACTGGAGTGAACCTTGCGACCACCCGGATGGTCCACCAGATCAATCTGGCGCGCAGGCTTCCTGAGCAGAGGAACCAGCACCACGACCAGCAGGAACGCAACTACTGCGCCACCCAATGACTTGAGAGTCAGGGCCACCATTCAGAGGATCTCCCATGCCAGGCCAACATCCGTCGCCAGCAGTTTCCTGGCGATCAGGAAAGGCGGTTCACCATTCGAGCTCAATAGCTCCAGCTCTTGATCATTCTCCAGTGGCTCCAGCCAGGCATCGCCCGCGATCAAATCCCCGGTCTCGACCTGCTGCAAGCGAAACAGAATCTGCTGTCCATCTGTCAGTGCAAATGAGATGGACAAAACAGTGCTCTGCCCATCGTGGAGAAAGAACTCGCGGCGGGCAAGAAGCCTAGGATCGTCCCTCATATCTGACCTTGCCAGCAGATTGAGGCGTACCCACCCGCCCCGCTCAGGTGAGTCCAGCTCAACCTGCAGCCTCCAGACGCCAGGCTCTGGAGCCAGCCAGGGGGACTCCAGCAACCAGACCGGCAACGGACGGCCGTCGCGCTCGTTCAAGCTGGAATCCGCACCCGGCATCTCCGAAACATCGACATTCATCCGCGTCCGACGCAAGTCGCCATTGTCCTCGATCGGAAGCGGAATCGAAACCGGCGAAGCTGGCAGATTCAGAGCCACCAGAATATCCCCGGGGCGGAGCCGAGCCAGCCAAACCGGTCGAGGTGGGCCACGATAGCTTATGCTCGGCTGTGGTACCGCAAAGTATCGGGCCCGTAAATGCGTGAAGTTGGAGTCACCGAAGATCACGAAAGGCCTTGAAGAGTCGTTCACAACACTTCGGAGCTGCTGCACGAAAGCATGCACTCCAGAATCAATTTCCTGAGCCCGCTTCTCCAGTGTCGATTTCCCTCTGTATTGATCTATTGCTTCAACATGCCGCCCTGATAAAGTGATCTGCCAGGCCACATCCAGAAACAGCCATCCAAGCAGCAGCACACTCATTGTCGACAGAGCAACCCGCAAGCGTAGGCCCCTGGCCGATGCCCAGGCAGCCAGCAGCAAGATCGCAAGGATTGCCCAGACGAGCACTGTCAGTGCCGGAGAAACCCGCAAAACGCGCGATGGAGATTCAAGGTAGTTTACGCTACGTTGGGTCCATGGGCGAAAATCCACCACTCCTTTTATCAGTAATGCCTGCAGCTTCCAGAAACCAGGCCGTGACCGGTACAACCGGGCATCGGTCAGATTCGGTATGGGCAACGAGCTGCCGCTTATTTCGAGAATGATGAAGCTGAAATCATCCGGATCGGGCGAAAGGTCGCTCGCCAGAACACTTGCCGTAGCGTCATCAACCCGACCAACATTGAATGTGCTTGCAGTGGTCAGGTTTGGAGAACTTGCGACACCGAGCGAAAGTCCATGATGATCCACTCTGGCACGGAAGCTGACGCGAATTTCCTCAATCTGGGCGTACGAGACTGGCTCGGAAAGCTGACCCACTGCCACTGCATATCCAAAACGCCCGGGGTCGGTGACTGTCAGGGACTCCCGTGTTGCGTAGCCATTGCCTTCGACCACTTGCCAGTGGGCGGGCGAAACCGATATTGAATGAAGCGCCTTGCGATAATTCTCACCGAAATGGAACCACACATTGAATCCAGCCCATAGCAGGATTGCCGAAGTCACCCCTGCCAGTAGATAGTCTCGGAGTCGGAGAGCAGAACTCATCGGGACTGAACCTCGCAAGTCGAGAATTTACGCTCAATCACTTTACTCATGAGGAATCCGCCAAACAGAATCAGTGACGGAACGATGTGCAATAGAAGGCGGTTGACCCTGGTTCCATCCAGTACGTTTCGTGAAATGTCCGTAAAACCGAAGGTCACGGCCAGCATCAGAAACGCAATGATCATGATGATGGTCAAAGCGCGTAGTGCCCGATCAGCAAGTACACCCTTGCCTGGCGCAAGCAGAGCTGGCAGCAGAATCAGGGACCAAAGCAGGTTCCAATTGCCCTGTAGAAACAGGTGCTTCCATAGCTCCTTCCACACATGCACGTCCAGTGGGTGAATCGCTCTTCCACTTCCAGAAACAAGAGGGTCAAGCACGGCATTGATCATGCCGCCTTCCCGGAGGAGCGACAACGACAATACCAGCATGACGGAACCTAGCACTGCCGCCAGCACCCATCGCCACGCAAGCACTGAAGCGAGTGATCCAGCAATGAGCGGTGGCAGCCAGAACAACCCACTTTCCTTCATCATCAACAAGCCCGCTACTGCGGCAAGCAGGGGGACCATCAGCATCATGTCGCGATCCCTGACAAGAAAGTGCAGGGTTCCGACCGCCACACACAAGAAGACACCAACCCAGATGTCACCATAGCCAGCGAGCACCGTATGGACGTTGTAAAACGGAATCGTCAGTCCAATCCAGACGACGATCATCGCTGGCACAACACCAAGCCGGGCCTGGCGAAACATGCCGTACATCGCAAATGCCATGGCACCTGGCAGGACTGCCCAGGGAAGATTGACCAGCGCATCATCCCATCGACCCAGAGCCTGCGCCATCCAGAGTTGAATCAGTCCTACGCCTGGTGGATGTCTGATGGCGTTGGAAGCATAGACCGGCCCGTCCGCTTCGTACCACTCCCTGCCGTTGGCGAGGATGTCCAACTGTCCGTGGTAGAACCATGCCTTGGCCGCCAACCCATAAGCCTGCCAGGCATCCCAGGGAAACAACGGCCGTAACGAAACTTCCACCAGCATCCCGAGCCAACGAACGATCATGAGAGCGGCGAGCGCGAAAACCAGGGCCTTCAAGCTACCGCTCAGTTCTCTCCAGCTCGAATCTCCAACCGAAACTGAATGTATCGGCAAGCAACTTCGCCTACGAGCAAACAACCCGATGGCCATGAAGCTGCCCAAGAGCAGCAACAGGCCGACTAGCCACTCAAAGGAAAGCCCAGGCCCCCAATTCCCGAGCAGGACAGATCCGCCCGATACGCCTGCAAACCCCAGTGGAAAGCCCATTCCTATTACAAGCGGCCAGTATCCAACCGATCGGTTTCGCCAGAAGAACTGAACAAAGATGGCCCCTGCAAGCCAGGGAATCCCCAAGGCCACAACGACTCGGAAAAGATCCGTTACCATCATTGCCGCTTCATGAACTCAATGAATGATTCCCCTTTGCTTCAGGTATTCCAGTACCAGATCCACGCCCTCCTCCACCGACAGCTGCTCGGTATCGACCACGATCTCGGCATTCTGTGGCGCTTCGTAGGGCGAGTCGATGCCCGTGAAGTGCTTGATCGTACCCGCACGTGCCTTGGCATACAGCCCCTTTGGATCGCGCTTTTCGCAGGTGTCCAGGCTGGCTTTGACATAGACCTCCACGAACTCACCCGGCTCCATCAGTTCCCTGACCATGGCGCGGTCGGAACGGAAGGGTGAGATGAAGGCGGTCAACACCACCAGGCCGGCATCGGCCATCAGGCGAGCAACCTCGCCGATGCGTCGGATGTTCTCGACCCGGTCGGCGTCGGTGAATCCCAGATCACGGTTCAGTCCGTGGCGTACATTGTCCCCGTCCAGCAGGTAGCTGTGATGTCCGCGCTGGAACAGCGCCTGCTCCAGGGCGTTGGCCACCGACGACTTGCCGGCACCGGAAAGCCCGGTGAACCACAAAACCCCGGGGCGCTGCGCCTTTTGACCGGCCCGCTGCGACTTGGTGATCTTGTGCTCGTGCCAGACCACGTTGCGTGAACGATCGGCCAGCGTGTCGGTGACCGGGCGCACGATCATGCCCGCGCCGACCGTCAGGTTGCTGATCCGATCGATCACGATGAAGGCACCAGTCTGTCGGTTGCGTCGATAACTGTCGAACGCCGCCGAACCGTTGAGCTGCCAGCGCACCAGCCCGATCTCGTTGAGACCCAGCTGCTCGACATGCTGGTGTTCGAGAGAGTTGACGTCGATGCGGTGATGGATCAACTCGGGCGTGGCCGACAGTGTTCTCGGGCCCAGCTTGATGTCGTACTGACGACCGGGCAGCAGTGGGGTATCGGCCATCCAGACGACGCGGGCGTCCAGTCCCTCGGCCACCCGTGCCCGATCGTCGGGATGTACCAGCAGATCCCCGCGGCTGATATCGATTTCATCCGCGAGGGTCAGGGTGACAGTCTGGCCGACGCCAGCACGTGCAAGCTCACCCTCCCAGGTCACGATGCGCGCAATCCGGCTCTGACGCCCGGAAGGCATCACCATGACCGGATCGCCGATGGCCACTTCACCGCCGGCAATGCTGCCGGCAAAGCCGCGGAAATCCGAACTGTGACGGTTGACATACTGCACCGGGAAGCGGAATGCCCCATCCGCACCGTCGTTGCCCACCGGCACGTCTTCAAGCAGTTCGAGCAGAGTCGGCCCGCCGTACCAGTCCAGCCGGCCTCCGCGCTCGATCACGTTGTCGCCGCCGAGCGCGGCTACCGGCAGGCAATGCACTGTATCGAAGCCGAGCTTGCCGGCAAAGTCGCGGTAATCGGCGGCGATGGCTTCAAAACACGCCTGGTCGAAATCGACCAGATCCATCTTGTTGATCGCCACGATGACCTGCCGGATGCCGAGCAGGGACACGATGAAGGAGTGCCTGCGCGTCTGCGTCTGCAGACCCTTTCTGGCATCGATCAGGATCACTGCCAGATCGGCGGTCGAGGCGCCGGTCGCCATGTTGCGGGTGTACTGTTCGTGCCCCGGCGTGTCGGCAATGATGAACTTGCGCTTCGAGGTGGAGAAATAGCGGTAGGCGACATCGATCGTGATGCCCTGCTCGCGCTCGGACTGCAGACCGTCGACGAGCAGGGCCAGATCGGCCTCGTCCCCGGTCGTGCCCCATTTTCGGGAGTCGCGGGTCACGGCCGAAAGCTGGTCCTCGTAGACCTGCTTCGAATCGAACAGTAGGCGTCCGATCAGCGTCGACTTGCCGTCGTCGACCGAGCCGCAGGTGATGAAGCGCAGCAGGTCCTTGCGCGAATCGGCGGCAAGCAGCGCCTCGACATCGGCTGCGGCCATCAGAAATATCCCTGCATCTTCTTTTCTTCCATGCTTGCGCCCGCATCCTGGTCGATCGCGCGTCCCTGGCGTTCGGAATGGCGCACCGCAACGGTTTCGCCAATCACCTCCAGCAGGGTGGTCGCTGTGGATTCCACCGCACCGGTCAGTGGGTAGCAGCCAAGCGTGCGGAATCGGACCATCTTCGTCTGCGGAACCTCGCCCGGCTCGAGCGGCATGCGCTCGTCGTCGACCATGATCAGCATGCCGTCACGCTCGACCACGGGGCGCTCGGCAGCAAAATAAAGCGGCACCATGGGGATGTTCTCGGCGTGGATGTACTGCCAGATGTCCAGCTCGGTCCAGTTCGACAGCGGAAACACCCGGATCGACTCGCCCTTGTGGACGCGCCCGTTGTAGACGTTCCATAGCTCGGGGCGCTGATTTCTGGGGTCCCAGCGGTGGTTGCGGTCCCGGAAGGAGAACACCCGCTCCTTGGCCCTGGAGCGCTCCTCGTCCCGACGCGCGCCACCAAAGGCGGCATCGAATCCGTACTTGTCCAGCGCCTGCTTCAAGGCCTGGGTCTTCATCACATCGGTGTGCACTTTCGACCCGTGCGTGAACGGCCCGATGCCCTGATGCACACCCTCCTCGTTGATGTAAACGAGCAGCTCCATGCCGACATCTGCAGCGATCCGGTCGCGAAAATCGTACATTTCGCGGAACTTCCAGGTGGTATCGACATGCAGCAGGGGAAACGGCGGCGGCGAGGGATGGAAGGCCTTGCGCGCCAGGTGCAGCATCACCGAGGAGTCCTTGCCGATGGAGTACAGCATCACGGGGTTGTCAAACTCCGCCGCGACCTCGCGAATGATGTGGATCGATTCTGCTTCCAGGGCCCGCAAATGGCTGCTGCTGCTTTCGTTTTTCATCCGGCTCCAGAATCCTGCCCCTTTCCGCTCGATCGATGTACCGCCCCCCGCCGGTTTCACCCCGGTCGCCTGTCAAGCACATGCATACACGGGCCGCGGAGTATGCCATATTTCAACCGGCTTCTGAACCGGCCGGCTGACACACTGCCTCGGGATTTGTCGTTGTGCAGGGGTAGGATGAGCGGCCGCAAGGACAGATCACCCACGTTCGCTGATGCAGGATCCGAATATGACGCATACGAGATCGCCCTTTGCCGGCTGCCTGCTGGCCCTGACAACATTGCTTGTCGCCTGCGGACAGGCCGACCGGCCACCAGAGACTGATGATCCCGGCGGCTGGCCGGACGACCTGACGATGCCCATCGAGGGCGCCACGTTCAGCATGTCCGCGGCCGACCTGCCCGCAATCGGAGAAGGAACCGGCCAGGACGGCCCTCCCCGTGACGGCTTCAGGTTCCTCAACGGCAGTTCTGGCCGGCTGCTGGCAGCCGAGCAGGCGATCCGATCAGTCGCCGACGGGGTCGTACTGCGCATCGATCACGACTACGCCGACCCGGAAGCCGAGGCCCTGGACCACTGGGCAACCCTTGCCTCCGAGCCCGGGCTCACCGGTGAGTTCGCGCGCGATCGCCTGCGCGGCCGGCAGGTCTGGATCCGCCATGAGCAGGGTCATGTCTCGCGCTACGCCCACCTGTCCGCGGTTCACCCACAGCTCAAGCCCGGCGACGGCGTCGAGCAGGGCCAGGTGATCGGCCTGATGGGCGCTTCGGGCCTGAGGGCGGGGGATGACAGCGCACCGGCCGCGCAATTGCTGTTCGAACTGTGGTCGGACGACGGCCAGCGCTTTCTGGGCCAGGGGCTCGAGGTCCTGGCGATTCACCGCCGCCTGGCGGAAGTCTTCGGGCCGGAATCGCTGCCGCGCCATGCCCGCCAGGTCGTGGCGAGGGTCGAGCGCGGCGAGGCAGCACCGGGCAGCTACCCGCCCGCCGACCCGCCGGATTACGGATTCATGCTTGAACCACCGCAGTCGATCGTGGCCGGCGCTCCGTTCGCCATTCCCGTCACCTGGGAGAAGGATGATTTCTCGCCGGCTGACTTTTACCCGATGCTCGGTCGCGAGCCGATGGGCGTCATCGATTCTGGTGACGGCGCCTGGATTCTCGGCGCCACACCGCTCGAAAACGCCGGCAGCGAGACGGAACTGACCGTGCTGGCCATCGATCCCTTCGGCGTCACCCTGGCCGGAAGCAGAACGCTGCGGACCGAGGCGCCACCGGATACACCGCCGCCAGGAGAGGTCGCTGCCGCCGTAATCGAGGCGTTCTCCGACGAGAACCGCCGGCTGGAACAGTCGCAGGTGACTGCGGCGGCAGTGCACTCGCTCCGGCTACGCGAACCGCAGTGGAGCGAGCCATTCCGCCCGCCGCTGGAAGGCACGGTCACCGGAGCGTTCGGGCAGAAGCGTTTCCACGGCATCACCGTCCCAGCCTACCCCCGGCCCGGCGTTCTGATCCAGACCGAACCCGGTACGCAGGTCTCGGCCTCCAACCGCGGAACGGTCGTTGTGGCCGAGCACCTGCTGATCCGCGGCAACACCATCGCCATCAGCCATGGCGGGGGAATTGTCTCGTTCTACGCCGGCTTGGCCGAAATTGGCGTGGAACCCGGAGCCCTGGTCGAGCACGGGCAGCCGGTCGGACTGGCGGGCGACGAACTGCAATGGGAAGTTCATGTCGCAGGAATGCCTTCCAACCCATTGTTATGGCTCGATAAACTGCTGCCCGGGCGATGAGTGGACCGACCTTAGTACGGATCGGCCCGGGACCGTGTACACGCTGTTTCGTCGGGCGTGTCAGAGTTCTTGGCCGGATTTCGTATTACCAAAGTGTACCCCCAGGCGTGATGGGCTTCAAAAATGCTTGACGAAACCCTGCTCACGGGAGCACATTGGAAATCACTCTAACCACGGAGTATGGGAGGCAATACCTGATGCGCAAATTCGTACCCACCACCCTTGCCGCGGCAATCGTCGTCGGGCTCGGGACACTGACCACTGTTTCGTCGCCTCTGGTGGCCTCGGAGCCATCCGAAGCAACCGTCGCTACCGTCGCAATCGGCCAGCGCTTCATCGATGTCGAGGCCAGCGTCAACTTCGAGTCCGCTGTGCTTCGAGTCGCCGGCCCCCAGGGCTACGCCCTGACCCGGCACGTCTCGGTCGTGGACGGTCCCTTCATCACCGCCGACCTGCTGCTTGACGCCGAACCCGCTCGTTTCGGAGGAGCGGCCGAGCTGCAGCAACGCGATTTCGTGCCCGATGGCACCTACCGCTATGAGATCGAGTTCCGGACCGGCGACGGCTCGGTCGAGATTTCGACCGGCGCATTCCGGGTCGAGGGCGGCTCAGCCTACGAACTGCAGCCGGTCGAGGAAGAGGCCGCCGAGGACGCACCGCTTTCCTACAAGCACGACCAGACAGGTCTGATCGGCCGGGTTGCCGGTGCGGTCGTCGACTTCGTTTTCCCGTCTGCACACGCGCAAAGCGGCGACTTCGACAACTTCGTGAGCATCCGCAATACAACCGGCACGGGTAGCTCGAGACTCAACCTCAATGCCACCGACAGCATTTCGATCGATGCCGATGCCTGGCGCCTGGTCAATGACGACGGAACCGGTCATGCTTTCGAGATCATCGAGGGAACCACCGGACCGAGGCTCGTCATCCAGCAAGGCGGGAACGTCGGCATTGGTACGGAAACGCCGCAGAGCAGGCTCCATGTCAATAGCGGTGGAGGATTCCAGCTTCGGCTGACCGATGGCACCAACGTCACCCGCCTGGACGCATTTGGCAGCCGCTTTGCCATTTACGGCACCAATGGCGCCAACCAGTTCAGGATCAACGGCGACGCTCCCTCAGCCAGCCAGGCGATCGACGCCGATGGAAATGTAGGTTTCGGCACCGCGACTCCGGCGCAGAAAATGCACATCGTCAGCGAAGATGTCGCCACTCGCCTTCGCATCGACCCGACGGGTTCCACCTGGGACTTGTGGGCGGGTTCAGCCGGACTCTGGTTCGTGGAAAATGATGGTTCGACCACCCCGCTCAAGCTTGGCAATGGAGCACCTAATGACTCCCTGGTTGTTTCGGCCAGCGGTGCGATCGGCCTCGGAACGGCATCCCCCGCTGATCCGCTTCACGTTCGTCGAGCTGGAGGGGAAACTGCTGCCGTCCGTGTCGAGACTGTCGGTGGAGCGACTGCGAACAGACGCCTGTTCTTCCTGCGCAACAATGGCAACCCGATATTCCGCTTCGAAGACACCAGTGATGCTCAGAAGGTCTGGGACTTCAGGCTGACTGAAAGCGGATTCTCGATCACGCGTGTCGGATCCGGCGCCCTGGAAATGGACCTCAGCAACAATGGCAATGTAACCTTCGCCGGGACGGTTCAAGGCGGTTCCAGCAGAGCGATCAAGCATAATATTGAGAGCCTGGATCGCCAGGATCTACTCGAGAAGATTGAGCGCCTGCAGGTAACGGAGTGGAGCTACGACGCTGCTCCCAGCGAGCGCAGGATCGGCCCGATGGCAGAAGATTTTCACCAGATCTTTGGCTTGGGCTCCAGTGACAAGCACATTGCACCTTCTGACATGGCCGGTGTAGCCATCGCAGCAGCACAGGCCCTTACAGATCGCAGCAAGCAGTTGGAGGCTGAAAACGCCGAGCTGCGCGCACGCCTCGATCGAATCGAAGCTGCCATTGCATCCAGCCGAGAATGATCTACTGATCATCATGTCTGATCGGAAAAGGGCTGCCTCGGCAGCCCTTTCTTTTGCGTGGAGACTCAAGGGTCAGATATGAGATCGAAGTACAGTCGGCCGATTCGCCCCCAGGTGTAGCGTCTAAGTGCAATCTCGTTCATGGCTGGACCGACATCCTCCAAATCACCGCGGTCCAACTGTACCAGTCTCTGCCTGAGCTCCGATGCATCCCTGAAATAGGTAGCTCGACCCTCAGTCGTGGCCCGATTGAACTCATTGTCGTGCGCCACAATGGGTATCCCGAAGTGCATCATCTCGACAAGTGAAGGATTAGTGCCACCCGCGGAATGTCCATGAATATAGATTCGGGCATTGTCTCGAATTTTCCTGAGACTCCTGCCATCAAACACCGGACCCAGAAGCCGAATGTTGTGCAGTTTCGAGTATTCAGTGTAGAGACTCCTGCCATACTCACTACTGAGCCAATTACCGACGAAAACAAGATCCCCGGCATCCGCCTTCGAAAATGCCTGCAGGATCAATGCAACATTGTTCTCTGGCTCGATGCAGCACAGCCCAAGCGCGTATGAATCGGGCAGATCGAAGTCCTGCAATCCATCACCGATAGCTCGGGTGGCATGGTCCCCGCCGTACTCGATCAACTCACAGCCCCTCCGATATCGTCTCTC
>SR_TP_S13solDRAFT_1000203_pt1 | contig 28735 bp, 26 predicted proteins | sample SodReaTP_S13sol_FD_11159 | JGI IMG/M metagenome (IMG submission 11159)
TCCTCCTCGATTATGGCTCTGTGTTGAAGGTGTTATTTTCCAACCCCGAAACGTAACCCAAGTGTTCGAGGTTGGACAGGTCAATCCATGATGTCTACGAATCTCTGGCCGAATCCGGGTAGAAATGGTGGATGCGCTTCGCTTATCCACCCTACGAATCTCTGGCCGAATCCGGGTAGATCGGCACCAGACCGCTGTGGGAGCGGTATCCGACCGCGATTGCGGGACACGCCGGTGCCACGCCACCGGCGGAGCGCCGGGCCGCGAGCGCGCTGCGTTTGCCCGGACGACACGCACCATTTCCGCGTTCGCTGGGATGACGCCGGCAATGAATTGCTTGTTTCACGCCACGGGCCCCGCGCTCACCACCTTTTCCATTTACTATTCACCATTTACCATTCACGCCTTTTCATCACCATCGCCTTTCAACTCAAGATGGCCGCTGACCACTCCCGGCCTTCGATATAGCGCCCATGGATTACAAGAACACAATCAACCTGCCGCAGACGGATTTTGCCATGAAGGCGTCGCTGGCCCAGCGCGAGCCGGGCATGCTGGCCGACTGGTACAAGCGCGACCTGTACGGCCACATCCAGAAAAGCACCGCCGACCGGCCCGAGGCCTTCATCCTGCACGACGGCCCGCCATACGCCAACGGCGACATTCACATCGGGCATGCGGTCAACAAGATCCTCAAGGATTTCATCGTGCGCTCGTCACTGATCGCAGGCTACCGCTCCCCGTACGTGCCGGGCTGGGACTGCCACGGCCTGCCGATCGAGTTGCAGGTCGAGAAGAAAGTCGGCAAGGTCGGGCAAAAAGTGGATGCGCGCACGTTCCGCCAGAAGTGCCGCGAATACGCGTACAAGCAGATCGACCGCCAGCGCGAGGATTTCAAGCGCCTGGGCGGGCTTGGCGACTGGGACCATCCCTACCTGACGCTTGATTTCGAGTTCGAGGCCAACATGCTGCGCGCGCTGGCCCGGATCATCGAGCGCGGGCACCTGAAGCGCGGCGTCAAGCCCGTGCACTGGTGCTTCGACTGCGGTTCGGCGCTGGCCGAGGCCGAGATCGAGTACCAGGACAAGACCTCGACCGCGGTCGACGTGCTTTTCCCTGCGGTCGAGCCGGCCACCATGGCCGAGCGATTCTCGGCCCCGGCGTCCGATGTGCCCACCGGCATCGTGATCTGGACGACCACACCCTGGACCATTCCGGCCAACCAGGCCGTGGCGCTGCACGCCGAGCTGGACTACGACCTGGTCGAGGCGAGCTTCCATGGCCGCACGATCCGCGTGATCATGGCCTCCGAGCTGCGCGATGCGGTGGCCGGGCGCGCCGGGCTGGAAGACGGGCGGGTGCTCGGTACCGTCAAGGGCGCGGCGCTGGAACACCTGCGCCTGAAACACCCGTTCAACGACTACGACGTGCCGGTGATCCTGGGCGAGCACGTGACCACCGAAGCCGGCACCGGCGCGGTCCACACCGCCCCCGGCCACGGCCAGGAAGACTTCGAGGTCGGCCTGCTCTACGACCTGCCGGTGGTCAACCCGATCGACGGCCGCGGCATCTTCCTGCCCGACACGCCCGAGGTGGCCGGCCAGTTCGTCTGGAAGGCCAACGACCACATCGTCGAGGTCATGCGCGCCAACGGCACGCTGCTGGCGGCCGAGCCGTTCGGCCACAGCTACCCGCATTGCTGGCGGCACAAGACGCCGACCGCGTTCCGGACCACGCCGCAGTGGTTCATCGCCATGGACCAGGCCGGGTTGCGCGCCGATGCGCTGGCCGCCATCGGCAAGGTGCGCTGGGTGCCCGAATGGGGCGAAGCGCGCATCCGCGGCATGATCGAGAACCGCCCGGACTGGTGCATCTCGCGCCAGCGCACCTGGGGCGTGCCGCTGGGGTTGTTCATCGATCGCGAGACCCAGGAACCGCATCCGGATACGGTCGCGATCCTGGAAAGGTTCGCCGCCGTTGTTGCCGAGCACGGCGTCGATGTCTGGTACGAGGACGACATTGCCGAACGCCTGGGCGTGGATGGCGAGCGCTATGAAGCCGTACCCGACATTCTCGATGTCTGGTTCGACTCGGGCGTGACCCATTACTGCGTGCTGGACCAGCGCCCGGAACTCGCCCGCCCGGCCGAGATGTACCTGGAAGGCTCCGACCAGCACCGCGGCTGGTTCCATTCCTCGCTGCTGACCTCGGCCGCGATGCACGGCACCGCGCCCTACCGCAACGTATTGACCCACGGCTTCACGGTCGATGCCGACGGGCGCAAGATGTCGAAGTCGGTGGGCAACGTGATCGCGCCGCAGCAGATCATGAACACGCTGGGCGCCGACGTGCTGCGGCTGTGGGTGGCGGCGGCCGACTACCGCCAGGAAATGACCGTCTCCGACGAGATCCTCAAGCGCGTGGCCGATGCCTACCGCCGGATCCGCAACACCGCGCGCTTCCTGCTCGGCAACCTGCACGATTTCGATCCGGAATCCGATCTGCTGGATCCCGACGAGCTGCTGCCGCTGGACCGCTACGCGCTGGATCTCGGCGCCCGGCTGCACGACGAGATCACCGATGCCTACGCCAACTACCGCTACTGGCACATCTACCAGCGCCTGCACCATTTCTGCTCCATCGACATGGGTGCTTTCTACCTGGACGTGATCAAGGACCGGCTCTACACCCTGCCGGCCGGCCACCCGGCGCGCCGCTCCGCCCAGACTGCGATGCACCACATCCTCGAAGCCCTGGTGCGCTGGCTGGCGCCGGTGTGCTGCTTCACCGCCGAGGAAATCTGGACCGCCATGCCGGGTCAGCGCGACGATACGGTGATGCTGGCGACCTGGTACGAGCTGCCCAGGCCGATGACCGAGGATGAACGTGCGCGCTGGCAGCGCATCCGGGCGCTGCGCGAGGTGGTCGGGCCGCGGCTGGAAGCGCTCAGGCGCGACAAAATCATCGGTTCGTCGCTGGCCGCCGAAGTCACCCTGGAAGCCGACGGCGCGCTGGCCGGGGACATCGAGGCCCTGGGCGATGAACTGCGCTTCATCCTGCTGACTTCGGAGGCACGAACCGGCGCAGTGGAAAACGCCGACGAAGCCTCGGAAGTGGACGGCTGCAAATTGCGCGTGTCGGTTGCCGCCAGCGAGCAGCCCAAATGCATCCGCTGCTGGCACCACCGCGCCGATGTCGGCAGCAACCCCGAACACCCCGAGATCTGCGTACGCTGCGTCGAAAACGTTTCCGGCGCAGGCGAGCAACGGCAATGGGGCTGAACAGCATGGCCGATCCCGCCCTGCCGCGCATGACGATCCAGCGCTACCTGGCGTGGCTGAGCCTGGCCGTGCTTATCGTGGCGCTGGATTTGTGGAGCAAGCACATCGCGGTCCAGAACCTGGAACCTTACCAGGCCGTCGAGATCACTTCCTGGCTGAACATGACGCTGGCCTACAACCCCGGCGCGGCATTCAGCCTGCTGGCCGATGCCGGCGGCTGGCAACGCTGGTTCTTCAGCTTCGCCGCGCTGGCGATCGGGATCTTCATTCTGATCTGGCTTTGGCGATTACCGCTGACCGCACGTGCCCTGCCGGTCGCGCTGATGCTGCTGCTGGGCGGTGCGATCGGCAACCTCATCGATCGCGTCACGCTCGGGCATGTAGTTGATTTCATTGATGTTCATTACCGCGGCTGGCACTGGCCGGCCTTCAACATCGCCGACTCAGCGATCGTATGCGGCGTGATCCTGATGCTGGTCGAAAGTCTGTTCCCACCGCACCGCCCGCCACGGGCCTGAACCGGCGACGTTGTAATCCGGCGGCGTTTGAATCACAATATTCCCTTGCAAGGGGATGAAGCTTGGAGGAAAACCGGCCATGGCCACTACCCGCGAAGAACTCGAAGTCTTTCTCTGGGAGGGAAAGGACAAGCGAGGCAAGGTTCTCAAGGGCGAGCGTTCCGGGCGTAACCAGACCCTGATCCGCGCCGAACTGCGCAAGCAGGGCATCACCCCGTCGCGCATTCGCAAGAAGCCCAAGCCGCTGTTCGGCAGCGCCGGCAAATCGATCAAGCCGCGCGATATCGCGATCTTCACGCGCCAGCTCGCGACCATGCTCAATTCCGGCATTCCGCTGGTCCAGTCGTTCGGCATCATCGGCTCCGCGGCAGAGAATCCGAAACTCCAGAAGTTGATCAACGACATCCGCATCGATGTCGAGTCCGGTGCCACGCTGTCGGAGTCGCTCGGCAAGCATCCGCTTTACTTCGACGAGCTGTATGTCAACCTTGTCCACTCGGGCGAGAACGCCGGGGTGCTGGACAAGGTTCTGGCCGACATCGCGACCTACAAGGAACGTATCGAATCGATCAAGGGCAAGATCAAGAAGGCCCTGTTCTACCCGGCCACCGTAGTTGCCGTGGCCGTGGGTGTGACCACCATCCTGCTGATCTTCGTGATCCCGCAGTTCGAGGAAATCTTCCGCAACTTCGGCGGCGACCTGCCGGCATTCACTCGCCTGGTGGTGGATCTTTCCAACTTCATGCAGGACCGAGGCTGGATCTTGCTGATCGCACTGGTCGGCGGGATCATCGGGTTCCTGGAACTCAAGAAACGCAACCGGGGCGTCGCCCATTTCATCGACCGGATGAGCCTGAAGATCCCGATCATTGGTCCGGTGCTGGAAAAGTCGGCGTTGAGCCGCTTCGCGCGCACGCTGGCCACGACGTTCGCTGCCGGTGTACCTCTGGTCGATGCGCTCAAGACCGTGGCCGGCGCGACCGGCAACGTGGTCTACGGCGAAGCGACCCGACAGATTCGCGACGACGTTTCCACCGGCCACCAGATGCAGCTTGCCATGCAGCAGACCGGCTTGTTCCCGCCGATGGTCATCCAGATGACCGCGATCGGCGAGGAAGCAGGCTCGCTCGACTCCATGCTGCTCAAGGTGGCCGACTTCTACGAAGAGGAAGTCAACAACACCGTCGATGCGATGTCCAGCCTGCTGGAACCGTTCATCATCGTATTCGTCGGCACCATCGTCGGCGGCATCGTGGTGGCCATGTACCTGCCGATCTTCAAGATGGCCGCGGTGTTCTGATCAGGTGGAATTTCTGGCCATGCTTCATCCGGCCACGCTTTACGGCGTGGCCGTCGTCCTCGGCTTGCTTGTCGGCAGTTTCCTCAATGTCGTGATCCTTCGCTATCCGGCCGCGCTCATGCACCAGTGGCGCAGCCAGTGCCACGAACTGCTGGGCCAGGAGCCGGAAACGCAGCAAGCGCCACCCGGTATCGCAACCGGGCGCTCACGCTGCCCGGCCTGTGGTCATGGCATCGCCTGGTATGACAACATCCCGGTCTTGAGCTGGCTGCTGCTGCGTGGTCGCTGTCGAAGCTGCGATGCCGGGATCTCGGTGCGCTACCCGCTGGTCGAAGCACTGACCGCCGTGCTCACGGTCATCGTGCTCTGGCAGCTCGGCCCCACCCCACAGGGGCTGGCCGGCATTGCGCTGACCTGGACGCTGATCGCGGCCTCCGGCATCGACCTCGATCATCAATTGCTGCCCGACCAGATCACCCTGCCACTGGTCTGGGCCGGGCTGTTGCTCAACATCTTCGGGATATACACCGACCTGCAATCGGCAGTCATCGGCGCGATTGCCGGCTACCTGTCGCTTTGGACGGTATTCCACCTGTTCCGGCTGGCTACCGGCAAGGAAGGCATGGGCTTTGGCGACTTCAAGCTGCTGGCCGCGATCGGGGCCTGGTTCGGCTGGCAGGTCCTGCCCGTCGTGGTCCTGCTGGCTTCGGCCGTGGGTGCGGCAATCGGCCTGCTGCTGATCGCCGCACGCCGCATGGGCCGCGAAGTGCCGATCGCGTTCGGCCCGTTCCTGGCCGCCGCCGGCTGGCTCGTCCTGGTCTACGGCGAAACGATCACCCGTCTGTGGTTTCATTTATATTAGGGGGAAGGTTAGAGCCTGCCCCGGACTCGATCCGGGGATGGGGGCAGACTTTCATGGAACCCGGGCAACACGATGACACGAATGATTCACTGCAAGTACCTGGACAAGCAGGCCGAAGGCCTGGCGCGAAAGCCGCTGCCAGGCGCGCTGGGCGAGCGCATCTACAACGAAATCTCGAAGGAAGCCTGGCAGAAGTGGCTGGCCCACCAGACCATGCTGATCAACGAGAAGCGACTCTCGCCGATCGAACCGGAACACCGCAAGTACCTCGAACAACAGGCCGAAGCCTTCCTGTTCGGCGGCGAAGTCGACCAGGCCGAGGGCTACGTCCCGCCGCCGGTGGCCTGAAGCGCCAGCAGGGCCTGGCGATGACTGTCGATGTCAACCGGACGCATCTCGGAAATCCGGCACTGCCGGCCGTCCAGGCGCAATCGGTCGAATTTGTCCAGCCGGTTGGGGCTGGCCTGCGACAGCGTCATGCTGTGGGCCTCGCGCAGATTGGAAAAACACGGGTCCATGGGCTGGACCAGCACGTACTGCTGGTTGCTGAATCGCAGCAGCAGCCAGTCCCGGTTGACCGGCCACCACTCCAGGAACTTGGTGAACCGGACATGATCGACGGGATCGCCGGCCAGCTCGAACAGATCGGGTGTGCCTTCCGGCACGGTCGAAGGGCCGCGGGCCGCGCAAGCGGCCAGTAACGAACACGCAAGCAGGGAAATCGTCAATAATCTTGCCGTCATGACTACGCTTTTCATCGAAAGGTCCTCCTGTTGAAGCCTGCAATCGACTCCCGGAATCGCTGGCGAATCGGGCACCTGCTGGTGCTGGCGGCATTGCTGCACGGGCCTGCCGCCTCTTCTGCGGAGCCGCTTGCCACACCCGCCGGACCGGGCGCCCTGGCGCCAGGCCTGATCCACGACCCAAATCAGAATACTACCGTGCTGACGTGGATTCAATCCACGGACCAGGGGCACGCGTTGTTGCTTGCGGAATTCGACGGCCGTCAATTCGGCCCCGCGCGCCGGGTCGCGGCCGGCCGGGACTGGTTCGCCAACTGGGCCGACACTCCCGGCCTGCACATTGCCGAAGACGGAAGCTGGCTGGCGCACTGGCTGGAAAAATCCGGCCCGTCGACCTACGCCTACGATATTCGGCTCGCGCGCTCCACCGACCGCGGCGAGACCTGGCAGGAACTGCCCAGCCCGCACCGCGACGGCACCCCGACCGAGCACGGCTTTGTCAGCCACTACACGGATGCCGACGGAACCGGCCTGGTCTGGCTGGACGGGCGCGAAACCCAGGATGCCGGTGACGAGGATGCTCATGGACACGCCGGCGCGATGACGCTGCGCACCACCATCGTGGACAGGCATGGCCGGGTTGGCCAGTCCCTGCTGCTCGACGATCGCGTCTGCGACTGCTGCCAGACTGCCAGCGCCAACACCGCGCTGGGCCCGATCGTGGTCTACCGCGATCGCAGCGAGGATGAGATTCGCGACATCTCCATCGTGCGCCGCATCGATGGCCAGTGGCTGCCGCCTCGCCCGGTGCACCGCGATGGCTGGAATATCGCCGGCTGTCCGGTCAACGGCCCGGACGTGATCGCCCGCGACATGCAAGTGGCCGTGGCCTGGTTCACGATGGCCGGCGGCGTTCCGGTGGTGCGCGTTGCCGTCTCCGGCGATGCCGGCGAGAGCTTCTCGGAGCCGCTGGACTTTTCGACCGGCAAGGCCCTGGGCCGAGTGCAATTGATGGACCTGGACGAAGGATTTGCGCTGGGCTGGATGGAGCAAAACGACGGCCAGGCCCATCTGCGGCTGGCACATTTCGACGACGACGGGAATCTGCGCCAACAACAACCCGTCACGACGCTGGAAGGCAACCGGATCAGCGGCTTCCCGCGCCTGGCCCGGGCCGGCGACAGGATCCTTGCCGTCTGGACCACTCCCCTGTCAGACCCTGATCAGCCCGGCCGCACCACGCTCGCGGCCGCCTTGCTGAACCCCGAACCCGGCCCGAATGAGCAGCCTGAATGAGTGACACTGGACACGAGCCGACAACAGGCTCGATTTCCCGCGCCCGATTTCCGGTTTGCGGTTGACTTGATGGCCGAAAAAGGGTTTAATACCCGGCTTGCGGTCACCCACGACCGGCCGCATTCCCCAGCAAGAAAATTCTGATGGCCAGGTAGCTCAGTTGGTAGAGCAGGGGACTGAAAATCCCCGTGTCGGCGGTTCGATTCCGTCCCTGGCCACCATCTTTCCAACCCCATGCGATTGCAACCTCAGTGAGGGCTTTCCCACGAACCGCCTTTCCGGCTGCGCCGGGCGGTTAGATTGCTGGCCTGCGGCCAGCGAGCTACGCTTCGCTCCGGTTCCGTCCCTGGCCACCATCTTTCCAACCCCATGCGATTGCAACCTCAGTGAGGGGTTTCCCACGAACCGCCTATCCGGCTGCGCCGGGCGGTTAGATTGCTGACCTTCGGTCAGCGAGCTGCGCTTCGCTCCGGTTCCGTCCCTGGCCACCATCTGCGGGTCATTGCTTTCATCCAGTTCATCCACAACCGCATGTATGTGAAACACATCGTCACCCATGCCGACTACGACAAACTTTGCAAGCGATACGCAAAAGGAGAATTGTCATGACCGCTGTAGCGTTCAAGGAAGCCTGCCACCGCTTTGCGCAAGCCGCGGCCCCCTATATTCCCATCAAGGACGATGAACACTACGGCGAGGCGCTGGAGCTGATCGAAAGCCTGATGGAGGAAGCGGACGATTCCCCCGGTGATCCGATCAATACCGTCATCGATCTGCTTGGTCGCGCCATCGAAGCCTATGAGAATCGGGATGAAGAACTGGTCGCTTTCGAGAAGCGCGCCATGGAACAACCCGCCGATCTGGCCATGCTGCGCTTGCTGATGTCACAGCATCACCTGGGCACCGCCGACCTCCCGGAGATCGGCTCGAAGTCCATGGTATCCCGCGTGCTTTCCGGCGAGCGCAGCCTGAACAAGAACCACATCAAGGCACTGTCCAAGCGCTTCGGAATTGATCCGGGACTCTTTTTCTGATTACGGTAGGTGCCGCTTCAGGCATCGGCCGCGAACAGCTCCGTCACGGTTTCGGCGTAGTGGTCCTGGAGGGCGGCACACAAGCGGATGCGTTCCAGCGTCTGGGCCAGCGCGCGCGGGCCGCCTTCGAGCTGCTGCACCTGCTCGCCGAAGCGTTGCTCCAGCTCATTGGCCCGCGCATTGCTGCAGAAGCCGGCACCGAGGTTGACGATCGCGCCCTTGCGCCAGGTCGGGATGCGCGCCAGCAGCGCTTCGAGATTGCCGTTTTCGTATGACCACTGCCACACCGCCTCACGCTGCGCCTCGTTGCCGACCTGCCCGAAGGCAATGCCGAAGGCTTCGTTGTCGCGCAGGCGTTCATCGGCGATGTGCGCACGCAGCATGGCGCCGGTTTCAGGGTCTTCGGATGCCCCCAGCGCGCCCAGCACCCGGCCGCGGAAGGTGGCATCGGTACTTTCCAGCATGCGCTGGAACAGCGCGAGGGCAAAATCATGGTCCCGGCGCTCCACGGCAACCCGCACGGCGGTTCCGACCAGGCCGGGGTCCAGTGTCGCAGGGGCAATCTCCAGATCTTCCAGGTAGACATCGGCCAGTTCGTCAAGCTGCTCGATCAGCGGCTGGTGATCGCCCATGCCAGACAGCAACTCGGCCAGGCTGGAGCGCAGCAGGGAATCATCGGCTGAATCGTTCTCGCGTGCAGCCAGCCCCAGGCTTTCCAGCCGTTCGACGTACAGCTCACGCAAGTACGCGGCGATGCCCTCACGGGCGGCCTCGGTGCGGACCAGCCGATCATGCATCAAGGCCAGATCGCCGATCGGCGCGGTCGCGACCTGGCGCGCCGGGTTGGCGGCCAGCACCCGACCGGCTTCCAGCAACGCTTCGGGCGCGATGTCTCCGGAGCGGAACGCCGCCGACATCGAGTCCAGCATCACCCGGGCTTCGGCTTCGTCCAGCGCGGCGAAGTTTTCCGACAGCGCCTGCCAGCCCTCGCCGTCCAGGGCAAAACGGTAGTAACCGTTGCCGCCGGCGTTGGGCATGACCCAGGCCGGACAGAAGTCCGCATCCAGCTCGATCACCGCGGTCTGGCTGTCAATCAGCCGGCACTGCCGGCCCTGCCCGTCTTCAGCCCCGAAACGCAGGCACAGCGGCAACATCCAGCGCTGCTCGCGCGAGGCTTGTGAACCCAGCGGCAGGTAGCGGCTCTGGCTGATTTCCACCTGCGGGCTGTCGGCCTGACAGGTCAACGTGGTCTCAAGCAACGGCACGCCGGGCTGAAACAGGAAGCTGGAAAACGCCTCGACCACTTCCGGGCGACCGGAACCTTCAGCCAGCGATTCGAGAAAATCCCGGTAGTCGGCCACGCCGTGCTCGAAACGGCGCATGTGCAGGCGCACGCCCTCGCGGAAGGCACCCTCGCCCAGCCAGGCCTCGAACATCGACAGCATCGCCCCACCCTTGGAATAAGTAATGCCGTCGAAGGCGTTGGCGATGTCGTGGTTGGATTCGATCGGCTGGCGCACCTGGCGGGCGGTGGCCAGCGAGTCGGCGTTCATCACCCCCAGTGAACGGCCCAGCCCCTGGTCCTCGAAACCGAAATCCGGAAACGCCTGCTCGGCCGCCTTGGCCGCCATCCAGGTAGCAAACGATTCGTTCAGCCAGATGTCGTCCCACCACTTGGGCGTGACCAGGTTGCCGAACCACATGTGCGCCAACTCGTGCGCGTGCACGCTGGCATAGGCGCGCTTGCGGCCGATGGAGTCGTTTTCATCGAGCAACAGCAACTGCTCGCGATAGGTGATCGCGCCGACGTTCTCCATTGCGCCGGCGGCGAAGTCGGGGACTGCGATGATGTCGAGCTTGGGATACGGCATCGGGTAGTCGAAATAGCGTTCCAGCACTTCGACCAGGCGTGCGGTGTTCTCCAGCGCATAGTCGAGCTGATCGCCCTTGCCGCGTGCGGCCACGCCACGCAGCGGCAGCGGCCGGTCGCGCACTTCGTTGGCCGGCACCGGATCCCACTCGACCACGTCCAGCGGACCGACCGCAAACGCGATCAGGTAGGTCGGCAGCGGCGGCGTGATCTCGAAGCTCCGGCGGATCAATCCGCCGGCGACCGAAGAGCGCCCGGTTTCGGCGGTGGCCGTGATGACCTCGTGCCCGGCCTCGGCGGTGACATGAATCTCGAACGGGGTCTTGAACGCCGGCTCATCAAACCCGGGGAACGCCAGCCGGGCAGAGGTGGCCTGGAACTGGGTGAAGGCGTAGGCCTGGTCGCTTTCGACCACCTTGTACAAGCCCTCCAGCGAGCGGTCGAAAGGCGCCTGGTAGACGAAGTGCAGCGTCGCCGGGCCAGCCTCCGGCAGCGCGACCAGATCGACCCGGGCCACACCGGTTTCGTCTGCTTGCGCGTAATCGGCCTCGATCCGGGTGCCGCCCTGCTCCAGCCAGGCCTCTTCGACCTCCAGCCGCCGGCCGTGCAGCCAGATCACCGGGGACGGCTCACGGATCTCGACCTCGATGGCAACCCGGCCTCTGAAGTCATCGCGCTCGGGCTCGATGGTCAGGTCCAGCGTGTAATGCGTTGGAATCACCGCCTGGCCAAGCTGGCCGGTGGGCATGGGCGGGATCGCCGCGGCCGGGCCGGCTGAGGCCTGTTCGGCGGCATCTTCGGTCTGGCAGCCGGCCAGCAGCGCTGCCAGCAGGACGATCCATGCAAAACGCGTTTTCATCAATTCATCCTTTTCATCAGCAGATCAATCCACATATTCAATATCCTGACAATCTATCCACTCGCATGACCAGAGTCATGGGTCGGAGGTCACCTTCGCCAGCCCCGGCCCGGAGATCACTGCCGACAGACTCCCGGCCAGCCCGGTCGGAGATCCGCATTCACGCCGTGATGGAAAACGCCAGCTCCGGCAGGCCCTCGATCCGGGCCAGGACGGCATCGCCTATCACCAGCGGGCCGACCCCGGCGGGTGTTCCGGTAAAGATCGCATCGCCCGGGTGCAGCGTGACTTCGCGCGACAGCCGCGCAATCAGCTCGGGCAGCGGCCAGATCATGCCGTCCAGCCTGGCATGCTGGCGAGTCTCGCCGTTGACCGCAAGCTCGATGACCTGCCCCACCCCGGGCTGCCAGTCTTCGGAGAGAACCAGTTCGCCGACGGGGCCGGACTGATCGAAGCCCTTGGCCAGCGCCCAGGGCTGACCACCGGCCTTGGCCCGGGCCTGCACATCCCGGCGGGTCAGGTCGCAACCCACGGCAAAGGCCCTGATGCAGTCCTGCGCCTGTTTCGACGACAGATCACGACCGCCGGCGCCCAGAAAAGCGACCAGTTCGACCTCGTGGTGCAGCTCGCCGGTCAACGGCGGGTAATGGATTTCGGGACTCTGGACCAGCGCTGCGGCCGGCTTGGAAAAGAACACCGGCGGCTGGCGTTCGGGGTCGGCGCCCATCTCGCGCGCGTGCTCAGCATAGTTGCGGCCGATGCACCAGGCGTGACGGACCGCAAACCCGCCGCCGGCGGCTATCTTCAGAACAGGGGGTTGCCAGCCGGGGATGCTCATTGCAGCGCCCGCAGCCCGACCGCATCGCGCAGCCGCTGAACGAACGGGGTGGCAATCTCTCGCGCACGCTCGGCGCCGAGTTTCAATTCCTTCTCGATTCGCGGCGGATCGTTGATCAGGGCCTCATAGCGCTCGCGCGGCTCGGCAAGTTCGGCGTCGACCAGCTCGAACAACTGCTGCTTGACCTCGCCCCAGGCAATGCCGTCGGCGAATGCCTGGCGCATTTCAGTGCGCTGCGACGGGCTGGCAAAGGCCGCATAGATCGCATAGACCGCGGCGGTATCCGGGTCCTTGGGCTCACCCGGCTCCTGCGAATTGGTCTTGATCTTCATGATTGCCTTCCTGAGCTTGTTCGCCGGCAGCCACAGCGGGATGATGTTGTCGTAGCTTTTCGACATTTTGCGCCCGTCGGTACCTGGCAGGGTTGCAACATGCTCGTCGACGGCTGCCTCGGGCAACACGAAATGCTCGCCGTAGCGATGGTTGAAGCGCGCGGCAATGTCACGCGCCATTTCCAGGTGCTGGATCTGGTCGCGCCCGACCGGCACCGAATGGGCATTGAACATCAGGATGTCGGCGGCCATCAGTACCGGGTAGCAGAACAAGCCCATCGTGATGCCGTAATCGGGATCCTCGCCGGCAGCTTCATTCTCGGCCACCTGGGCCTTGTAGGCATGCGCCCGATTCATCAGGCCCTTGGCCGTGACGCAGGTCAGCAACCAGGTCAGCTCGGGAATTTCCGGGATATCGGACTGGCGGTAGAAGACCGATCGGGAGGTATCCAGCCCCAGCGCCAGCCAGGTCGCGGCGATTTCCAGCGTCGAGCGGTGTACACGCTCGCCCTCGAAGCACTTGACCAGCGCGTGATAGTCGGCCAGGAAGTAGAACGACTGCAAGGACGGATCCCTGCTGGTCTGGATCGCTGGCTTGATCGCGCCGACGTAATTGCCCAGATGCGGGGTGCCGCTGGTGGTAATGCCGGTCAGGACGCGGCGCGATTCGGTCATGGGGATGTCCGGAAGGTCAAAAGAATGTATTTTAGACCCGTCCGGTCACCGGCGCATCGCGCAAGGCAACAGCCTGGTTCCGGGTCTGGATCCATTGCTGCACGAATCCACCGTCCATCACGAAGAACTACATGAAAATGAAAACCGAAAAATTCATCGCTATCCTCATCGCCGCGCTGCTGGCCCTGGCCGGCACTTCCGCCACAGCCCAAAGCGACAACCCGCGCGTCTGGCTGGATACCGAACTGGGCAACATCCTGCTGGAGCTGGACCGCGAGCGGGCGCCCGGCACGGTCGATAACTTCCTCGCCCACGTCAATTCCGGCTTCTACGACGGCGTGGTCTTCCACCGCGTGATCGACGGCTTCGTCATCCAGGGCGGCGGCTTTGACGACGAATTCCGGTTCAAGCAGCCGCCGTTCCCGGCCATCCAGAGCGAGAGCGACAACGGCCTGAGCAACCAGCCCGGCACCATCGCCATGGCGCTGGCCGGCGGCAACCCCAACTCGGCCCAGAGCCAGTTCTTCATCAGCACCGGCGACAATTCCTTCCTGGATGAGGATTTCACCGTGTTCGGCCACGTGATCGCCGGCATGAACACCGTCGAGGCGATCAGCAGCGTGCGCACCGCGATCGCGTTCCCCGGCGCCAACCCCAACAACCAGAACAATGATGTCCCGCTCAGGCTGCCGGTGATTCGCCGCGCCGCCGAGGTCGCACCCGGCCGTTTCCCGCTCATGCCGCTGCACACCGGCTCGTGGTTCAATCCGACTCTTGCGGGACTGGGCTTCAACCTGGAAATCACCAACGACGCCTCGACCGAGGCCGGACCGATCATCATCATCTACTGGTACGACTTCCGCGAAGGCCAACAGATGTGGCTGACCAGCAATGCTGCAATCGAATTCGGCGATCATGAAGTCACCCTGCAACTGCTGACCACGGATGGCTTCAACGGCGATTTCCTGTCACCGCCGCCGGGCGAGGATTTCGAATTCCTCGGCGAGATAACAGTGCGATTCAACGACTGCACAAGCGGGCAGTTCAGCTACGACCTGCCAATACTGGGCACTGGTGAAATCAATGTGGTTCGGCTTTCTACCCCGATCGACGCTACCTGCGAGGGCCTGGAGTTCTGACCGGCAACCTGCCCCGGACCGCGCGCACCGCCATTGCGGTTGATTGGTGCCGGCCGCTGCCGCGGGGTGCGGTGCGCACCCCGCGGCCAGTCTGCCCGGCTCACCCCTCGCGCAGCAACTCCAGCACATGCGCGGCCACGGCCACGATATGCAGCGCAAGCGCGATCACGAACACGCGCGCAGCCAGCGCGTGGGCATCGCGCCAGGCAATCACCTCACGCGTGCCCTCGGTCCACCACCAGCCCCAGCCGGTCACGGCCGCTGCCAATAGCGCCAGCATGGTCAGCCCCTTGATCACCGGAAACAGGCCGCTGCCGTCGGCGGCCGGAATGCGGCCGCGAACCAGCCCTGCAAAATCGCGCAGCAGCGGGCCGACATCGGCCCGCAGCCACGGGAAATACCGGCGCCAGCGGCCTTGTGCGCAGCTCCAGGCAAGATAGAAAAGCGCCAGCGGGCCCAGCCCCAGCCCGACCACGATGTGAATGACATCCGCCCAACCGGGATCGTCCGGAATCACCCGCCGGATCGTCAGCCACGGGCGGCTGGCGATGAGCAAGACTGCGGCCAGCGCCAGCAGCCAGTGAATTTTTCGCACCCGGCAAGTTTCCGTCAAGCCGCCTCGGCCGCGCGGCCGGCCGGCAGCTCAGCGATGCGCCCGGCAAAACGGTCAACCTCGTCCCAGTCGGTGTATTCGACCTTCGTGTTCAGATCGGTCGGCCCCTTGGTCAGCCACATGATGAACCGGATGATGTGGCGGTCGAAGAAGCGGTAGCGGCTGTAGTCGAGGTTGCCGGCAAACACGCCCACCAGGTCCGGCGTCCAGGGGCAGTTTTCCAGGAATTTGACCAGGTAGGGGTTGGTCTCGGGCCTGTTCTTGCCCGGCTTGCGCGCGACCAGGTTGACCGAGAAAAAGCCGCCTGACCGCGATTCCAGAAGCGCGAGGTTGCGCTCGATGAAATCGATCACCTCCGGCTTGTGCTTGCCGTTGCGGATGCTGGCGCCGATGATGACGCGCTCGTATCGCTCCAGATCCACGGCCGGATCATCGAGCGACAGCACCGCGACCTGCTCACCGCCCTCCTCCAGCCGCCGCCCCAGCCGCTCGGCAATCCTGCGCGTATGCCCGTAGCCGCTGTGATAAAGAATCAGGGTGCTTGCCATGCGAACCTCTCGCTGGAAACTCGCGGGCAGTATAGGCATCGCCTGCGCGCAGGAATTTGACTCCGATCACTTCATGGATAGCGGATCGTCCTGCAACACTCGAACCTTTTGACCGGGGAACCGTGTCGCGGCAGAAAACGGCGCACCGCCCAGTCACTTCGCCGCTGCGCGGCGCGCCAAGCGCATTGGCTTCGTTCCGAAAAGCGGCTCAGCCACGCCTTCGGGAAGGCTCGATGCGTCAGGCGCCGTCATTCCGTGGATTTCGTCTCGAGCATTTGCGCAGCGAGCTGCACGTCGTGGCCGCTGGGCGCCTGGTGCAGTCTCAGCCCGAATTCCGGAATGATCGCGTATATGTGGTCAAAGATATCCGACTGGATGTTTTCGTAAGGCACCCAGCTTGTCTGGTTGGCAAATGCGTATACCTGCAGTGGAATGCCGTTGGGGCCGGCGTCGAGCTGACGCACCATGAAGGTCAGATCATGGTTGATATTCTCATTGTCGGCAAGATAGGCGGTGAGGTAGGCCCGCAGGATGCCCAGATTGGTCAGGTGCCGGGTGTTCATCGGTGATGAAGGGTCCACGCCCTCGGCCTGGTTGGCCTGCTGGATTTCCGCAGCCTTTTCCTCGATGTAATCGGACAGCAGACGGGCACGCCGCAGCCGGTCCAGCTCATCATCCGATGCGAACCGCACACTGGTGGCGTCGATATTGATGGCGCGCTTGATCCGGCGGCCGCCAACCGCATCGATGTTGCGCCAGTTCTTGAACGAGTCCGAGATCAGTGCATAGCTGGGAATGGAGGTAATGGTCTTTTCCCAGTTGCGCACCTTGACCGTTGTCAGGCTGATATCGATGACATCACCGTCGGCCCCGTACTTCGGCATTTCCAGCCAGTCGCCCACAGCCAGCATGTTGTTGGCCGAGAGCTGGATCCCGGCGACCAGGCCGAGAATCGGATCCTTGAAGATCAGCAGCACCACCGCGGTCATCGCACCGAGACCGCTGAACAGCAGCAGCGGCGACTTGCCGATCAGGAACGCCACGGCAAAGATCAACGCCACCGTGGTTCCGACCAGTTTCAGGCTCTGGAAAATACCGCGCAGCGGCAGCCGACTGGCCGGGCCGGTCAATCGCGAGATTTCCTCCAGCGCATCGAGCAGGGAGAACAGCGACAGCAGCGCAAACAGGATGATCCAGAGATGGGTCGCCACCTCGATGATCTGCATGACCATCGAATCAGCTTCCAGCAAGGCGCCGGCCAGCACGAACACCACCACGCCCTGCATCGTCAGCGCCAGCCGGCCAAACAGCTTGTGACCGAAAAACGCCCCCTGCCAGGTAGCATCTCCGGGACGACGAACGCGACCGGCAAACCGGAACACCACTCGATGGAGCACCAGATGAATGATCAACGACGCGACCAGAATCAGGCCGATAGCGATCAGCAGATATACATGTTCACTGTCGTTGAGACCGAAGGACTCAAGCCATTCAAGAAGTTGCTGTTTCACAAAACCTCATCGAGTGCGGACCAACACGAGCTCAAGGATAACGCGGTCATTGCATGCCCAGCAGAGCAGCAGCCGAGATTCGAGATCACTCCCGCCGGTGCTGGTGGGCGACGTTGTCGCGGAGGTAGACCGGTTCTACGCGCCAGCCTTCGACCGGTGTGATGTCGGCGGCCAGTTGCGCGACTGCGGTGGCGGTGGGCCAGGCGTTGGGGATACCTTGTTGCATGTGGCCTTCGAGATTCGGACGGAGGATGTCGGCGTAGGCCTCCAGGGCATCGCCGGCGGCGATGAAGCGGGTGTTGTCGATGGGTTTGAGATCGGTCGGGGGCAGCAACATTTCCGGCCCTACCCCAATGGGCTGGCCGTCGTCGCCGAAATCGAACCAGCCGGCGTAGATTTCTTCCATGCGGGCATCGATGGCCGTGAGCATGCGGCCCTGGTAGTTTTCGGGCCGGGCTGCCAGGGCGAGCGCTGCCAGGCTGGAGACCGGGTGGCACGGCAGATCGTGGGCCAGCGCGATGCCCTGAGCGATACCCAGACCGATGCGCAGGCTGGTGAAGCCGCCCGGGCCGCGATCGACGGCCAGTGCATCCAGATCCTGAAAGCCGATGCCGGCCTCGGCCAGCAGTTCGCCGATCCACGGCAACAGGACCTCGGCGTGCATGCGTGCGTCCATGCCGCTTCGTTGCAGCAGCCTGCCGTCATGAACCAGCGCCACCGAACAGGCCCGGGTTGCGGTTTCGATCGCCAGCAGGTTCATTCCAGCCCCCGGATGAAGGCGGCAGCCTCGCCCGCGTCTTCGCAGCGCGGCATCGCCGGCAAGCTTTGCAGGAATACCCGTCCGTAATGCTTGCCGGTAATGCGCGGATCACCCAGCACCAGCACACCGCGGTCGCCGGTATGCCGGATCAGGCGCCCGGCGCCTTGCTTGAGCGCGATGACCGCGGCCGGCAACTGAATTTCGGTAAACGGACTGCCGCCGGACTCGCGCAGCGCGCGAATGGTGGCGGCCAATACCGGATCGTCCGGCGAGGCGAACGGCAGCTTGTCGATGACCACCACCTGCAGCGCCTCGCCGCGCACGTCCACGCCCTCCCAGAAACTGGCCGCGCCCAGCAGCAGGCTGCCTTCATGGTTGCGGAATTGCTCCAGCAGCACGTCGCGCGGGGCCTGTTCCTGGACCAGCAGGTGGAAATCGGTATGCGCGGCCAGCCAGTCGGCGGCGCGTTTCAGTGCGCGGTGCGAGGTAAACAGCAGGAAGGCACGGCCGCGGCTGGCGTGCAGCAACGGCAGCACCTTTTCGAGCAGTTGTTCGGTATGGCCGAAATCGTTCGGCGCCGGCAGGCCTTCGGGCAGCCACATCCGGGCCTGGCTGCGGTAGTCAAACGGGCTTTCGATCAGCGCGGTGGCCGGCTCCTCGAGGCCCAGCCGTCCGGTGAAATGATCAAAGCTGCCACCGACGGCGAGCGTGGCCGAAGTCATGATCCAGGTCGACTTGAGCTCGGCGCGTAGCGCCCGGAAGGGCTGGGCGATGTCCAGCGGCGTCAGGGTCAGGGTCAATCTCCCGCGCCGGCAGGCAAACCAGCGCACCCCGCCCTCCTCACCGGCCAGCAGCGCTGCCAGTGCCTCGCTCAGCGCCTGCGAGCGATCATGGCACGAGGCCATGTCGCGGCTGGCGTCCTCGAACGGCTGCAATGCCTCGGCCAGCCCGGAAAGCGCCTGGTGCAGCCCTTCGATTTCGGCCATGACCGGGCGCAGGCGGCTCCAGTCGCCTCGTTCGGGCAGATTGTGCGCGCCGGAAGCCAGCGCGGCGGCGGCCTGCTTGAGCGTATCCAGCGGTTGCTGCAGCAGCTTCAGGCTGCCGGATACCTCGGCCGTCGCAGCCAGCGTGTCGCGGCCCAGGTCGGCGACCTGCCAGGCACTGACGCTGCGCGAAAAGAATCGCGTGGCGATGTCCGGCAACTGATGGGCCTCGTCGACGATGATTGCATCGGCCCCCGGCAGTACTTCGCCGAAGCCGGTCTGCTTGAGCGCCAGATCGGCAAACAGCAGGTGATGATTGACGACCACGACATCGGCATCCTGGGCCCGACGACGGGCCTTGAGCACCGGGCAATCGTCCAGCCTGGGGCATTCCGAGCCCAGGCAATTATCAACGGTGGAAGTCACCAGCGGCCAGATCCGGGCACGCTCGGGAATCTCGCGCAGCTCGCGAATTTCGCCGGTTTTCGTCCGGGCCGCCCAGCGCCGAACCTGTTCCAGATGCAGCGCGGTCTCATCGTCGAGCTGCAGCGTGTCGGCATCGGCCCGGTCCATGCGCTGCGGACAAAGATAATTGGCCCGGCCCTTGAGCAGCGCGACCTTGCGCTCGGCGCCGGTGGCCTTGAGCGCCAGCGGCAAGTCGCGCAAGAACAGCTGATCCTGCAGGTTCAGCGTGCCGGTGGAGATGATGACCTTGCCCGGGCGCGTCAGCGCCGGCAGCAGGTAGGCCAGCGTCTTGCCGGTGCCGGTGGCGGCCTCGGCAACCAGATCGCGCCCCTGATCGAGGCATTCGGCGATCTTCTCGGCCAGCTCGACCTGGCCGGGACGAAGCTGGAAGTCTTCCAGCAATCCGGCCAGGCTGCCGTTGCCGCCAAATTGTTCGGCCAGGCCGGTCAAGGGGTCAGAATCTCTCGGGCGGCGCCACGCGGCACTTGGACAATTCCGAATACGCACCCCAGGCCTCGCCCCACTGGCCGGTGCGTTCACGAACCACCATCAGCGTATTCAGGCTGCGCCGGCAGATATCGCCGACCTTGGGGCCGAGATCATACGACCGGGCGGCAAAACTGCCGGCCTGGTCCAGCCGCCCATCGGCCAGATGCAGCTCGGCCATGTGCTGCAGGATCTCGGCATCGCGCCCGTCGATGCGCAGCGCGCGCTCCAGCAACTGCATGGCTCGTTCACGGTCGCCGGCCTGTTCGGCGGCCTCGGCTTCACGCCCCAGCGCGGCCACGGCCGGATTGCGCATGCCGAAGACCTGCAATTCATTGTCGCTGCCGGCCGAGGGCGCGCGTACCCGCTCTTCGACCACGCGGTCTTCCGGGCTGCCGACGGTGGGCGGCGTCCAGCGATGGCTGCTGCAGGCGGCAAGCACGGTCAGGGCAAATATCAGGCAGGCAATTCGAAGCATTCGATTCCAATCCGGTGTTTGATTCAGTTGGTGTCAATTCTGCCATCGTTCGCGGTCGGCCGAGTACACTGCGGGCCCATGGATGAAAGACAGCGGCCAAAGGTAGTGGTTCTGACCGGTGGCATCGCCAGCGGCAAGACCGCGGTATCGGATGCCTTTGCGCGGCTGGGCGCGCCGGTGATCGACACCGATGTGCTGGCGCGCGAGCTGGTCGAACCGGGCAGCCCGGCGCTGCAGGCCATCGCCCGGCAGTTCGGCCAGCATCTGTTGCTGCCCGATGGCGCGCTGGACCGGCGGGCCCTGCGCGAGCGCATCTTCAGCGATGACGCCGCACGCCGGCAGCTGGAGGGCATCCTGCACCCGCGCATTGCCGCCGAGGCCCGACGCAGGATTGATGGGATCGATGCGCCCTACGCCATCCTGGTCGTGCCGCTGCTGGTCGAATCCGGCCTGTTCGGCGATGCCGACGAGGTAGTGGTGGTCGATGTGCCCGAGGAAACCCAGATCGAACGCCTGATGGCCCGCGACGGCAGCAGCCGCGAGCAGGCCGAAGCCGCCCTGGCCGCCCAGGCCTCGCGCAGCGAGCGGCTGGCACGCGCAGATCATGTCATCGACAACACCGGGTCGCTGAAGCAATTACAGGCGCGCGTCGCCGAGCTGGATCGGCAGTGGCGCGGGGCAAGCTGAAACCCACCTTATTCACCACCCTGCCTACTGCGGAACCGCCAGGCCCCGCGTCCAGGGCGTTTCGCTCGGTCGCGCATCCTCAACGGACAGGCGAGTACGCCTGCGGTGCGCTCGGTCGCGAAACGCCCCGGCCACAGCACCTGTCGGCCCCTCGCTACGGCACGGTAATGAATAAGGCGGGTGAAACTCACTCCGGATCAATTCTTCTCATCAGAAAATCGGCAACAAACCGATACTGCCGTGCGGATACCCATTGCATGACCAGATCCAGGTCGACATTCATGACCTGTTGAAGATCTGGTTGGATTCTACCGCGTAGAACCCAAGCGGCGCAGTCGAGGAACCTCAGGCTTGCCGCAGATCGGTCAGCAGGCGGTGGATGGGACGCGGCAGGCCGCTTTGCAGGGCTGTGGCGATGTCGAACCAGCGCAGGTCGGGGTCGTCGGCGATCGCTGCATCCGGTGCCTGGATGCGCCCGTGCTCGAAGTTCATGGTCAGCGCGAAATGCGTGAACACGTGCCGGATCGCGCGCGGTGCCGGCAATGACTCGCACCAGGCGATGGACAGCTCACCGGCCTCCGGCAGACACCAGAGCCCGCCCCAGATGCCGGCCGGAGGTCTGCGCCTGAGCAGGACCCGGTTTTGCTCGTCACGCGCAATCTGAAAGATCGCACGGCGCTCGGGCAGCTTGCGCTTCGGCCCCGGTGTCGGGAGTTCATCCTGGCGGTGGTGCAGGAACGCCCGGCAATCCTCGCTCAGCGGGCACTGCGCGCAATCCGGGGCGGCCGGTTTGCAGACCATCGCGCCCAGGTCCATGATGGCCTGGGTGTAATCGGCCGCACCCCCGGCCGGGGTGCGCATCTCGGCTTCGTGCCATAGCTGTTTCTCCACCGCCGGCGCACCGGGCCAGCCGGTAACACCGGCGTGCCGGGCCAGAACACGCTTGACGTTGCCGTCCAGAATCACCGCACGCCGGTCGAAGCCCTGGGCGACGATGGCCGCGGCGGTGGAACGGCCGATCCCCGGAAGCCTGCTCAGGATTTCTTCGTCTTCGGGCAGGCGACCATCGAATTCATCGCGAATCCGGATCGCCGCAGCATGCAGGTTGCGCGCCCGCGCGTAGTAGCCCAGCCCGGACCACAACGCCAGCACATCGTCGAGATCGGCATCGGCCAGCGTCTCGAGATCGGGAAAACGTTGCAGGAAACGGTCGAAATACCCGACCACGGTCTCGACCCGGGTCTGCTGCAGCATGATTTCCGAGACCCAGACACGGTAGGGCTCGCGCGGCTGCTGCCACGGCAGGTCGCGGCGGCCGTGGCTTTGCCACCATGCAAGCAGGCGATCGGCGAAGTCACTCAACCGGCAATACCGCGTGGACGAAGGTGCCGGCGTCGAACGGCCGCAGGTCGATGGCGCGTTCGCCCACGCCGATGAAGCGAATCGGAATGCCGAGCTTCTCGGCGATTGCGAACACGATGCCGCCGCGGGCGGTGCCGTCGAGCTTGGTCACGGTGATGCCGGTCAACTGCACGGCCTTGTTGAACTGCTCGGCCTGGACCAGCGCGTTCTGGCCCGTGCCGGCATCGACCACCAGCATCACTTCATGCGGTGCTTCCGGGTCGATCCTGGACATCACCCGGCGGATCTTGCCGAGCTCTTTCATCAGGTGATCCTGGGTATGCAGCCGCCCGGCGGTGTCGGCGATCAGAACGTCGATGCCCCGGGCCTTCGCCGATTGAAGCGCATCGAAGATCACCGCGGCCGAATCCGCACCCTGTTTCTGCGCGACCACCGGCACGTCGTTGCGCTCGCCCCAGGCCTGCAGCTGCTCGACCGCCGCGGCACGAAAAGTGTCGCCGGCGGCCAGCATGACCTTCAGCCCATCGTCCAGGTAACGCCGGGCCAGCTTGCCGATGGTGGTGGTCTTGCCCACGCCGTTGACCCCGACCATCAGGATCACGAACGGTTTTTTTTCTGGATCCACGGCCAGGAACTGCTCGCAGGGCTCGATCAGCGCATACAGCTCGGCCTGTACCGCCGGCAGTACGTCGGTCGGCTGGCTGACGACCCCGGCAGCCATCCCGGCGCGCAGGCTGTCCATGATCCGGGTCGTCGCCTGCACGCCCAGGTCGGCGGTCAGCAGCGTGGTCTCGATGTCTTCGAGCAGCTCCTCGTCGATGCTGTCGGCACTGCGGACCAGTCCGAACAGGCCGGTCAGGCTGGCACGCGTGCGTGCCAGCCGATCCTCCAGCGGATCCTGGCCGGTATGCGGTTTCTCGACGAGCTCGGATTTCTCCAGCCCGGCGCCGGATTTCTTGCGACGAAAGATTGAAAACATCGACGGAGGCGGTTGCTGCGAATCCCGCTATGCTAGCAGCATGACCGGAAAAGTTCGCATCATCGGCGGGCAATGGCGTGGCCGCCGGCTGGCCGTGCCGGAGCACCCGGGCCTCAGGCCCAGCGGCGACCGCAGCCGCGAGACGCTGTTCAACTGGCTGGCCCCGCGCATCCGCGGTGCGCGCTGCCTGGACCTGTTCGCCGGCACCGGCGCACTGGGCCTGGAGGCGGCCTCGCGCGGCGCCGCTGCGGTCACGCTGGTCGAGCGCGATCGTAGGCTGTGCCGGGCGCTGGACCAGATTGCCACCGACTGGCCCGGCGGCGATGCGCTGGATGTGGTCTGCGCCGACGCCATGGCCTGGCTGGCCGCGGCCGACGGCCCCTGGGACCTGGTATTCGTCGACCCGCCGTTCGACGCCAGGCTGCACGCACCCATCCTCGACCGCTTGCAGCGCCCGGGCGTTCTGGCCGACCAGGCGCGGGTCTACCTGGAAAGCCACGCGCACGAGCCGGTCAATATCGGCCCACACTGGCAGGTGCTGCGCGAAAAGCGCATCGGGGATGTCACAATGCAGCTCCTGGAACCGAACTTGAGTCAATCGGTGCCGGACCGTTCGATATAATCCACGGGCTCACCAACCGGACAACCCCATGGCGAATTCGCTGGATTTCGGGATCGCGATCTACCCCGGCACGTTCGATCCGCTGACCAACGGCCATACCGATCTGATCGGACGCGCCGCCAAGATGTTCGACAAGGTCGTGCTGGCGATTGCCGAAAGCCCGCACAAGAAACCGGCCTTTTCGCTCGACCAGCGCATCTCGCTGGCCGAATCCGTGATTGCCGACACCGGGCTGAACAACATCGAGATCATCGGCTTCGACAACCTGCTGGCCAACTTCGTCCAGGAGCAGGGCGCCGGCGTCATCCTGCGCGGCCTGCGCGCGGTCTCGGATTTCGAATACGAATTCCAGCTCGCCTCGATGAACCGCCACCTGGTACTGGATGCCGAAACCGTGTTCCTTACCCCGGCCGAGGAGTACAGTTTCATCTCGTCGAGCCTGGTCAAGGAAATTGCCCGGCTCGGCGGCGACGTCTCCAAATTCGTCGACCACCGCGTCGATCGCGCCCTGCGCGCGCTGTATGGTTTCCCGGCATGATTCTTGCCGCCGCTTCAAATGCCTTCCTGGCCGGGTAGTTCATTCAGCCACACCAAGACCAAACCCTTGGGGCCACAGATTACACAGATTTTCACAGATTATTGATTTTGTTGAAAAGGATCAGCATGGCATCGACCAGAGGCGATCAACGCATCGAAGCGATTCAATACCAAGGGGCAAACCATTCGTCCCGGATTTGAGAATCGATGTGTAACGTCCTGGCAAGAAATCACGGCAGCAGTGATCAACGAACAGAAAAAACTTCATATTGAATAATCTGTGTAAATCTGCGTAATCTGTGGAGAGGTTTTTAGCGATGGCTGAGACATATACCTAATCAGGTCCGCATTTATCTGTGTTCATCTGTGGACAAAAAAACGACTTTCAGGACTTTACCCATGCAACGATTCTTCACAACACTCGCTCTCGCCACCGCCTTCGTTTTCATCAGTTCGGCGCTGGCCGAAGGCCCGGGGAAGGCGGCGATTTCCTCGGCGCATGAGCTGGCGACCGAGGCCGGGTTCGAGATTCTCGATGCCGGCGGCAATGCGTTCGATGCCGCGGTCGCGGTTTCGGCCGCGCTGGCGGTGGTCGAGCCGGCCTCGTCGGGCATCGGCGGTGGCGGTTTCTGGCTGATGCACCGGGCCGAAGATGGCTTCACCACCATGGTCGACGGGCGCGAGGAAGCACCGGCAGCAGCCACGGCCGACATGTACATCGACGAAGATGGGGAGGTCAACCGCGATCTGGCCATCAACGGTCCGCTGGCCGCCGGCGTACCCGGCGCACCGGCCGCCTGGGTGCACATCACCGAGAACTACGGCCGGCTGCCGCTGGCGAAGGTGCTGGAGCCGGCCATCCGGCTGGCCGAGGAAGGCTTCCCCGTCGATCTGAAGTACCAGCAACTTCTGAATTTCCGCGCCCACATCATGCTGCAGTGGGACTACACCGCCGGCATCTTCATGCCTTCAGGCGACGTACCGAATGTCGGCGATGTCATCGTGCAGAAAGACCTGGCCGCGACGCTGAAACGCCTGGCCGAAGGTGGTCACGACGGCTTCTACACCGGCCGCACGGCCGAACTGCTGGTCGAAGGCGCGCGCGCCGAGGGCGGCATCTGGACACTCGATGACTTTGCCGCCTACCGGGCCGTCGAGCGCGACCCGATCACGATCGAACATGCCGGCTACACCTTGCTGACCGCCTCGCCGCCTTCTTCCGGCGGCATCGCCATCGCCCAGGTACTGAACCTGATCGAGGCGTTCGACTGGCAGAACATGACGCGCGTCGATCGCACCCACCTGCTGGCCGAGGCCATGCGCCGCGCCTACCGCGACCGCGCGCTGTACCTGGGCGACCCGGACTTTGTCAGGATTCCGACCGATCTGCTTCTGAGCAAGGATTACGCCGCCGGGCTGCGCACCACCATTCGCATGGACCGCGCCCTGCCCTCGGCCCACCTGGCCGCCGACCCGTCACGCGTGCTGGAATCGGACAACACCACTCACTTCTCGCTGATGGATGCCGAAGGCAACATGGTTTCTGCCACGCTGACCGTCAACCTGCCCTACGGCTCGGCATTCGCCGCGCCCGGTACCGGCATTCTGCTCAACAACGAGATGGACGACTTTTCGGCCAAGGACGGCGAGCCCAATGCCTTCGGCCTGGTCGGATTCTCCGCCAACGCGATCGAGCCGCGCAAGCGCATGCTCTCTTCGATGAGCCCGACCATCGTGCTGGGCGACGACAAGGTCGCGATCCTGGGCACGCCGGGTGGGTCGCGCATCATCACCATGGTCATCCTCGGCATTCTTGATTTTCTGGAAGGGAACGGACCGGATTCCTGGGTCTCGCTGCCGCGCTTCCACCATCAATACCTGCCCGATGAAATCTCGATCGAGACCGGCGCATTGACCGACGACGAAATCGCCGCGCTGGAAGAACGCGGCCATGAAGTCACGACGCGTGCGCGCCCCTGGGGCAACATGCACGGCGTGCTGTGGAATCGCGCCACCGGCGAAATCTCGGCCGCGCATGATCCACGCTGGGAATCCGGCAGCGCAGAGGTTCGTTGAACCCTCGCTACGGCACGGTGATGGATAAGGTGGGTTGAACCGAGTAAACTGCCCCGATGAGCGAAATCGACATCCGGAAAGCGCACTCGTTCGATCTGGCAGGCGCACAGCAGGTCGCCGACGACCTGGCCCGCGACCTGGCCGACAAGTTCGGCATCGAATACAGCTGGGACGGTGACACCATCGTGTTCGAACGCCCGGGATGCCACGGCGAGATCGACGTCGACGCCGAGTGCGTGCACGTGCGTGCACGGCTGGGGTTTTTCCTGAGCTATCTAAAGCCGGCGGTGGAGCGCGAGATCAATCGCTACCTCGACGAGCACTTCATCCGGTGACGCGAAACGCGATTGCCGCTCGACTCATCGAAAGGCTTTCCTGATTACGCGCATACCTCAGCCATTGGCCGTCCGGGCGGCTGGCGGGCAGTGCCACGATCCTGACCCGATATCACCCGATCATCCTGAGCGGAATGGAATCTCGAATCGAAAAGACACCCGCACCACAGGCCCGGGCCGGTTTTGACTTTTCCATTTACGATTTACGATTCACGATTCACGAAAGCCCCATCAAGCCACCCGCACTCAACGACGGCTTCGCCAGACAACGGAGCAACCATCCCGGCAGACTCCTCCTACGCCTTGCCAGTGAACGACCGGATGCGGCGGCGGTTGCGTTTGTCCGGGCGGCGGCCGGGGCCGCCCTGGCGCAGCAGTCTTCTTTCCTCGGCCATTTTCTCCCGGCGCTCGACGCTTTCGGCAGTCTCCCTGTAGAGTTTCTGCGCTTCCGGCGCCGGTCCCCGCCGATCGGAGACATCCGCGACCTCAAGCTCGAACCGGCTTTCGCCACGCACGATCTCCAACCGGTCTCCGGCCGACACCGAGCGTGCCGGCTTGCAGGCCTGACCATTGATCGCCACATGCCCACCCTTGACGGCGGCCTGCGCCAGCGAGCGCGTCTTGAAAAACCGCGCCGCCCACAGCCACTTGTCGATGCGCACCGAATCCGTCATTTCCAGTCCGCCATTTACTAGTCCAACCGTAAGTATTGAAGCGTACCCGCTTGCCGAACCACAGGATAGCCCGGGTCCACGCACGATGCTGCCTTCAACTCATTGCTCGCTGCCCGGACCCGCCGTCGCCATGAGCCGGATCAATTTCCCAAAGTACCGGGCGCGGTATGTTGCGGTGCAGGGAGATCTCGAGACCAGACACGGATGCACCAGAACAGTTCTTCGACCACAGAACCCGAGTCCGGCAACGGGGAACAGCGTCACCAGCAAAGCTCGCAATCCCCCTGGCATGCCCTGGAGCACGACCAGGCCATGCAACGACTGGAGGTCGACGGCAACGGACTTTCGGAGGCCGAGGCCGAGCGACGGCGGCAGCGTTATGGTGCCAACCGCCTGCCGGAACCCGAGACCCGGCCGGCCTGGAAGCGCCTGCTGGCGCAGTTCCACAATGTCCTGATTTACGCGCTGCTGGTTGCCGCAGCCCTGGCGCTGCTGCTTGATCACGCGCTGGACTCCGCCGTGATTTTCGCGGTGGTAATCGTCAACGCGGTGATCGGCTTCATCCAGGAGGGCCGGGCCGAGGCGGCCATGGCGGCCATCGACAAGATGCTGGCGCAAAGCGCCGAAGTCCGGCGCGAGGGCCACTGGGGCAAGCGACCCGCCGAGGAACTGGTACCCGGCGACCTGGTGCGAGTCAACGATGGAGACCGGGTGCCGGCCGACCTGCGCCTGATCGAGGTTCACGGCCTGCGTGTCGAGCAGGCCGCGCTGACCGGCGAATCGGTGCCGGTCAGCAAGCAGGTCGAAGCGGTCGGCGAGCAGGCAGGCCTGGCCGATCGCCGTTCGATGGCTTATTCCGGCACCCTGGTTGC
>SR_TP_S13solDRAFT_1000204_pt1 | contig 28520 bp, 21 predicted proteins | sample SodReaTP_S13sol_FD_11159 | JGI IMG/M metagenome (IMG submission 11159)
CGAGTTGCTGGTCGATCAGCGCCCGCCACTGGCGGCGCCGATCGGCGCCGAGCAGGCGTTCGGTTGCGGTCAGTCGACCGCTGCCGAGCAGGGCCCGGATGTCGCTGTCGCGCGTTTCGCGCATGCCGTCGAGGGTCAGCCGGAGGCGTCCGGTGGGGGTGTCGACGCCGTTGCGCAGGAGCACCGCGTAGTGTTCAGCGTCGAGACGGTCCAGCGGCGTGTCGGCGGGGCGGTCGGCGGGTTCTGTTTCGCTCGCCCGGCGGGCGGCGCCGGCAATCAGCAGGTCATAGGCGCCGCCGTCGAAGGCCGTGGCGGCTGTCAGGCGTGCCCGGTTGCTGTCGCTGCCGGCCAGCAGGCCGACTCTTGCACCCTGATCGCCGCCGTCGATCAGGTCCGGCGCATCCAGGGTGGATACGGCGACCACGCCGCCCAGCGCCTTCGAGCCATACAGGGTCGAGGCCGGCCCGCGCAGAATCTCGACGCGACGGGTCAGACCGAGCTCGAGCAGGCCGCGGCCGGTGTCGGCAAAACTGCCGATCTCGAACTGATCTGCCACCGGCACGCCGTCGATGACCACGGCCGTGCGGTTGCCGCCGATGCCGCGGATGCGAAAGCCGGAAAAGCCGAAGCGCGTGCTGCCCTCGTCGAGGGAAATGCCGGGTTCGTAGCGAACCAGGTCGGCAGCGTCGAAGACCAGGTTGCGCGCCAGCTGCTCTTCGTCGATCACGGTGACCGTTCCGGCCACTTCCGAGCGCGCGCGCGGCTGGCGATGGGCTACCACGGTGATGGTCTCGAGCGGGCGATCGGTCACGCCGTCGGCGTTCTCACCGCCTTCCGAGCGATCCTGCGCGGCCAGCGGCAGGGCGAGCAGGCCAACGAGCGGAATCATTGCTTTCAGGTGCATCAAAGGGCCTCCAAGCAAAAGCGCCCCGGAGGTCCGGGGCGCGGTCTACGGTGTAGCGATCGACTGGTGCTTCAGTAGATCTCGTTGCGCGTGTTGTAGTTGTTGAACTTGCCGGTGGGCGTGATGATCTTCTCGCCCTTGATCACGTGCTTGAGTTCGCGCGTCTTGTCGTCGACGATCACGATGGCCGATTCCTCTTCCATGCCCGACCAGACCGAGAACCAGACTTCGTCGCCGCCCTTGTTGTACTCGGGCTGGACCACGCGCTTGGGTCCCGGGCCCAGGTCGGCCCACTCGGCGATCGGCAGGACCTCGTAGCCGGCATCGAGGTTATTGATGTCGAACACGGCGATGCTCTGCGCTTTCTCCTCGTCGGGATGCAGCGGCGTGTCGACCCAGAGGTTGGTTGATTCCGGGTGCGTCTTGACGAACAGCGAGCCGCCGCCCTGGCCCTGCAGCACCTGCACAGCCTTGAAGGCGTGCTCCGGATGATTGTCCGGGTCGGTGCCGATGAGGGTGATGTCGGCATTGCCCAGAGCGCTGGTCACCCAGACCGGTCCGTACTCGGGGTGGACGAAGTTGGCGCCGCGACCCGGGTGGGGGATGCGCTTGACGTCGACCAGGGCCTCGAGTTCCCGGTCCTTGGCATCGACCACCGCGATCTTGTCGGACTCGTTGGCCGCGGTCAGGAAGTAGCGCCCGCTGGCGTCCCAGCCGCCGTCGTGCAGGAAGGGTGCGGCGCCGATGGTGGTGACCTGCAGGCTGTCGATGTTCTCGTAGTTGACCAGCAGGATCTGCCCGGTCTCCTTGACGTTGACGATGAACTCCGGATGCTGGTGCGAGCCGACGATGGCCGCCACGCGCGGTTCCGGATGGTATTCCTGAGTGTCGACGGTCATGCCGCGGGTGGAGACGATCTTCTTCGGCTCGAGGGTCTGGCCGTCCATCAGCACGTAGTGCGGGGGCCAGTAGGCGCCGGCGATGGCGATCTGGTCCTCGTAGCCCTTGTAGCGGGAGTTCTCGACCGAACGGGCCTCCATGCCGATCTTGATCTCGGCGACCACCTGCGGCGGGTCCATGTAGAGGTCGATCAGGTCAACCTTGGCGTCGCGCCCGATGGTGGCGAAGTAGCGGCCGGAACTCGAAGCGCGCGAGATGTGCACGGCGTAGCCGGTCGGCACGTAGCTGACCACTTCCTTGCTGTCGCCGTCGATGATGGCGACTTCGCCGGCGTCGCGCAGCGTGACGGCGAAGAAGTTGTCCACGTCGTAGTCGTGCTGCGGTGAGTCCGGCCGATCTTCCGGCGCCACGTGGACGGTCCAGCTGTCCATCATTTCGGGCATGCCCCATTCCGGCGGCTACGGCGGATCGTGCTGGAGGAAGCGCGCGAGCATGTCGATTTCCGCGTCGGTCAGCTCGCCCGAGGTGCCCCAGTTGGGCATGCCGGCCGGCGAACCGAAGTTGATCAGGGCCTTGAGGTAGTCGGTGCCCTTTTCCTGGGTGATGTCGGTGGTCAGCGGCTTGCCGGTGGCGCCCTTGCGCAGCACCCCGTGACAGCCGGCGCAACGCTCGAAATAGATCTGCTGGGAGCGTTCGAATTCGACTTCGGTCATGTCCGGTGCGCCGGGCGTGACCACCCGCTTGCCGCCTTCGATCGGCGAGGGCGTGCCGCGATAGGCCATCTCGCCCTCGGTTGTGCCGGAGTGGCGCTCGCCTTCGGCGCGATCGGTCTGACCCAGCTGCTCGCGCTGGCGGGCGACCTGTTCGGCGCTGATGGCCACCTCGGCGTCGGTCCAGCTGTTCATGACGAAGGTGACGATATCGGCCACGTCCTGGTCGCTCAAGTAGCTCATGGCCGGCATGACGCTGTTGTAGGTCACGCCGTTGACCGTCAGCTCGCCCTGGCGGCCGCCCAGCACGTTGTCGATGACCATCTCGGCGTTGCCTTCGATGTTGGGGTTGCCCGCCAGCGGGGGAAACGCTCCAGGCAGCCCGCTGCCGTCGGCCTGGTGGCAGGCCTGGCAATGCGTCCGGTAGGCCCTTTCGCCGGCCGCCATGTCGCCCGCCGCCGCCTTGGCGACCTCGGCGCTGTGGACCTGAGTGTCGTTCTGAGCGGCGCTGCGCGGCGCCTCCGACCCACAGGCCGTTGTCGCGACCAGCGCAAGGCCGATCGCCCCGAGCCAGCAAATCGAGTGAAGCGGTCTGTTCATGTGTCTGCCCTCCAGTTGGGTGTGTCGGCACGAAGCCTGCCCACATCATATGTGCATTGCTGATACACCTTTTGAGCCAGATCAAATACGGGGAACAAGCGAAACCCCATGCATCACTGCCACCATCAGGATCATCATGCCACAGTGCCCGCGGTGGGTAGCAAGACTTGACAAGCGCCCGCCCCATTGCCGATAATGCCGCGCTTTGCAACGCGCCCGTAGCTCAGCTGGATAGAGTACCTGGCTACGAACCAGGCGGTCGGAGGTTCGAATCCTTCCGGGCGCGCCAAACAGAGAAGAGGCCCCGTTTCCGGACGGGGCTTTTTCGTATCCGAAGTTACGATTCGAACCTCCGACCAATAAACAATCGGTTCGAACCGAGCGCCTTAAGGCGCGAGCTCGCTGACGCGCAGCGTCCGCCATCCTTCCGGGCGCGCCAAACAGAGAAGAGGCCCCGTTTCCAGACGGGGCTTTTTCGTATCCGAAGTTACGATTCGAACCTCCGACCAATAAACAATCGGTTCGAACCGAGCGCCTTAAGGCGCGAGCTCGCTGTTTCCGGACGGGGCTTTTTCGTATCCGGAGTTCCGTTCGAAGCTCCGATCAGGGCGCAGGGGCGGTGCGTCGGTGGTCAGTACGTCGGACGGACAGATGAACGGGCGCCTCCAGCCCTGGCTTCGGTTGCCGGTCCTGGCGGCAATCAGTGATACTGTTCCCTCCATTCGAATCGCATCCTGCATGTCATGGATTCACGAACCCGAGTGCTTCTCGTCTTTTGCATGCTACTTGCCACCGCGGTCGGTCGGGCCGCCGGGGTCGAAGAGATCGAGAATCCGGCCGGCTCCGGCAGTCTGGCGCCGACCCTGGCCGAGCTGGATGACGGCCGGCTGGTGCTGACCTGGCTCGAGCCTGAAGGCGACGGTCACGCGCTCAGGTTTTCCGTTCTGGCCGCGGCCGGTTTCGGCCCTGCGAACGTCATTGCCCGGGGGGCGGACTGGTTTGCCAACTGGGCAGATACCCCGGGGCTGTTCGTGCTCCCGAATGGCGATTGGGTGGCTCACTGGCTGGTCAGGTCCGGGCCGTCGACCTACGCCTATGACGTGGTCATGGCGCGTTCTTCCGACCGCGGGCGGACCTGGAACGGGCCGCTGTCGCCACACGACGATGGCACGGCGACCGAACATGGCTTCGTCAGCTACTACCCGGACGGGCCGGACCGGGTCGGAGTGGTCTGGCTGGATGGCCGGAACACCGCCGATGCCGGAGCCGAGCATGCCGAAGACCACGATGGGCACGGTCAGGCCGGCGCCATGACCCTGCGAACGGCCGTCCTGGGTCCCGGACTGGAAAAGCTCGATGAGCACCTGCTCGATGATCGGGTCTGCGATTGCTGCCAGACCGCCGCCGCCCTGTCGGAGGACGGTCCGGTGGTCGTCTATCGTGACCGAGACAGCGACGAGATTCGCGATCATTACGTGACCAGGAGAACGGAGCAGGGCTGGAGCGAGCCCGTTCACCTGCATGCCGACAACTGGCGCATCGGCGGTTGTCCGGTCAACGGCCCCGCAATGGTGGCCGACGGCCGGCGGCTGGCGGTGGCCTGGTTCACCATGGGGGCGAACGAGCCGCGCGTGCATGTGGCCACCTCCGCCGACAGCGGCCGAAGCTTCGAGGTGGTTCAAACGCTGGGCTCTGGCACGGCGCTGGGGCGGGTGGATCTGGCCCTGACCGGCCAGGGGTTCCTGTTGTCATGGGTCGACCAGACGGCTCGCTCCGGTGTGCTCGTGCTGGCCGAGTACGACTGGAGCGGCCGTGAGCTCTGGCAGGAACGGATCGACGGGCTGGATGCGGGCCGCGCCAGCGGCTTTCCGCGCATCGGCGTGCTTGCCGGCTGTCGGCCGGTCGTGGCGTGGACGGGAAGAACCGGCGGTGAACGGCGGATTCGCGTTGCCACTCTCGCGGCACGAAAGCCCTGTGCACGGGCCGATCGCGGTTGACCGCCGTCAGTCGAATTCGTAACATTGACCGGCTTGAAACATCGGGGTGTAGCGCAGCCTGGTAGCGCAACTGCTTTGGGAGCAGTAGGTCACAGGTTCGAATCCTGTCACCCCGACCAAGTCATACCATGAGCGCAGTCTGCAGAGGACTTCGGCGCCCGTAGCTCAACCGGATAGAGCATCGGCCTTCTAAGCCGGCGGTTGCAGGTTCGAGTCCTGCCGGGCGCGCCAAATCCGTTCGAAGCGGGTTATAATGAACGATTGCCGGTTTCGCTCCGGTAGACAATTTGAACGATGGTGGGCGTAGCTCAGTTGGTAGAGCACTGGATTGTGGCTCCAGAGGTCGCGGGTTCAACCCCCGTCGCTCACCCCACCCGAGGGCCGTTAGCTCAATTGGTAGAGCAGCTGACTCTTAATCAGTAGGTTCGGGGTTCGAGTCCCTGACGGCCCACCAATTCTGCAGCCGGCCGGGTTCACCGGCCGGCTTCATTCAATTTCAGGCCGACACTTCAAAAAGACACGAAAATGCAGGTATCCGTTGAAAAAACCGGCGATCTTGAGCGAAAACTGACCGTTCAGGTCCCCGGTGACAGCATCGACAGCAGGGTTTCCGGTCGACTCGACGAGCTCCGGCGCCAGGTTCGCCTCAAGGGCTTCCGCCCCGGCCGCGTGCCCATGAACATCATCCGCAAGCGCTACGGGGAGCAGGTGCGCGAGGAAATCCTGCAGGAAGTGATGCAGTCGAGCCTGCAGGAGGCGATCGGCGAACAGAAGATGCGCGTGGCCGGCATCAACAGCCTGCAGCCCCAGCCGCGTGAGGCCGATTCGGATTTCGAATTCGTCGCCGAGCTGGAAGTGTTTCCCGACATGCCGGAGATCGATGTCGGCGACATGGCCGTCGAGCGTCCTGCGGTGGAAGTGGCCGAGTCGGATGTCGACAACATGATCGACACCCTGCGCGAGCAGCGCCGCGGCTGGAACGTCGTCGAGCGTGGCGCCCGGGATGGCGACCGCGTGCATCTGGAGTACGTGGCCGAACTCGACGGCGAGCGCATTCCCGAGATGGGCAAGCACGAAATCGCGCCGGTGATCGGTCAACTGACTTCCTTTCCGCAACTCGAAACCCTGCTCACGGGGGCCGAGGCCGGGCAGGAAAAGGAAACCGAACTGACCTTTCCCGAATCCTATCGGCACGCGAGCCTGGCCGGCAAGACCGCTACGGTCAAGCTGACGGTCAAGTCGGTCGAGGAATCGTTCCTGCCCGAGGTCGACGAAGCCTTCGCCGAGAGCTTCGGGGTCGCAGGTGGCGTCGAGCAGTTGCGGGCCGACGTTCGCAAGAACCTGGAACGGGAAATGCGGCAGGCGGTCGCCAACCGCATCAAGCAGCTGGTCACGGACCGGCTGGCGGAGCGGTACGGCGAAGTCGGGCTCCCGGACAGCGCGGTGCAGCAGGAAATCCGCCAGATGCAGGCACAGATGCAGCAGCAGACGGGCCAGCAGCCGCCGCCTGCCGATCAGTTCCGCGCTGGCGCCGAGAAGCGCGTCCGCCTCGGCCTGTTGCTGGCCGAGATCGCGCGCCAGCACGAGATCAGGATCGATCCGGCCCGGGTGCAGGCGCGGATCGAGGAGATGGCCGAAACCTACGACGAGCCGGAACAGGTGATCGAGGTCTACCGTTCCGAGCCGCGTCTGATGGATCAGATCGAGAACATGGTGCTCGAGGACCAGGTCGTCGACTGGGTGCTCGAGAACGCGAAGGTCAGCGAAAAGCCGATGTCATTCAGTGAACTGATGGGGCAGGGATGAACGAGAAAGCGCTCAATCTGGTGCCGATGGTCGTCGAGCAGTCCGCGCGCGGCGAACGGGCCTACGACATCTACTCGCGCCTGCTCAAGGAGCGGGTCATCTTCATCGTCGGCCCGATCGAGGACTACTCGGCCAACCTGGTCGTTGCCCAGCTGCTCTACCTCGAGTCGGAGAATCCCGACAAGGACATCAACATCTACATCAACTCGCCGGGTGGGTCGGTCACCGCCGGGATGGCGATCTACGACACGATGCAGTTCGTCAAGCCGGACGTGGCCACCATGTGCATCGGGCAGGCGGCCAGCATGGGTGCGCTGCTGCTGGCGGCGGGCGCCGGCGGCAAGCGCTACGCACTGCCCCACTCCAGGGTGATGATTCACCAGCCGCTCGGCGGTTACCAGGGCCAGGCGTCCGATATCGACATCCACGCCCGCGAAATCCTCAAGATGAAGGATACGCTCAACCGCATCCTGCAGAAGCACACCGGGCAGGATCTCGAGGCGATCGAGCGCGACACCGACCGCGACAAGTTCATGTCCGCCGAGGATGCACGCGAGTACGGGCTCGTCGACGACGTGATCAGTGGACGGAACTCACAGTAAGCGAAGGCGATTTCGGTTAAACTCGGAGCAACGAGCCGAACCGTGAAGATCCACCAAAGATGAGCGAATCCACCAGCGACGGCAAGATTCTCTACTGCTCTTTCTGCGGCAAGAGCCAGCACGAGGTGCGCAAGCTGATTGCCGGTCCGAGCGTCTACATCTGCGACGAGTGCGTCGAGCTGTGCAATGACATCATTCGCGAGGAGCTCGAAGGCGCGGGCGAGGCGGAGCGGGAAAACCTGCCGACGCCGCACGAGATTCACGAGTTCCTGGACAACTACGTGATCGGCCAGCAGGCGGCGAAGAAAGTGCTGTCGGTGGCGGTCTACAACCACTACAAGCGCCTGGAGTCGCACAAGCATCGCGACGACGTCGAGCTGGCCAAGTCGAACATCCTCCTGATCGGTCCGACCGGCTCGGGCAAGACCCTGCTGGCCGAAACCCTGGCGCGCATGCTCAATGTGCCGTTCACGATTGCCGATGCCACCACCCTGACCGAAGCGGGCTACGTCGGCGAGGACGTCGAGAACATCATCCAGAAGCTGCTGCAGAAGTGCGACTACGACGTCGACAAGGCGCAGCAGGGCATCGTCTACATCGACGAGATCGACAAGATTTCCAGGAAGGCCGAGAACCCGTCGATCACCCGCGACGTTTCCGGTGAGGGCGTGCAGCAGGCCCTGCTGAAGCTGATCGAGGGCACGATGGCCTCGGTGCCGCCGCAGGGCGGACGCAAGCACCCGCAGCAGGAGTTCCTGCAGGTCGATACGCGCAATATCCTGTTCATTGTCGGCGGCGCCTTCGCCGGTCTCGACAAGGTCATCCGGGAGCGCTCGCAATCGGCCGGAATCGGTTTCCGGGCCGAAGTGCGCAATCCGGAGTCCGACGATGTCTCCAAGCTTCTGGCCGAGGTCGAGCCCGAGGATCTGATCCGCTACGGGCTGATCCCCGAATTCGTCGGCCGTCTGCCGGTGGTCGCCACCCTCACCGAGCTCGACGAGAAGGCGCTGGTTCGAATCCTGACCGAGCCGAAGAATGCGGTGGTCAAGCAGTTCCACAAGCTGTTCGAGATGGACGACTGCGAGCTGGAGGTGCGCAACGACGCCCTGCACGCCATCGCGCGCAAGGCCATGGCGCGCAAGACCGGTGCGCGCGGATTGAGAACCATCATCGAGAATGTGCTGCTCGATGTGATGTATGACCTGCCGTCGACCGACAACGTGACCAAGGTGGTCATCGACGAGGCCGTGATCAACGGCGAATCGGCGCCCTACCTGATCTACGAAAACCAGCCGCAGCGAGCCGGCGCCGAGTCCTGAGCGCCGGATCTCTCCCGCGGGAGATCGTTTGCCTGCGCTTTCGCTTGAATCGGTGCCTTCCGGCGCCAATATCTCCTATCACTTCGATTCATTCGTGACGGGCAGTTCAGCCCGTCCCCAGCCAGAGAGATTTCATGGCCGACTACGACGTCACCAGTCCCGAGTACAACCGCCAGCCCGTTCCGGTCCTGAGCCTGCGGGATGTGGTGGTTTATCCGCACATGGTCATCCCGCTTTTCGTCGGACGCGACCGCTCGGTTCGCGCTCTCGAGGAGTGCATGAACATCGACAAGCAGATCCTCCTCGTAACCCAGAAGAATCCGGAGGTCGAGGAGCCCGGGCCGGAAGAGCTGTTCGGCTGTGGCACGATCGCCACGGTGCTGCAGATGCTGCGCCTGCCCGACGGCACGACCAAGGTGCTGGTCGAGGGTGTGCGCCGTGTGCGCGTCGACGAGCTCGATGACAGTGGCGAGTACCTGGCTGCTCGCTATTCCGCCCTGGCGGATGAGCTGAGCGAGGACGATCGTGCGCTGGAAGTGACCACGCGCAGCCTGGTCAACCTGTTCGAACAGTACGTCAAGCTCAGCCGCAAGGTGCCGCCCGAGCTGTTGACCACCCTGTCGGGGATCGAGGATCCGAGCAGGCTGGCCGACACCATCGCCGCCCACCTGGCCGTTCGTATCGAGGACAAGCAGCAGGTACTGGAGATCGCACCCGTGGTTGCGCGGATGGAGTTCCTGATGGGGCTGGTCGAGGGCGAGATTGACGTGCTCAAGCTCGAAAAGCGAATCCGCGGCCGGGTCAAGAACCAGATGGAGAAGAGCCAGCGCGAGTACTACCTCAACGAGCAGATGAAGGCCATCCAGAAGGAGCTCGGTGATCTCGACGAGTCGGGCCACGATCTGGGTGATCTCGAAGCGAGGATCGAAAAGGCCGGCATGCCCAAGGAGGCGCTGGAAAAGGCAAGGAGCGAGTTCAACAAGCTCAAGATGATGTCGCCGATGTCCGCCGAGGCCACGGTGGTGCGCAACTACCTCGACTGGATGCTGATGCTGCCGTGGAAGAAGCGCAGCAAGATCAGCCATGACATCAAGGGCGCATCGGACATCCTCGAGACCGATCACTACGGGCTCGAGCGCGTCAAGGAGCGCATTCTTGAGTACCTGGCCGTGCAGAAGCGGGTCAAGAAGCTCAAGGGCCCGATCCTGTGCCTGGTCGGCCCCCCGGGTGTCGGCAAGACCTCGCTGGGCCGCTCGATCGCCCGTGCCACCGGGCGCAAGTTCATTCGCATGAGCCTGGGCGGTGTGCGCGACGAGGCCGAGATCCGCGGCCACCGGCGTACCTATATCGGCTCCCTGCCGGGCCGCGTGCTGCAGAGCCTGAGCAAGGTCGGCACACGCAACCCCCTGTTCATGCTCGACGAGCTCGACAAGATGTCGATGGACTTTCGCGGCGACCCGTCTTCGGCCCTGCTGGAAGTGCTCGACCCGGAACAGAACAATACCTTTTCGGATCACTACCTGGAGGTCGACTTCGACCTGTCGGAAGTGATGTTCGTGGCGACCGCCAACTCGCTCAATATTCCGGCACCGCTGCTCGATCGGATGGAGATCATCCGCATCCCGGGCTATACCGAGGACGAGAAGCTCAACATCGCCACCCGCTACCTGCTGCCCAAGCAGCTCGAGCAGCACGGCCTCGAGGAAGGCGAGCTGCATGTCAGCGAGGCGGCGATTACCGATATCATCCGCCACTACACCCGCGAGGCCGGCGTTCGCAATCTCGAGCGGGAAATTGCCAAGATCTGCCGCAAGGTAGTCAAGGAGCTCAGCCTCGACGAAAAGCTCAAGAAGCGCCAGGTGACGGTCCAGAACATCGACAAGTACCTGGGGGTGCGCCGTCATCGCTATGGCCGGGCCGAGGAGCAGAACGAGATCGGGCAGGTGACCGGGCTGGCCTGGACCGAGGTGGGTGGTGAACTGTTGCAGATCGAGGCCACCGCCGTTCCCGGCAAGGGCAAGCTGACCCATACCGGCCAGTTGGGCGACGTGATGAAGGAATCGGTGCAGGCGGCCCTGTCGGTAGTGCGCTCGCGTGCCGCTGCGCTGGGTATCGACGAGAACTTCTACCAGAACCGTGATATCCACATCCACGTGCCCGAAGGGGCCACGCCAAAAGATGGCCCAAGTGCCGGTATTGCGATGGTCACGGCACTGGTCTCGGTGCTCACCGGTGTGCCCGTTCGGGCCGATGTGGCCATGACCGGCGAGATCACGCTCAGGGGCAAGGTGCTGCCGATCGGCGGGTTGAAGGAAAAACTGCTGGCCGCGCTGCGTGGCGGCATCAGGCAGGTTCTGATCCCCGAAGAGAACGAGAAGGATCTCGACGAGATTCCCGAGCGGATCAAGAAGGATCTCGAGATCCGGCCGGTCAAGTGGATCGACGAGGTGCTCGAGATGTCGCTGGCCGGCGTGCCGCAGGCGGAGGGTTCCGGCGATGGCGAGCCGGCTGCCGGAACGCGGGAAAACGCCGGTTCGGGCGTGCGCGCCCACTGAGCAGATGCCGGAAAGGCCGTGTATTCGGCTTTTCCGGCCTTTTTTCGCGCTTGTCCTATTGATGCAGGGGGTCGGCTGAGATACCATCGTCTGCCAACAGACGGTCGGTTGCTGCCCATGGGGGTCGACTCACGCAGCAGCGCGGGGACTGGCCGCTGCCACCCACAAACGAACAGATAATGTCTGGAGCGACAGAAACATGAATAAATCCGAACTGATTGACAGCATCGCTGATGGTGCTGGCCTGTCGAAGGCTGATGCACAGCGCGCCCTCGATTCGACCATTGGGTCCATTACCAAGGCACTGAAGAAGGGAGACACGGTGTCGCTGGTTGGATTCGGCACCTTCTCGGTGAAGAAGCGTGCTGCTCGCACCGGCCGCAATCCGGCCACCGGCGAGACGATCAAGATCAAGGCGTCGAAGACTCCTTCATTCAAGGCTGGTAAAGGCTTCAAAGACGCGATAAAATAACGGGCTTGTGCCCGGGGTGCTTAGCTCAGCTGGGAGAGCATCGCCCTTACAAGGCGAGGGTCGGAGGTTCGAGCCCTCCAGCACCCACCAGGATTAGGAGTGGTAGTTCAGTTGGTTAGAATACCGGCCTGTCACGCCGGGGGTCGCGGGTTCGAGTCCCGTCCACTCCGCCACTGATCTTCAGGGCGCCCCATGGGCGCCCTGTCTGTTTCCGACAATTGAAACTACAACCGGGGTCAATCAAGGACCATGCTCCAGGCCATTCGTGATCGCGTAACCGGGATCGTCGCCATCTTCGTGCTCGGCTTGCTGGCCGTTCCCTTTCTCTTCTTCGGGCTCGACAGCTACATGCGCGCGGTGCCGCAGGACGCGGTTGCCGTCGTCGGCGACGCCGAGATCTCGACCAGCGAGTTCCAGACCAGTTTCGCCCGCTACCGGGCACAGCTCAGGCAGCAACAGGGCGATCGTTACAACGAGATCGCAACCAACCAGCCCGCCGTTCGTCGCGAGCATCTCGAAGGCATGATCGACCAGCTGCTGCTGCAGCAGTATGCCGCCGAGCTCGGGCTTCGCGTCAGTGATCGGGCAATCGCCGAGATGATCCGCGACATCCCTGCCTTCCAGATCGAAGGACAGTTCAATCCCGAGATCTATCGCCAGGCGTTGCAGGCTGCAGGCGAGACGCCACGCAGCTTCGAAACGAGCCTGCGCGAGGACATGCAGACGCGTTTGATTCCCGGCGCGCTGTCGGAGTCGGTCATCGTGACCGAGGCCGAAGTCGATCGCATGATCAGCCTGCAGCAGCAGAAGCGAAGGGTCAGCCTGGTCGACGTCGACTCAGGCCAGTTTGCCGAATCCGTCTCGATCAGTGACGAGGATGTGGAATCCTTCTACCGCGAGAATCTGGATGCGTTCACGACCGAGGAGCGGGTCCGCCTGGCCTATGTGGAGCTGGAAGCCGAAGCGCTGCTCGATGAAGTCACGCTGAGCGAGGAGGAGCTTCGGCAGCGCTACGAGGCTGCGCGGCAACGTTACCTGACGCCGGAAGCGCGTCGCGCATCGCATATCCTGATCGAATCCGGCGAGGAAGCACGCGCGCGTGCCGGACAGCTGCGCGAGCGGATCCTTGATGGCGATTCGTTCGAGGACATCGCACGCGAGCACTCTGCCGACTTCGCGTCGGCCGAGCAGGGCGGTGACCTGGGCTGGATCGAGCCCGGCGACATGGTCGAGCCGTTCGAGGATGCGCTCTATGCGCTGGCCGAGCCCGGCGATCTCTCCGAGCCGGTGGAGACGCGCTTCGGCTGGCACCTGATCCGGCTCGAGGAAGTGCGCCCGCCGCAGGGCATGTCGTTCGAGGAGGCCCGTGAGGAGATTCTCGAAGAACACCTCCAGCGTCAACGCGAGGACCTTTACATCGAGCTGTCCGAGCGCATGGTCGACCTCGTCTATGCCGACGACAGCAGTCTCGAGCCGCTGGCCGAAGAACTGGGGCTGGAGGTCAGGGAAACCGACTGGTTCACGCGTGCCGGCGGCAGCGAGGGCATTGCCGCTGACCCCCAGATCGTCGACACCGCCTTTTCCGATCTGGTGCTGATCGACGGGGCGGTTTCCGATCCGGTTGAAATCGAGCGCAACCACATGGTGGCGGTCAAGATACTGGAACATGAGCCCGCCGAGCCCCGGCCGCTGGAGGAGGTTGCCGACGAGATTCGCGAACGCCTGCAGGCCGAGCGCATGCGGGAGCTGGCGCAGGAACGTGCCGAGAGCCTGCGCGAACAGCTGGCGGCCGGCGAAGCCACGCTCGAGTCGATCGCTGAATCGGAAGGTGTCGAGGTCGTGAGTATCGAATCGCTGGGCCGCAACGATTTCCAGCAGGGTCCGGGCTTCGTTCAGGAACTCTTCCGGCTGCCCGCTCCGGGCGACGAACCGAGCTTGCATGTGCTGCCCCGACGTGGCGGCTACGCCGTGGTTCGTCTCGAGGCGGTCACGGCCGGGGACCCGTCAGCGGCGAGCGAGACGGAACGGGACATGATCCGCAGGCAGCTCGAGTTCACGCGCATGAACGAGGAAGTCGAGGGTCTGCTTGCCTGGCTCCGGCGCAACACCGAGATCAATGTGGTCGAGGACCGGCTCTAGTCCGGCGATGGAATTCGAATAGCTGCAAGGAAGCCGGGCACTGCCCGGCTTTTTCGTGTGCTGGCCGGAGCCGGTAGCCGGGTGATGTGCTTCAGTCGATGCCAGCCATTCCGACGATGTTGTAGCCGCAATCGACATAGGTGATTTCACCGGTGATGCCGGCGGCCAGGTCCGAACACAGGAAAGCGGCGGCGTTGCCGACGTCCTCGGTAGTGACATTACGCCTGAGAGGAGCGGTTTCCTGCACGTGGTCGAGCATGGCGCGAAGCTTCGATACGCCCGAAGCAGCCAGGGTCTTGATCGGACCGGCAGAGATGCCGTTGACGCGAATGCCGTCCTGCCCCAGTCCGTGCGCAAGGTAGCGGACGGAGGCTTCCAGTGACGCCTTTGCCAGACCCATGACGTTGTAACTGGGCATCGCCCGCACCGCACCGAGGTAACTGAGCGTCAGCAGGGCGCCGTTTCGACCCTTCATCAACGGACGGCCAGCGCGCGCGAGGGCGGCGAAGCTGTAGCTGGAGATGTCGTGTGCGATGCGGAAGCCGTCGCGGTCGATGACGTCGGCAAACTCGCCTTCCAGCTGTTCGCGCGGCGCGAAGCCGACGGCGTGGACGATGATGTCGAGTTCGCCCCATGCGCTGTCAATGGCCGAAAAGACCGCCTCGATCTGCGCATCGCTGGCGACATCCAGCGGCATGACCAGATTCGAACCGGTCTGATCGGCAATCTTCTCGACGCGCGACTTGAGCTTGTCGTTCTGGTAGGTGAATGCCAGTTGTGCGCCCTCTCGATGCATGGCCTCGGCGATGCCCCAGGCAATGGAACGGGGGCTGGCCACTCCGACGATCAAGGCTTTCTTGCCTTCGAGCATGCCCATGACGGTGGCTTCCTTGGTCTGGTTGGGATATCAGCCGGCAATTGTACCGGCCCGGCCGGAGTCTGTCGCGCTACGCTGCCAGCGAAATGCTAAGATGCCGCGACGGGCCGACCGATCGGTCGGTTGGCCGGTCTGATTGTGCCGCACAGGAGATGGTGGTGACCGATTGCGCAAGCGCGCCCGAAGGCGGCCGCGAGCGGCTGCTGGATGCCGCGGCGACGGAATTCTCCGAACTCGGTTACAGCGGTGCCTCGATTGCCGGGATCGCCCGTCGTGCCGGCATGAGCAAGTCCACGGTGTTTCACCACTTCAACTCGAAGGAAGCGCTTTACCTTGCGGTGATCGGCTCGGCCGTCGGTGACTTCGGCCAACGCATCGACCACGTGCTCGGTGATGCCGGTTCCTGCCGACAGGTGCTCGCCCGCTTTCAGGGCGAACACCTGAGGCAGCTGCGAGATCACCGTCGGGTCGTCCGCCTGATCCTGCGCGAACTGCAGGACCCGGCCCTGGAGCGTCGCAAGCCGCTGATCATCGAGCTGCTGTCGAGCAATTTCACGCGCCTTGTCCGGTACCTCGAGCAGGCCCGGGCGAGCGGCCGGATTCGACCGTCGGTCAATTGCCACGTGGCCGCGCTGGCGCTCTTTGCCAGCAACGTCTTCTATTTCCAGCATGCCGAGGACCTCGACCGGATTCCGGGCGAGGGTTTCGAGGGCGGCGACCAGGCTTTCGTCGATGCCCTGGTCGATGTACTGATCAACGGCCTGTTGCCGTCCGAGCCCAGCGGAGACCAGACATGATGACAAGATCCGTATTGCCGATCCTGCTGCTGTTGCTGACGGCCTGCAGCGAAGGCCCGCAAGAGGGTGCCAATGAACGTCGTACCGCGGTGACGACCGCATCGGTGGTGCTGCAGGAGGTCGAACGCGGCGAGCTGTCGGTCGGTCGCCTGCGGGCCAACGATGCACCGGCCATCTCGGCCGAAACCACGGGGCAGGTCGCCCTCGTCCGGGTCGACGCGGGAGATCGCGTGGAGGTCGGCGACGTGCTGGCCGGGATCAATCCGGAGGTGCAGCAGCTTGCAGTCAACTCGGCGCGAGCCGAACTGCGCCGCCTGGAGGCTCTTCTCGACAACGAGCGCCGCCGTGTGCGCCGCCTCGGCGACCTGGCCGAGCGCCGGTCGATTCCTCAGGATCAGCTTGACGAGGCCGTCACCAACGTCGAGGCGCTGGAAGCGCAGATCGAGGCGGCGCAGTCCCGCCTGCAGGATGCCGAGTACAACCTGAGGCAGACGACCATCGTCAGTCCCGTCAGTGGCCGTGTGCAGGCCCGGCTGGTCAGCGCTGGCGACTACGTCAGCCCCGGCATGCGGGTGTTCGAGCTGGTTTCCGGGGATGCATTGCGTGCGTTCCTGCCCCTGCCCGAGCATCTGCAGGACAGGGTCGGAATCGGCCAGTCCGTTCGCCTGACGATTCCCGCGCGGCCGGATTCCCCGGTGATGGCCGAGGTCTCCGAGCTGCGCCCGGTCGTCGGCGAAGCCTCGCGCGCCGTGGAACTGATTGTCGAGATCGACAATCCGGGCGACTGGCGCCCGGGCGGCTCGGTCACCGGCGAGATCATCATCGAGCGCCACCAGGGGCTCGTCGTTCCACCCGCGAGCGTGGTTCAGCGACCGGGTGGGGCCGTGGTCTACGCGGTCGAAGGTGATCGAGTGCAGGAGCGCGCAGTGACCGTTGGCCTTCGCGACAGCAACTGGGTCGAAATCGTCGAGGGCCTGGAGGAAGGCGACGAGGTGGTGGTTGACGGTGCCGGATTCCTGACCGATGGCGCACCTGTCGACATCCAGCCGCGGGAAGCTCGGTCATGACCCTGCCGGAGCTTTCGATTCGCCGGCACGTGCTGGCCTACATGATCTCGGCGGTGATGGTGCTGTTCGGGCTGATCGGTTTTCGCGATATCGGGGTCGACCGTTTTCCGGAGATCGAGTTTCCGCTTGTGTCGGTCACCACGGTGCTGCCCGGCGCCAGCCCCGAAATCGTCGAGGCTAGCATTACCAGCATCATCGAGAGTTCGGTCAACAGCGTGCCGGGGATCGACTTCATCCAGTCGAGCTCGTCCCCCGGCGTGTCGAACGTGACCGTGACCTTCCAGCTTTCGAAGGACGTCGATGTCGCGTTCAACGAAGTCCAGGCCAAGGTCAACCAGGTGGTTCGGCAGCTGCCCGATGACGCCGATCCGCCGGTGGTCGCCAAGGTCGAGGTCGGCGCCAGCCCGGTCATGTGGCTGTCGCTGCAGGGTGACCGCACACTTCAGCAGCTCAATCAGTATGCCGACAATGTGATTCGCAAGCGCCTGGAAACGATCGACGGGGTCGGCGAGGTCCGCATCGGCGGTCGTCGGGAACGCACCATCCGGGTGGAGATCGATATCGAGCGCATGAACACGCTCGACGTCAGCCCTCGCGATATCCAGCAGGCCTTTGCAGACGAGCATATCCAGTTTCCAGGGGGCTTTCTGGTTTCCGGGCAGACCGAGGCCCTGGTCAAGCTTGATCTGGAGTACCACAGCCCGGATGGACTCGCACAGATGATCGTCCGCCATCGCGACGGTGCTCCCGTCCGCCTCGGCGATATCGCGGATGTGGTCGACGGACTGGCCGATTTCCGCTCGGTGGCGCGTTTCAATGGCGAGCCGACGGTTGGCCTCGGCATCGTCAAGATCGCCGGCAGCAATACCGTGGCCATCGTCGACGAGGTCCAGCGCCGGCTCGAACAGGAAATCATCCCGCAGCTGCCGCCGGGAATGACCATTCAGGTCGCCTCCGATGACTCCGAACTGATTCGGGAGATCGTGCGAGCGCTGCAGGAGCACCTGGTCGAGGGTGCGCTGTTGGCGGCGCTGGTGGTGCTGTTGTTCCTTCGATCACTGCGAGGCACGATCATCATCGCTCTGGCCATCCCGGTGTCTCTGCTGGCTGCAATGGCGGCGATCTACCTGATGGGCTACACCCTCAATACAATGACCCTGCTGGCCCTTTTGCTGCTGATCGGTGTCGTGGTCGATGACGCCATCGTGGTGCTCGAGAACATCTATCGGCACCGGGAGGAGGAGGAACCGGATCCGGTCAAGGCCGCCATTTCCGGCTCCAACCAGGTGTTCTTCGCCATTGTGGCAACCACCCTGACTCTGGTGTCGATCTTTGCCTCGGTGATCTTTCTCGGCGGTATCATCGGCCGCTTCTTCGAGTCCTTTGCCGTGACCGTGACGGTCGGGGTGCTGGCTTCTTCCATCGTGGCGCTCACCCTGACGCCCGCGTTGTGCGCGCGTTTTCTGCGCGTGCGCCGAAGCGGTGACGAGCATGGACGCGTCTACCGCCGGCTCGATGGCATGTTCGAGCGCATGAATCGAGGCTATCGGGGCGTGCTGGGCTGGGCCCTCGGTCACCGCTGGCCGGTGGTCGGGCTGGCGGTACTGGTGGTGCTCAGTTCATTCGTCTTCTTCGTGGCCATCGACAAGGAGTTCGTGCCGGAGGAGGACGAAGGGCGCTTCGTGGTGTTCTTCAGGGCACCGCTGGGTACCGGCATCGAGTCGACCGATCGCTACATGGCCCGGATCGAGCAGCTGCTGGGCTCGAAGCCGGAAGTGCGAACCTACTTCACGGCGATCGGTCTTGGTTCGGCCGGCGAGGTCAATCGCGGTATCGCCTTTGCACGCATGGTCGATCGCTCCGAGCGCGATGTCCGCCAGCAGCGATTTCTCGAGCAACTGCGATCGGAACTGGCCGCCATCCCCGGCGTGATCGCGTTTGCCGCGCCGCCGTCGATCGTCGGCGGACAGCGGGGCGACCCACTGCAGTTCTCGATCACCGGCCCCAACCTGGATACGGCGGCACAACTGGCCCGGCGCATGCAGTCGCGGCTCGAAGAGGTCGAGGGCATGGGCCGGCTCGATCTCGATCTGCAGCTGGATCTGCCGCAGGTCGAGATCGAGGTTGACCGCGAGCGCGCCGCCGAGGCGGGTCTCTCCTCGTCCGACCTGGCCTTCGCGGTCAACATGCTCGTCGGCGGCTTCGATATCGCCCGTTACAACGACGAGCCGGGTGATGGCGAGCGCTACGATATCCGGGTCAAGGCGCGCGACGGCCAGTTCCTCGGTCCGGACGACCTGAACCGAATCTACCTGCGCGGCGAGGATGGGTCGAAGCTGCGCTTCGACAGCATCGCCCGCGGCGTCGAACGACTCGGGCCGGCCAACATCACCCGCTTCGACCTCAACTACTCGGCCGATTTCTACGGCAACCCCGACATTCCACTCGGCCAGGCGATCGAGGCGATCGATGCCGCCGCCGCGCAGCTTCTGCCGCTGGGCTACGCCGTCGCCTACAAGGCCGAAGCGCGCGAGTTCCAGCAGACCCAGCAGTACGTCATGTTCGCCTTCGTGCTGGCCACCGTGCTGGTCTTCATCGTGCTTGCCAGCCAGTTCAACTCCTTCATTCAGCCGCTGATCGTGATGACGGCTCAGCCACTGGCCGTGATCGGCGGCGTATTCCTGCTCTGGCTGACCGGTCACTCGCTCAACATCTATTCGATGATCGGCATGGTGCTGCTGGTCGGGCTGGTGGCCAAGAACTCCATTCTGCTGGTCGACCTGGCCAACCAGTTCCGCGCCCAGGGGCAGGGAATCGACGAGGCGCTGAGCAATGCCTGCCCGATCCGGCTCAGGCCGGTGCTGATGACTTCCCTGACGGTCATCCTTGCGCTGACCCCCCCGGCGCTCGGTTTTGGCGCGGGTGCCGATACCAATGGTCCGCTGGCGGTCGCCGTCATCGGTGGCATGCTCAGTTCGACCCTGCTCACGCTGGTCGTGGTGCCGGCCGTGTATTCTCTGGTCGAGCACAACAAGTGGCTCGGCACACCGACACCCGCCCAATGGAGAGGAGATTCGACATGAAGCTGCTTCTGGTTACAGGCAGCCTGCGCAAGCAGAGTTTCAACACGCGCCTGGCGCATCAGCTCTCGGCTCTTGCGCCGGCCGGCGTGGAGGCTGAAGTCGCCACGCTGCACGGCATTCCGCTCTACAACGCCGATGACGAGGAATCCACGGGGATTCCCGATGCGGTCGAGAACCTGCGACGGCGGGTCAAGTCGGCCGATGGATTGATCCTCGTGACACCGGAATACAACGCGGCCATGCCCGGCGTCCTCAAGAATGCGCTCGACTGGCTGACGCGCCCGGGAGAGGAGATGAAACCGACCTTCGGCGGCCGACCGACCGCTCTGGCCGGTGCCACGCCCGGCGCCTGGGGCACTGCATTCGCCCAGGCCGGTGCCCTGATCAACCTGCGCCAGCTCGGCTGCCACCTGTTTCCGGACCATCTGAGGGTCTCGAAGGCAGGTGAGCGTTTCGACGGCGACCAGGTCGATGACAGGCTCGCTCAGCAGGCAGGCGGCTGGCTGGCGAACTTTGTCGCCTTTGCCGTGGCACGCTGAGGGAAAGGGGATGACGGAAGTCGGAAGTCGTAGAACCGAATGCTGACTTCTGACCCCCGTCTTCCGCCTTCCAAAAATTGGCGCCCCGGACAGGAGTCGAACCTGTGACCTGCCGCTTAGGAGGCGGCTGCTCTATCCTGCTGAGCTACCGGGGCGCGGGTTGAGGCGTTCTGCCCGGCTGTTCATTCGGCGGGCGCCGAAATACTAACAGAAGCGGCTGCCAGCTGCCGCCCTGGCGGAGTTGTTCAGAGGTTCCCCAGAAAACGAGAGCGCCAGCCGTCGAGCCAGTCCGGCCGCTCGCCACGCACCAGGCGGGTGAGTTCCTTCTTGCTGGCGATCACGGCCGGGTCGATTCCGAGGCTCTCGGCGGCCCCCTTGACGATGGACTGCAACTCGCGCACCTGACTTCTCTGTGCGGGCGACAGGGGGTTGATCCAGTCCGGGCGATTGAAGTCTCCCGCATCCACGTCGGCGAGCAATGCTTTCAGTGCATTGCCGTAGCGCCTGCGCTGGCCTTCTTGAAGCGAGTCGAGCGCGGCATCGAGCCGACCGTCGGCGCCTGCCTCGGCCAGCGTAATCAGGGATTCGTCGGTCATCACGAAGCGACGTGGCAGATCGCGTTGGTCGGCCACGGCTTCGCGCCAGTCTGCCAGGGCGTTCAACCGGGCCAGCGCGGCATCGGCCAGACGTCCGGCTCCCTTGACGCGAGCGAGCGGTGGCAAGCGGTCAGGTGCTCGCGCCTGTTGCAGTATGCGGTCGCAGTCCTCGATCAGCCAGTCCAGCCGGCCGGCCTGCTGCAGCAGCTCCTCCAGGCGCAGTTTCAGCGCCGGCAGCCAGATGACGTCCTCGGCCGCATAGCGCAGCAGCGCCGGGGGCAGCGGCCTGCGACACCAGTCGTTGCGCGCCTTGCCGCCGTCGAGTTCGATGCCGAACGCCGCCGCCACCAGATGCTCGTAGCGGCACTGCAGCGGCATACCCAGCATGGCTGCGGCAATCTGGGTGTCGAACAGCGACTGCGGCCATGCGCCGCCGACGGCATGCAGAACTTCCAGGTCTTCGCCAACACTGTGCAGCACTTTGGTGATTCGGCTGTCGGCCAGCATCGAGCCCAGCTCCGGAATCTCGGGGCGATCGACTGCATCGAGCAGCCACACCGAATCGCCGTCACTGACCTGCACCAGACCCGGGCGCGCGCGAAACGTGCGCTCGCGCACGAATTCGGTATCGAGCCCGATCAGCGTGCACTCCTGCCAGGCCGCCGATGCGGCCTTGATCTCGACCGGCTCGGCGACCAGCGCGGGGTTCGAAACCACCGATTCTGCATTGCTGATCTGGCTTTGCGGCAAGGCGATGCGGGGAAGGGGGCTGGTCATGCGGAACGATCTCCGGGGCTGGCGGTGGTTGTCGTGAAGCGCTTGATACGCTATTTTCACACATTCGATTGGCGTGTCCGGGGCCTTGAGTCGGTGCCGGGGAAGCCGAAAGCGGCATGCCAATGCTTCTCGACCAGCAACAGGAGCCAGAATCTTGATGAAACATCTGCTGCTTGCAATCAGCGTCATCTTCCTGCTTGCCCCCTGGGGGGCGGTCGCGCAGGACGAGACGGAAGGGGCCGAATCCGAGGCGCAGGCCGACGATCCGGAAGCGCAACGGCGGGTACGCCGACTGGGGGATGTTCTGGGCGAGGGCTCGGAAGAGTTTTCGATGGATATTCCCAATATCGAAATTCCGCAGGAGCCGGTCGAGGATGTGCCCGAGGTCAGTCTGCCGGATGCCGAGCAGGACGCCCGTTTGCAGATGCTCCTGCGCACACGGGCATTCGTTCCGGACGACCCGGATACGCTGCAGGCCATTGGCGCATTGCTTGACGAAGTCGAGGACGATATCCGCGAAGCGCTCTCGGCCGAGGACTATCCGCTGGCACAGCAGCTGGCAGGCGTCCTGCGGGAGGTCGAGCCGGATCGTGGCATCATCGACGAGGTTGATGCGGCCATCGAACGGGAAGCAGCCGTAGGTCAGAACCTCAGGCAGGCCGAGGCCGCCCTGGAGGAAGGGCGGTTGACGTCACCGCCGGGCGACAACGCGGCCGAATTGTTTGCGCTTGTACTCGAAGTCGAGCCCGACAATGCACAGGCCCGCGCTGGATTGGAGAGCACGCACCAGGCTTTGCTGGCCGACGCCCTCGAGCTGGCGCGTGACGATCTTGATTTCGAGGGAGCCGAGGCCCGACTGGTCGAGGCCGAGGGCATTCACGAGGCGCCTGACGCGGTGGCCGAGGCGCGTGCAAGCATCGCCGAGTTTCGCGATCGTCACATCGAGGATCTGCACCGCGAGGTTCAGGCGCATATCGACGAAGGACGGTATGACCAGGCCGATGACGGCATCACCGAACTGGTCGCGCTTGGACACGAACGCAGCCGGATCGAGGCATTGCAGACTTCGCTTACCGATGCCAGGCTCTACGGCAGCTTCGAGCCGGGCCAGGTCTTCAGCGACGAGATCGAACGGCTCAATCGGTCCGGTCCGGAGATGGTAGTGGTGCCGGCGGGCAGTTTCATGATGGGCTCGCCGGACAATGAGGCGGACCGAATGAGCAATGAGGGCCCCCAGCATCGGGTGCGTTTTGATCGCGGCTTCGCCATGGCAAGAACGGAAGTCAGTGTCGGTCAGTTCGCTGCCTTCATCGCCGATACCGGCTACCGGACCGATGCCGAGACTTCGGGCGGGTCGCGTGTTTATCACCTCGATTCCGGGCGCATGGACCAGGAGCGGGGTATCCATTGGCGCCATGACTTCTCCGGTGAGGATGCCGACGAGAACCTGCCGGTCATCCACGTCTCCTGGCGCGACGCCAGTGCATACGCCAACTGGCTTTCGGATCAGACCGGCCGGACCTATCGACTGCCCTCGGAGGCGGAGTTCGAGTACGCGCTGCGGGCTGGCAGCCAGACCCCTTACTGGTGGGGCGACGGATCTCCGCCCGAGAACGACATGGAGAACGTCACCGGCGACCGCGATGTGTCCCCGACCGGGGCGCGCTGGAACGTTGCCTTCCGCCGCTACTCCGATGATCATTGGGGACCGGCACCGGTCGGCAGCCTGCAGGCCAACCCGTTCGGGCTGTTCGATATGGGGGGCAACGTGATGGAATGGGTCGAGGATTGCTGGCACGACAGCTTCGTGCGCGCGCCGGACGACGGCTCGGCCTGGGTGAACCCCGGCTGCGAGCGGCGGGTCATCAAGGGCGCTTCCTGGTCGAGTACACCAGCGATGTCGCGCTCGGCCTTCCGCATTTCCAGCACCACCAGCAGTACGGACATGCGCGTCGGCTTCCGGGTCGTGCGCGAACTCTGATTCTTCACTCTTGCCGGCCGGGCCCAGCGGGTCCGGCCGGTTTCCCCGCTCTCCAAGCCCTCTGATGCAACTTGCACGGTGACGGGCAAGGCCGTACAATAGGCAAATGCGATATGTCGGCCTTGTGCAGTCCGGCGGACTCGCGAAAGGCCGCACCAGCTTGCCTGCAAGGAGAAGGGAGATGTCCAGAATCGTCATCATCGGTGCCGGAATCGGCGGCGTACCGGCCGCCTACGAGCTGCGCGACCGGCTCGGAGCCGGTCATTCGGTCACCCTGGTCGGTGCTCAGCCCTACTTCCAGTTCGTACCGTCGAATCCCTGGGTAGCCGTCGGCTGGCGCGATGCCGAGGCCATCACCGTCGACCTGGCAGGGCCGATGGCCAAGCGCGACATCCGCTTCGTGCACGACAAGGCCGACGAGATCGATCCCGAGGGCCGGCAGGTCAGGCTGGCCGGCGGCGAGGTCATCGACTACGACTATCTGGTCATCACCACGGGTCCCGATCTGGCCTTCGACGCCATCGAGGGGCTCGGGCCGCAAAGCGGCCACACGCATTCGATCTGTACGCTCGAACACGCCGAAAAGGCCTGGGCCGCCTACCAGCGCTTTCTGGAGCATCCGGGGCCGATCGTGATCGGGGCGGTGCAGGGTGCGAGTTGCTTCGGTCCGGCCTACGAGTTCGCCATGATCGTCGATGCCGACCTGCGCAAGCGCAGGTTGCGCCACCGGGTCCCGATCACTTTCGTGACCAGCGAACCCTATATCGGGCATCTCGGTCTGGGTGGTGTCGGCGACTCCAAGAGCCTGATGGAGCATGAACTGCGCGAACGGCATATCCGCTGGGTCACCAATGCCCGCGTGGACCGTATCGAGGCCGGTACCATGCATGTCACCGAGGTGAACGATGACGGCGAGGATCGGCGCAGCCAGGAACTGCCGTTCGAGTTCGCCATGATGCTGCCGTCCTTCCGTGGCGTGCCCGCCGTGGCCGGCACCGAAGGCCTGTGCAATCCCAAGGGTTTCGTCAACATCGACGAATTCCAGCGCAATCCCAACTACCCGGATATCTACTCGGCTGGCGTTTGCGTGGCCATTCCACCGGTGGAGGAGACACCGCTGCCGGTCGGCGCGCCCAAGACCGGCTACATGATCGAGTCGATGATCAGCGCCATCGTCCACAACATCGCCGCCGACATCGAGGGCCGGCCGGTCGAGGCCAGGGCGACCTGGAACGCCATTTGCCTGGCCGACCTCGGCGACTCCGGCGTGGCCTTCGTTGCACTGCCGCAGATTCCTCCGCGCAACGTCACCTGGGCGAAACAGGGCAAGTGGGTGCACTGGGCCAAGATCGCGTTCGAGAAGTATTTCCTTCGCAAGGTGCGAAAGGGGCATTCGGAGCCTGTCTACGAACGCTACGTGCTCAAGGCGCTGGGTATCACGCGCCTGTCGGGCAAGTCGCCAAAGCCCGATCCCCTTCCGAAATCCTGACCCGGGCCGGGCCCCTCCGAGGGGCGCCGCGGTAAGATGTACCCATGTGCGGACGTGGTGGCCTGAACTACTCCTGGAGCCGAGTGTATCGCTACCTCGATATCCTCGGCCCGGCCCCCGAGGGCGGCGAGCACCGCCCGAACGTGGCGCCGTCGACACGCAGGGGCGCAGAAGTCGTCTGGACCCGCGTGCCGGTCTGCAGGACGCTCGCCGGTGGCCGCAGCCTCGATGCGCTCGTCTGGCCGCTGGTTCCGCACTGGGCACGGGGAGAATTGCCGCGTTATGCAACCGCCAATTGCCGCTCCGAGCCGGACACCCCGTTCTCCTTGACGGTCGCGAAGAAGCCCGCGTTCCGAACGGCCTGGAAGCGCCACCAACGGTGTCTGGTCCCGTTTTCCTGGTTCTACGAGTGGGATCAGCGCAGCCGGCCCAAGCAGCCTTATCGTGTGATGCCGGCCGATGGCGACCTGCTGGTGATGGCCGGACTCTGGGACCGTTCGTTGGCTGCCTCCGGCGAGGTCGTCGATAGCTTCACCATCGTCACGACCGAGCCGAATCGGTTGTTGCGCGAAATCGGTCATCACCGGGCGCCGGTGCTGCTCGAGCCCGAACACTTCGAAACCTGGCTGAGCGGGTCGTCCGAGGCAGCGGAAGGCCTGCTTAGGCCGCCTCCGGACGGCAAGCTGGCGGCCGCCGCGGTGACCAGGGCAGTCAACAATCCGGGGTACCAAGGCGAGGATCTGCTGCCTGGCGCCTGAGTGGTGCCGGGGGCGGGAATCGAACCCGCACTGCCTTTCGGCAAACGGATTTTGAGTCCGTCGCGTCTACCAGTTCCGCCACCCCGGCAGCGGGCTGCTTATTGTCGTGGTCTTGCCCGCCTGTGTCCAGTGGGCCATGCGGTAGATTCGGTAACGCTCAGAGCCACTGCGCTGGCGCGCCTTGGCCACAACGCTTGTACGGCGGCCGAGTGTTGCCGAATCAACGGCATGGCCCACTAGACAAATTCGGGAGACCCCCCAGCTCTGCTGGGGAGGCATTCAATGTTTGACGATTCCGGAAATCTCATGGTAACTCCGAAGCGTGAGCCGCCAAGCACCACGCTAAGGAGAAACCATGAGACAAGTCAGCAGTTTACGACACACTCGATGGGAGTGTAAGTACCACATCGTTTTCATTCCGAAGTATCGTCGGAAACGCCTGTATGGCGTGATTCGGCGGGAGTTGATCGAAGTTTTCCGGTCCCTGGCGAGGCAGAAGGGGAGCGATATTGAAGAGGGTCACCTGATGCCCGATCACGTTCACATGATGATATCGATCCCGCCGAAGTACGCCGTTTCCCAGGTGGTCGGGTTTATGAAAGGCAAGAGCGCGATCCATATCGCCCGTGTTCACGCAGGTCGTCGGAGAAACTACGTGGGCCAGCATTTCTGGGCCCGGGGCTACTTCGCTTCGACGGTGGGGCGAGATGAACGGGTAATCCGGGACTATATCCGCAATCAGGAGGCCGAGGACCGCCGACTGGATCAGCTAAACTTGATGTAGCCGCCCCCTTTAGGGGGCTCAAGGAGCGCAAGCTCCGTCACAGGCCGCTTTGAGCGGCTCACAATTAAAGCCCCCGGCTTTGCCGGGGGATACTTACTCCGAGTCGAGACCGAGCGGCGTTGGCCGGGGCTGGTACCAGTGGCCCTCGATCGGCCTGAACACGCAGCACTCGTCCATTACGCCCGAGTAGATGTGGATGGTGATGGCCGGTTCGTCGCGACTGGGATTGGCAATGGTGTGGTGTTCGTGCGGCGGGATCAGGCTGCCGGCGCTGCCCACACCCGCGCGCATGGTGGTTCGCGGTTCGAACCGGAACTCGTCGCTGCCGCGCTCGACCAGTTCGTACTGGACGACCTCGATCTCGCCGTGCCAGACCGCTTCGACGCACCACATGCCGGCATGATCGTGCAGCGGGGTGCCCTGGCCGGGACCCCAGGTCATGGCCAGCACGGTATAGCCCAGCTCCTCGTCCTGGTGCAGCAGCCGGCGGCAGTAATGGTCATCGCTGTACTGGTAGACGCAGCCGGGCAGCCGGATTCTGTCGTCGGCGACGAGCTCGCACAGGCACTGGCGCAGGTTCTGCGTGATGGTGTTGGCGCAATCAGCTGAAATTGCCTCATGAATCCTTTGCAACATCAGAGACTTGCCGGGGAAATCTAGACTCATCGCAACCACTTCCTGATGGGCTTGCCAAAGGTCGGGATGTCGGCCAGGAACGCGTCATGCCCCTGGACCGACGGCAGTTCATGGTAACTGACTTCGTTGCCGCTGGCTTCCAGTGCCGCGGCCAGTTCCTGCTGCTGGGTGAGCGGGAAGAGGATGTCGGTCTTGACGCCGAGTACCAGTGCCTCGCCGGCAAAGCAGCGATCGAACATGCGCTTGAGCGTTTCGTCGCTGTCGCAGAAGTCGAAATTGTCCATCGCACGCGACAGGTAGAGGTAGCTGCAGGGATCGAACTGGCCAACGAACTTGCGTGCGTGGGTTTCCAGGTACGATTCGACCGCGAAACGCATGCCGAACAGGGTCGGCGGGAAATAGTCCTGGCTCTGGCGGCCGAAGCGCTGCTGCCACTCGGTCGCCGACCGGTAGGAAATCATGCCCAGCTTGCGGGCCAGGCGCATACCCACTTCGGGCCAGGCGTCTTCGGTATATTGGCCATCACGGAAATTGCGGTCGGTCACGACCGCCTCGCGCTGCAGCGAGCGGATGGCGATGGCCATCGGCGTGGCCGAGCAGGCGGTCGAAATGAGCGCCAGCTTGCGCGTGCTCTGAGGGAATTGCTTGAGCCAGGCAAGAGCCGTCAGCCCACCCATGGATGGACCGATCACCGCGTGCAGGGTTTCGATGCCCAGGTGCTCGACCACCAGTCGCGTCGCCCGCGCGATGTCCTCGATGGCCAGTTCCGGAAAGGCCAGTCGCCAGGGCCTGCCGGTCTCCGGGTTGATGCTGGCCGGTCCGGTCGAGCCCATGCACGAACCGAGCGAGTTGACGCAGAGGACGAAGAACCGGTTGGTGTCGATGTACTTGCCCGGTCCGATCATGTCTTCCCACCATCCCGGTTCCGGATCCTGTGTGCTGGAAGCTGCGTGCGCCCCTGGAGACAGGCCGGTGAAGACCAGGACGGCGTTGGACTTTTCGGCGTCCAGCTCGCCCCAGGACTCCCAGGCCAGGCGCAGGCGAGGCAGCCGCCCGCCGCGATAAAGCGAAAATGGTCGATCCAGATCGAAATAGCGAGTGGCCGGGCCCATGCCGATGCTCAGTTGTTTGG
>SR_TP_S13solDRAFT_1000205_pt1 | contig 28294 bp, 24 predicted proteins | sample SodReaTP_S13sol_FD_11159 | JGI IMG/M metagenome (IMG submission 11159)
GTCTCCTCGCTGGTCTGCGCCCTGGTCTTCCTGCGGCCGCTGCTGGCGCGCCTGCAGGGCCTGGACCCGGACGAGGACAGGGTGACCGCACGCCTGGAGGACGGGCTGCCCGAGAACGATCGGCGCCAGGACTATCTGCGTGCGCGCTTGAGCCGTCGGCCGGACGGCAGTCTCACCGCCCGCGCCTTCGAGCGGCAGGACAGCTCCATGCTGGCGACCCTGGCCCAGGCCGACGGCCTGCTGGTCCGCCCGCCGCACGCGCCGCCGGCGGCCGCGGGCGACACGGTCGAGGTGATCCCGCTCGACGTCGCCGCACCGCCGCTCTGAAACGGAGCTTCCGGCAGACCGTCGGGAGGACTAAGCTCGTTCGACGGGGGCCGTGCGGCATCGTCCAGAATGGGGCGCAAGGCCATGTTTCGTCGCTTCGACATCGAGGCGTCCCGGGGCTCGGCAGTCAGCTTCACCCGTCTGCGTCTCGACGCGTTCGAAGAGACGCCGAGCTTCAGGACCTTGCTCGACCTCTGGCAAGCGAAGCGTGGAGACCGCCGGGCGCCGGCCCGGGCGGATTTCGATCCCGAGGAACTCTTCGCGCTGCTGCCGCACCTGCTCCTGATCGACGTGCACCACGAGCCGCCCGACTTCCGCTATCGTCTCGCCGGCACCCGCACGCGGGACATTCACGGCGTCGAACTGACCGGCCGCTCGGTCCTCGACATCGTACCGGGCGACCAGGGGCGGCTGGTCTGGAACGACCTCTGCGAGATGCTGGAACGCTGGGAGCCGCAGCACGTCCGCCTGCGCTTCGTAAACAGCCGCGGGCTGGTCCGTGCCTATCAGGTGCTGCGCCTTCCGCTCTCGCAGGACGGGTCTCGGGTCGACATGGTGATGGTCATGCAGAACTTCGGCGAGCAGGCGGAGCAGCTGCAGGACTTCTACGCGGCGCTGCGGCGCCCCGCCGGCTGATCGCCTGCCGCCGCACGTCGCGATTTGTATTTCCGTCGTTTTCGCTATACTCCCGGCCCCAGGGTGGCGAGCCTGCCTCGCCGCATAAGAAACCAAGGGAGGCTAATAGATGCACAAGGACACCCGCAGCCGCAGAGGCTTTCTGCGCAGCAGCGCCCTGGCCGCCGCCGCGGTGGTCGGCCTGGGCCTGAGCAGCGGCCCGGCGGCCGCGCAGGAGACCAGCTACATCCTCGCCACCGCCACCACCGGCGGCACCTACTATCCGGTCGGCGTGGCCCTGGCGACGCTGGTGAAGGTCAAGCTGCAGGCCAGCGACGGCATCGACATGTCGGCGATCTCCTCCGCCGGCTCGGCCGAGAACATCCGGCTGATGCGCGACGACGAGGCGCAGTTCTCGATTCTCCAGGGCCTCTTCGGCATCTACGGCCGCGACGGCACCGGGCCGATCGAGGAGGACGGGCCGCAGCCGAACCTGCGCTCCATCGCCATGCTCTGGAACAACGTCGAGCACTTCCTGCTGCAGTCGGACCTGGCCGAGACCGGCACGATCTCCGACATGGAGCTGATCTACGGGCAGCCCTACTCGATCGGCGCCCGCACCTCGGGCACGCGCTTCTCGAACGAGTTCGTCCTCGGTAACCTGGGGATCGACTACGAGCAGTACGACCTGGTGTTCAAGGGCTACGGCCCCTCCATCGACGACCTGCAGAACGGCGCCGTCGTCGGCACCAACCCCGCCGCCGGCCCGCCGGTGGGCGCGGTGACCCGAGCCTTCGCGCAGCTGGGTGATTCCATCACCTTCCTGCAGTTCACCGAGGAGCAGGCAGTCGCTGCGGACGGCGGCAACGACCTCTACGGCCCCTACACCATCGCGGCCGGCACCTATCCGGGCCAGGAGGAGGACTGGCAGACCATCGCGCAGCCGAACTTCCTGGCGGTGAACGAGAACGTCGACGAGGAGCACGTCTACCTCGTCACCAAGACGATCTTCGAGAACCTGCCCTTCCTGAACAACATTCACGCGGCCACCAACGAGATGTCGCTGGAGGCGGCCCTGGCCGGCCTGCCCTTCCCGCTGCACCCCGGCGCCGCGCGCTACTTCGAAGAAGCCGGGCTGGACATCCCCGATCGCCTGCGGCCGAACTGAGCCGTCCCGACGAAGCGGAGGAGCGGTACCCCCTCGGGGTGCCGCTCCTCTCGTATCCGGGGTCGCGATTCGACGAGGCAGCTCGGAGTGCGAGCGGAGATGGCCGAAGAACAGCGTGACGCGCCGCCGCCCGGCGCCGACATCCACGAGATTCAGGACCAGCCCGGGCTGCGCTCGCTCGACGGCCGCTTCGGCACGCTGGTCGTCGCCCTGGCCGTCGCCGTGGCGCTCGTCACCCTCTACCTCAACGCCTTCGGCATCCTCTGGGTGCAGATCCGCGCCTGGGTGCCGGGCCTGCCGCAGCCGATCAATCCCTCGACCCTCTGGCGCAACGCCTTCCACTTCGCCGGCTTCGGCCTGCTCTGCGCCCTGCTCTACCCCGCCATCTCGCTGCGCCGCGGCGCAGGGCGGCAGGCCGTGCTCGCCTTCGACATCTGCTTCGGCCTGCTGGTCGCCTTCTGCGCCCTCTACCTCATCGCCGTGGAGGAGGAGGTCTACCGCCGCGGCACCTATCTCTCCTGGCGGGAGTGGACGGCCGGCACGGTGGTGGTGCTGGGCGCGCTGGAGTACGCGCGGCGCACCACCGGCTGGATCATCCCGATCCTGATCGTCGTCGCGCTCAGCTACGTCACCTGGCTCGGCCCCTCGGTACCCGGGATGTTCCGCTTTCCGGGACTGACCGCCGAGACGGTGATGTTCCGCTCGATCTATTCCGACGAGGGGCTGTTCGGCATCATCGCCGAGATCTCGTCCTCGATCGTGGTGATGTTCATCATCTTCGGGGCCTTCCTGCTGCGCTCCGGGGCAGGCGCCTTCGTCATCGACCTGGCGCGCGCGGTCGCCGGGCGCATGACCGGCGGACCGGGTTTCGTCGCCGTCATCGCCTCGGGGCTGACCGGCACGATCTCCGGCTCCTCGGTCGCCAACACCGCCTCCACCGGCGTCATCACCATCCCGCTGATGAAGCGCGCCGGCTTCCCGCCGAAATTCGCCGGCGGCGTCGAGGCGGCGGCCTCCACCGGCGGCCAGTTGATGCCGCCGATCATGGGCGCCGGCGCCTTCGTCATGGCCAGCATGACGCAGATCTCCTACACCACCATCATCGCCGTCGCCTTCCTGCCGGCGGTGCTCTACTTCCTCACCGTCGCCTTCTTCGTGCGCATCGAGGCGCAGCGCCAGGGGCTGACCTACGACCCGTCGGAGGAGGCGCCCCGCACCCTGGAGGTGCTGAAGCGCGGCCCCGCCTTCCTGCTGCCGATCGCCCTGCTGATCTACCTGCTGATCGACGGCTTCACCCCGACCTATGCCGCCGGCCTGGCGATCCTCGCGGTCGTCGTCTGCTCCTGGTTCACGCCGGACAACCGGATGGGGATCAAGGCCATCATCGAGGCGCTGGCGCTGGGCGCGCGCAACATGGTGATGACCGCGGTGCTGCTCGTGGCGATCGGCCTGCTGGTCAACGTCATCACCACCACCGGCGTCGGCAACACGCTCTCGCTGCTGATCGTCAACTGGGCCGGCGGCAGCCTGGTGATCGCGCTGCTCCTGGTGGCCCTGGCATCGCTGGTGCTGGGCATGGGGCTGCCGGTGACGGCCGCCTACATCGTGCTGGCGCCGCTGACCGCGCCGGCCCTGCAGTCGCTGATCGTCGACAGCCAGCTGATCGATTTGCTGGTGACCGGCAGCCTGCCGGAGAGCGCCCACGCCTTCTTCATGCTGGCCGCGCCCGAGGCAGTGCCGCTGCTCTCCACCGGGATGGGCGAGACTCAGGCGCGCGAGCTGCTGGACCAGATGCGGGCGATCGACCCCATGCTGCTGACGCAGATCCGCGACCAGGTGCTCAGCCGCGAGACCATCGTGCTGGCGCTGCTCTCGGCGCACATGATCGTGTTCTGGCTGAGTCAGGACTCGAACGTGACGCCACCGGTCTGCCTGACCGCCTTCACGGCGGCGGCGATCGCACGCACCTCGCCGATGGGCACCGGCGTGCAGTCCTGGAAGCTGGCGAAGGGGCTCTACATCATCCCGCTGCTCTTCGCCTACACCAACTTCCTGGGCGGCCCCTTCCTCGAGGTGATGGAGATCTTCCTCTTCTCCATCGTCGGCCTCTACGCCTTCTGCGCCTTCTTCCAGGGCCACATGGAGGGGCCGGTGTCGCTGCCGGTGCGCCTCCTGCTGCTCGCCGTGGCCGCCGCCTGCCTCTGGCCGCACAGCACCTGGCACCACTTCGTCGGCACCGCCGTCTTCCTGCCGCTGTTCTTCTTGAATTGGCGACGCGCCCGTCAGGACCTAGGTTCGGAGAAGGCGCCCGCGGCGTGACGGACGTCCGGCGACGGCAGCAGAGGGAATCCCGACGATGGAGATGAGCGGCGAACAGCGCATTCCGGCCCCGCGCAGCGTGGTCTGGGAGGCGCTCAACGATCCCGAGGTCCTGAAGGCCAGCATCCCGGGCTGCGAGAGCCTGGAGCGCAACGAGGCCGGCGACGGCTTCGATGCCCAGGTGCGCGCCAAGGTCGGGCCGGTCAGCGCGAAGTTCGCCGGCACGGTCACGCTCTCCGACATCAACCCGCCCGAGAGCTACACCATCAGCGGCGAAGGCAAGGGCGGCGCCGCCGGCTTCGCCAAGGGCGGCGCCAAGGTCAGCCTGACCGAAGCCGAGGGCGAGACGCTGCTGAGCTATGCGGCAGAAGCCAAGGTGGGGGGCAAGCTGGCGCAGCTGGGATCGCGGCTGATCGACGGCACTGCCCGCAAGATGGCCGACGACTTCTTCAGCCGCTTCTCGCAGATCGTCGTTGAACGCCAAGGCGGCGGGCCGGGCGAGGCGGCGCCTGCACCAGAGGCGCCCGCAGAAGCCGCGACCACGGCAAAGCCGGAGGCGCCGGCGGCACCGGCCGCGGCCACGGTGAAGCCACCCGCGGAAGCCCCGCAGGCGACCCGGCCGGCCGAGAAAGCCGCCGCCGCGCCGACGGAAACGGCGGGCGAACGGCGGGGTCTCTCGCCCATGGTCTGGGTCGCCGCGCTTGTCGCGGCGGTCGCGGTGCTCCTCGCGCTGCTACTCTGACGAGCCGTCACCGAAGCGCCCCTTGACCCCCGCAGAGGGGCGCAACACACTCCCTGTCGAGCCTGCGCGCGATCGGCGGCCAGCGCGCCGCCGCCGCCCGCCGGGGCGAGGGACACGCACAACGAATGCGCAGGGGATGGCTCCGACCATCCCCCGAACAGGCAGGAGGGAAACGAATGCTGAGCCTTTCCATGACGGTGAACGGCAAGGCGGTGTCGAAGGAGGTCGACCCGCGCACGCTGCTCGTGCAGTTCCTGCGCGAGCAGCTCGCCCTCACCGGCACCCACGTCGGCTGCGACACCAGCCAGTGCGGCGCCTGCGTCGTGCACGTGAACGGCAAGTCGGTGAAGGCCTGCAGCATGCTGGCGGTCCAGGCCGAAGGCGCCGAGGTCACCACCATCGAGGGCCTGGCGCAGAACGGCGAACTGCATCCCATGCAGGCCGCCTTCAAGGAGCACCACGGCCTGCAGTGCGGCTTCTGCACGCCCGGCATGGTGATGAGCGCCATCGACCTGCTGCAGCACAACGCCTCCCCGAGCGAGACCGAGATCCGCGAGTGGCTGGAGGGGAACATCTGCCGCTGCACCGGCTACCACAACATCGTCAAGGCCATCCAGGCCGCGGCCAGCGAGATGGGGAGGTGATGCCATGCCCGATACAGGAATCGGCGCCTCGGTAAGGCGCAAGGAGGACCAGCGCTTCCTCACCGGCAAGGGCCGCTACACCGACGACATCAACCGCCACGGCCAGCTCTACGCCTACTTCCTGCGCTCCCCCGTCGCCCATGCCCGCCTGAAGGGCGTGGACACCGCCGACGCCGCGGCCGCGCCCGGCGTGGTCGCCGTCTTCACCGGCGCCGACATGGCCGCCGACAACGTCGGCTCCCTGCCCTGCGGCTGGGTCGTGACCGACCGTCACGGCAATCCGCACAAGGCGCCGCCGCACTTCCCGCTGGCGCGCGACAAGGTGCGCTACGTCGGCGACCACGTCGCCATGGTCGTGGCCGAGAGCTACGCCGAGGCGCGCGACGCCGCGGAGCTGATCGAGGTCGACTACGAGGAACTGGAGCCGCTGGTCGATCTGCGCCGGGCCTCGAGCGGACCGCAAGTCCACGACGAGGCGCCGGGCAACCTCTGCTACGACTGGGAGCTGGGCGACCAAGCGGCCGTCGACAAGGCGCTGTCCGAGGCGGCGCGGGTGGTCGAGCTCGACCTGGTGAACAACCGCCTGATTCCCAATGCCATGGAGCCGCGCGCCGCGGTCGCCGAGTACGACAGCGGCACCGACAGCTACACCCTCTTCTCCACCAGCCAGAACCCGCACCTGCTGCGGCTGATCCTCTGCGCCTTCGTGCTGGGCCTGCCGGAGACCAAGGTGCGGGTGATCGCGCCCGACGTCGGCGGCGGCTTCGGCTCCAAGATCTACGCCTACGCCGAGGAGACCTGCTGCACCTGGGCCGCGAAGAAGGTCGGCCGCCCGGTCAAGTGGACCGCCGACCGGAGCGAGGCCTTCCTGTCCGACGCCCACGGCCGCGACCACCTGACCAAGGTGAAGCTGGCGCTCGACGCCGAGGGCCGCTTCCTGGCGCTGAAGGTGGACACCACCGCCAACATGGGCGCCTACCTCTCCAGCTTCGCGACCTGCATCCCGACCTACCTCTACGCCACGCTGCTGGCGGGGCAGTACGCGACGCCGGTGATCTACGCCAACGTCAAGGCGGTCTTCACCACCACGGCGCCGGTGGACGCCTACCGCGGCGCCGGGCGGCCGGAGGCGACCTACCTGATCGAGCGGGTGGTCGAGGTGGCGGCGCGCGAGATCGGCATGGATCCGGCCGAGCTGCGCCGCAAGAACTTCATCCAGCCGGATCAGTTCCCCTACCAGACGCCGGTCGCCCTGGTATACGACATCGGCGACTACGAGCCCGCGCTCGACAAGGCCCTGGAGATGATCGACTACAAGGGCTTCGGCGCGCGCAAGGCCGAGGCCGAGCGACGCGGCAAGCTGCGCGGCATCGGCTTCTCGGCCTACATCGAGGCCTGCGGCATCGCCCCCTCGGCGGTGGTCGGCGCGCTCGGCGCCGGCGTCGGCCTCTGGGAATCGGCCCAGGTGCGCTTCAATGCCACCGGCACGGTCTCGGTCATGACCGGCGCGCACAGCCACGGTCAGGGCCATGAGACCACCTTCTCCCAGCTGGTCGCCGACAAGCTGGGCATCCCCTACGAGAACGTGGAGATCGTGCACGGCGATACCGGCGCCATCCCCATGGGCATGGGGACTTACGGCTCGCGTTCGCTGGCCGTCGGCGGCTCCGCCATCGTGCGGGCCTGCGACAAGGTGATCGAGAAGGGCCGCAAGATCGCCGCCCACCTGATGGAGGCCTCGGTCGAGGATGTCGAGTTCAAGGACGGCAAGTTCAGCGTCGTCGGCACCGACAAGTCCAAGGCCATGGCCGAGATCGCCTTCACCGCCTACGTGCCGCACAACTACCCCGAGGGCGTGGAGCCCGGTCTCGACGAGACGGCCTTCTACGACCCGCTGAACTTCACCTATCCGGCGGGCGTGCACATCGCCGAGGTGGAGATCGACCCCGATACCGGCATCACCGAGATCGTCGACTGGGTCGCGGTGGACGACTTCGGCCGCGTCCTCAACCCCATGATCGTCGAGGGGCAGGTGCACGGCGGCATCGCCCAGGGGGTCGGCCAAGCGCTGCTGGAGAACTGCGTCTACGACCCCGAGAGCGGCCAGCTCGTGACCGGCTCCTACATGGACTACTGCATGCCCCGGGCGGACGACCTGCCGTCCTTCCGGGTCGGCATCACGGTCAGCGAGTGCACGCACAATCCGCTGGGCGTGAAGGGCTGCGGCGAAGCCGGGGCGATCGCGGCGCCGGCCGCGCTGATGAACGCCATCACGGACGCCCTGGGCCAGGAGATCGACATGCCGGCCTCGCCCGAGAAGGTCTGGCGCGTCTGCCAGGCGCGCATGGCCCAGGCGGCCGAGTAAGGGAGGAGCAACGAGAATGTACGCCTTCGAGTATCACAAGCCCTCCTCGGTCGAGGCCGCGGTCGCGGCCCTGGCCGGCAAGGAAGACGCCAAGTTCATGGCCGGCGGCATGACCCTGCTGCCGACGATGAAGCAGCGCCTGGCCATGCCCTCCGACCTGATCGACCTGGGCGGCCTCGCCGATCTGATCGGCGTGCGCGAGGAGAGCGGCGCCCTGGTGGTCGGCGCCATGACCACCCACGCCGCCGTCGCCGACAGCGGCCTCGTCAAGTCGAAGATCCCCGCGCTGGCTGCGCTGGCCGAGGGGATCGGCGACCCACAGGTCCGCAACCGCGGCACGCTGGGCGGCTCGATCGCCAACGCCGACCCGGCGGCCGACTACCCGGCCGCCCTGGTCGGCCTGGGCGCCACGGTGAAGACCAGCAAGCGGGAGATTCCGGCGGACGACTTCTTCACCGGCCTCTTCGAGACGGCGCTGGAGCCCGACGAGCTGGTGGTCTCGGTGCGCTTCCCGGTGCCGGAGAAGGCGGCCTACGCCAAGTTCGCCAATCCCGCCTCGCGCTACGCCATCGTCGGCGTCTTCGTCGCCAAGACCGGCGGCGGCGTGCGCGTCGCCGTGACCGGGGCCAAGGCCAGCGTCTTCCGCGTCGCCGAGATGGAGCAGGCACTGGCGGGCGGTCTCTCGGCCGAGGCCGTGGCCGGCGTCCGCCTCCCGGCCGACGACATGAACGGCGACATCCACGCCTCCGCCGAGTACCGCGCGCATCTGGTCACGGTCATGGCCAAGCGCGCCGTCGCGGCGGCGGCCGGCTGAGGAGGATCAGCGGACGAGCCTGCTCGGGGGGTTCTCCGGCAGGCGGTCGGCAGGGGCCGCGGCGCCAAGGGGCCGCGGCCGCTCCACCGCCTCGCCGACGAAAGGGGATGGGCGGGGATACCCCGTCGAGGGGACGCGGCGCGAGGCCTTCGAGGAGCTCGAGGCCGCCCAGGCTTTCCGGCTGTCCGCCCATCCGCGGCGGCGGCGGCTGCTGCTCGCGGCCTTAGCCCTCTCGCTCCTCTTCGGCTGCTGGCTGCTGCTGACGGCGGCCCCGGAGATCGCCGGAGAGGGCGTGCTGGAGGTGAAGCAGGTCCAGCACATCCCGCTCGACAGGTCCGGCCGGGCGATCGGCGAGCCGGCCATCGTTTCCCTACCGCACCAGTGCTCCAGCGATCCGGCGACCTGGCACTGCGCCGAACGCTATCGCTTCACCTTCGTCCACCAGCCGGGCCGGGCGACCTTGGAGTCCCTCTACCTGCCGCACTTCAGCGGCAACCTCCGGGTCAGCCTGAACGGCGCGCTGCTGGCCGACAACAACCGCCTGCAGCCGGTGCTCTACATGGGTCCGACGGCACCCTTGCTGGTGCCGCTGCCGGCACCGCTGCTGCAGCCGGGCGAGAACGAGATCGAGATCGTCCTGGAATCGGTACGGCTGTTCGGCGGCTTCCTCGGCGCCGCCTACCTCGGTCCGCACGAACGGCTGCTGCCGCACAACAGCTTCGCCCGCTTCGCCACCGTCACCTTCTCCCGCCTGGTCGACGGCTGGATGATCGCCATGGGCCTCTTCCTGATGCTGATCGGCATCCTGCGCCCGCGCGAGCGCGTCTACCTGACCTTCGGCGCGGTCTTGCTGTTCTTCGCCGCCGCGTCGATTCCGGCCATCCTGCCAGGCGTGCCGAACGAGGAGATGCTGCGGCTCGCGAACCTGAGCCGCCTGGCCGGCGGCGCACTGCTGCTGCCCTTCGCCTACCACTTCGTGGGACGGCAGCCGCCGGTGCCCACGCTATGCTTCCTGCTGCTGCCGCTGCTCGCCGGGCTCGCCATCTTCCTGCTGCCCGGCGAGATCTCCGGCTGGCTCGTGCGCTTCGTCGTCGTTCCCGCCATGGTGCTGATCGGCCTGGCCTCGGTGGCCGTGATGGGGCTGGCGGCGCTGCGGCAGCACAGCGACGCCGCCCTGCTGCTGCTCGGAGCGGGCAGCGTCGCCCTCCTCTTCGGCGCGCACGACATCCTGGTGCTCAACGGCCTGCTGCCGGAGCGGCAGGTGCTGCTGTCGCGCCTCAACGCGCCGCTGCTGATGACCATGGTCGGTGCCCTGCTGCTGTGGCGCTTCGCCCAGGCCCTGGCGGTGATGGAAGGCTTCAACAGCCGCCTGCGGCAAGCGGTGGGCGCCGCCGAAGACAAGCTGCGCGACAGTTTCGCCCGGGAGCAGGCGCAGACGCGCCGCGCGGCGCTGGAGGCCGAGCGGGTGAGGCTGATGCGCGACCTGCACGACGGCATCGGCGGCCAGCTCGTCTCGATCCTCTCCCTTTCGGAGCTGGAAGGCGAGCGGCGGGCCACCGAGATCGCCCGGGCCAGCCGCCGCGCGCTCGACGACCTGCGCCTCGTCGTCGCCTCGCTGGAAGACGTCGGCGACGACCTGGGGCTGATGCTCGGCATGTTCCGGGAGCGTATCGAGCCGCAGCTCCGCGCCGCCGAGGTCGAGCTGGTCTGGCGCATGACCCTCCTGCCCGACCTGCCGGGCCTGAACCCCACCGCGACCCTGAACATCTTCCGCATCCTGCAGGAGGCGGTGACCAACGCCGTCCGCCACTCCGGCAGCACCACGCTCGCGGTGGAGGCCGCCCCCTCGCCGGCCGAGGGCTACGGCGTGCGCCTGACGGTGCGCGACGAGGGCCGGGGCGGGGCCGCCGGGCGTGCCGGGGGCCTGGGCATGGAGAGCATGAAGCACCGTGCCTGGTCGCTGGGCGCCGAGCTCTCCATCGACAGCGGCGCCGGAGGCACGGCCGTCATGCTGGATCTGCCCCGCCGCCTCGAGCTGCCGCCGGCGCCGGCCTCATAGCTCGATCAGGCGGTGCTGTACCGCTTCGAAGACCGCCTCGCCGCGGCTGCTCACCTCCAGCTTGCGGTAGATGCTCTTGATGTAGTTCGGGACGGTCTTGCGGGAGATGCCGAGGCTGTCGGCGATGTCGTTGTAGGTGAAGCCCTTGGCGATGCCCCAGAGGATGTCGATCTCGCGCTTGGTCAGCCGCGGCGCGTCGGGAGAGGGTGGCTCCTGCTTCGGCTGGACCTGACGGAGGATGAAGCGGGCGATACCCGGCGACAGCGGCGAGTGGCCTTGCAGCACCGCCTTGACCGTCGCGGTGACGTCCTCGGGCAGCGCGTCCTTCAGGACGTAGCCGCTGGCGCCCGCGGCGATCGCCGCCACCACGCTGCGCTCGTCGCTCAGCACCGAGATGACCAGGACCTCGACCTGCGGCGACAGGCGCCGGGTCTCGCGGATCAGCTCGGTTCCGTGACCGTCGGGCAGCTGCAGGTCGGTCACCAGCACGTTCGGCATGGCCTCGGCCATCGCCGCCCGAGCCACCGCGAGCGTTCCCGCCTCCACGACGGCGAAAGCGGGGTCCCGGCTCAGGGCGTCGACGATCCGCCGCCGGGTGGGCTCGTCGTCTTCAACACAGAGAACGCGCAGGGCTTCCATCGTCATGGCCTCGGTTCACGGCTGTGCGGCAAGGCTGTCCGTCCCCCATTGTCGGGGGGCCGGGTCACCCCGTCGATGCCGAAGGTTGGACGCCCCCTCGCAATTCCCGGCACTCGCCACCAGCACCTCTTATGTCATAGGTGAAAAAGCATTCCCATCATCCTGCAATCTCTTCGAGTTCCTTCAAGGCTTCCTCGGCCTGATCCGAGCTGCAGCGGCTGCTGTCGACAACGCGTCCCCGCAGCACCCCGCGCTTGAAGCCACTGCCGAGGATGTCGAGGATCTCGGCATCGCTACGGCCGTCCCCCTTCATCCGCTCGTAGAGCCGCTCGGCCAGCGGGCAGGCGTCGCAGCTCGGCTCCGAGGCGGCCGGCACCCCCGTGACGAGGGCGCTGCCGAGCAGCAGTATCCCAACACCGACGGCGAAAGGCTTCATAGCGGTGTCCTCCCCTCTCGTTCAGGAATGACCGATGACCTGCTGCCACTCGCAGGGCAGGTCTTCCGAGTCCGCCTGCAGCATGACGCGCGCCGTGGAACGCTGGTGGGCACTGAGGTCCTGCCAGAGCGCGCGGGCCGAGGGCCCGGCGTCTTCGACCCCGAACTCTTCCGCGCGCTGCATCCAGGCATAGGCGATCACCGGGTTCGTACTGCTGCCGGCGACCCGCTGGGCGACGCGGCGCATCACCCGCAGGCCGGAGATCACGTCGCCGGAATAGATCTCACCGAGCTTGTAGGCGGAAGGGCCGTGCCCCTGCCGCGCGGCGGTGCAGAGCCATTCCACCGAGCGCGGCGTGTCGTAGAAGCCCTCCCCCTCGTTCAGGGAGCAGCAGAGCGCCTTGCCGACCCGGTACTGGGCCTCGACGTCCCCGGCCTGAGCAGCCTCCAGGTTGCTGGCCAGGATCACCCGATCCTTGGCGATGTTGGCGCCCTCCGCCGCCACGCCGACGCAGCCGGCCAGGAGGGGAAGCAGCAGGACGGTCACCAATCCCACGAGGGGCTTCAGAGAGGTCATCGATCTTCCTCCAGTACCGGTCCGCGACATCCCTTGCCCGGACCCGGCGGCTGTCCGGAGCCGGCGGGCGGGCGATCCGCGACCGGGGACCCTGGTCGCGAACCGCCGCGCCCGACCGAAGCGGAAACGCCGACGGAAGCAGTGAAGCGCCGAAGCCCTGGCCCGCCCAGGCCATAAAGATGGTGGACGCCCCAGGCCCTCCGGCATCCTCTCCTGGCCCCTTCCCTTTCCGCGCAGTGCCGCTAGCCTCTCGAGACCATGAGACGCCGCACCCTCGTCGCCCTCGCGCTGGCCGTCGTCCTGCCCCTGCTACTGCTGGGCGCGCTGGTGCTGTTGCGGACCGAGGTCGCGCTCCTCGCCTTCGACCGCTGGCTCGGCACGCACGGCCTGGAAGGCTCGATCGGCAGCCTGCAGATCGGCTGGGACGAGGTGGAGATGCACGACCTGCGGGTCGAGGAGGCCGCGGCGCGACGGGTCGTGCTGCGCTTCGAGCCGCTCCGGCTGCTGCGCGGCGAGCTCCCCGCCGCGGTAATCGAGGGGCTGGAGCTGCCGCTCGACCTCACCGGCGAGGGACCGCCGCTCGGATCGTTGCAGGCGCTGCTCGGCGAAGCCGACGCAGACCCCGGGGAGAAGCCGGAGGAGTGGCGTTCGCCGCTGCCCGACAGCCCGCCGCGCCTGCCGCCGCTGCGGATCGAGGACTCCCGCCTGCCGTTGGCGACCCCGGCGGGCCCGGTGCTGCTGGAGCTCTGGGGACGGCTCGATCCCGGCGCCGGCGAGGAACCCGATCTCCTCGCCCTGACCTTCTCCGCCCAGGGGCCGGAGGGTCTGACGGCGATCGGCGCCCTGGACCTCGGCCTGCGCGACCTGCGCCCCGGCGCGCTGCGGCTCGATGCCGAGCTGGCGTCCGGCGGACGCGGCAGCGGAACGCTGCGCCTGGACGCGGACGAGATGGCCGTGGGTGCGCCGCTACGCCTGAGCGGCGAGCTCGAAGGAGACGCGGCGGCCCTGGGGGCGCTGCTCCCCGAGGCGGCGCTCCGGCCCGAAGCCGGCCGCATCGACCTCGCCTTCACGGCGCGGCTATCGCAACCGCCTCTGCCCTATCTGGACGCACCGCCCCCGGTGGACTGGACGGCCTGGGCCGCCGGTCTGGAGCTCGACGCCGATCTCGACCTGGCGCTGGAGGATCTCGCCCTTCCCGGCGTGCTGCGCGGGGCCTCGCTGCACGGCGGCCTGGCCCTGCACCGGGAGGAAGGCGCCACCCTCCTCACGCTGCGCGAAGCCATCCGGGCTGAGTTCCGGGATCTGGCTCCGGCGCTGCTGGCGGCCCTGCCGCCGGAGCTGGCCGGGCGCCTGCAGCCCGGCGGCAGGCTGCGGCTCGACGCCGCCGGCGCAGAGGTCGACCCGCTGCTGCGCCTGCCGGACCCGGGCGACGGCACCGCCGCCGCCACGGCCGCCGCCGCCTTCAGCATTGCCCTGCACGAAGGCGGCTCCGCACGCGCCGAGCTGGCGGTGGAGGCCCCCTGGCCCGGCGGCAGCGGGGATACCCTGCGGCTGCAGGTCACCGGGCTCGAAGCCGAAGCCGACGCCGCCCCCCTGGCCGAGACCCTGGGCCTGTCGGGCCGGGGCGAGATCGCGCTGCAGGGCGCGGACGTCACGGCGGACTGGAGCCTGCGCCTCGAGGCGGCGGGAATGGAGCAGGCCGAGCGGCTGGCGGCCGAGATCGAGCTGTCCCTGCGGCCGGCCCCGGCCGGCCTCGCGCTCGACTTCGGCCTCGACGCCACGGCCGAGGGCAGCCCCGCGGCCGAGCGCCTGCGGCTGCGCGCCGGCGGCCGCGCCGAAGGCCAGCCCTCGGCGATCTCGCTGGAGGCCGAGCTGGATCTGGCGGCCGGCGCTGTCGCCCTCGCCGACATGACGGCCGAGACGGCACGGATCACGGCGCCGCTGCGGCTCGACTACCGCGAGGACAGGCTGGTGCTCGCGATCACCGGCCCGGCGCCGCTGCTGGCGACCGAGCTGCGCGGCGAGATCATCCAGCCGCTCGAACGGCTGGAGCTGGTGCTCGAGCGGCTGGACCTCGAACTCGGGCTGAGCGAGGAGCTGCCGGGTCGGGTCGCCCTGGAGGCCGTCCTGGCCCCCCTCTCCCTCGGACTCGTCGGCCTGCCGATCGAGGGCCTGGAACTGCGCGCCCGCCCGCTGCGCCTGGAGGCCGCCTTCGACGCCGACGGCCCCACCGACGGCCTGGTCGAGATCGAGCTGGAGAGTCTGGTCGTGCCGGAGCACCAAGTGACCTTGGCCGACCTGCGGGCGGAGCTGCCGCTGGGGCCCGAGACGCCGCTGCTGCGGCTGCAGCGGCTGCGCGTCTATTCCGATGCCGTCCCCGCCCTCTTCCCCCCGCTCGATCTCACCGCGACGCTGCAAGACGACCTGCGCTTCGAGGCCCGGGCGCGCGCCCTGAACGGCGCGCTGGACCTGCGGGCCCGCGGCCGCCACGACCTGGAACGGCAGCGCGGCGAGGCCAGCCTGTCTCTCGCACCGCTCGTCTTCGCGCCCGCCGCCCTGCAGCCCGCCGCCCTGCTGCCCTTCGCCGAAGGCCTCTCCGAGGTCGCCGGACGGCTGCAGGGCGAGGCCCGCGTCGCCTGGGGCGACCAGGGCCTGGACGGGACGGTGCGGCTGCTGGGCGAGGAACTGGACCTGGCCTACGGCGAGACCCGCGTCGAAGGATTGGCCTTCGATCTCGCCCTCGACGGGCTGCAGCCCCCACGATCGGCGACACCGCAGCGAATCACGGCGCGACGGATCGACGCCGGCCTGCCGCCGCTGACCGACGTCGAGGCGGCCGTGACGCTGGGCGGCAGCGCCGCCGGCGACCCGGAGTTGCTGTTGCGGAGCGCCTCGGCCGGCTTCGCCGGCGGCCGGCTGCTCCTGCTGGACGGGAGGCTCGATCCAGCCGCCGGGCGCTACGCCGCACGCCTGGAGATCGAGGAGGTGGAGCTGGAGCCGCTGCTGGCGCTGCTCGGCATGGAGGAACTGCGCGGGAGGGGCCGCGTCTCGGGCGCCCTGCCGGTGGAACTGCTGGGTGGCGCCATCGCGATCCGCGAGGGACTGGTGACGGGCCAGGAGGAAGGTGTCATCGCCTTCACATCGCCCGAGGCACGCGACGCCCTGGCGGCCGGCGGCGAGGCCGTGGCGCTGATGTTCGACGCGCTGGAGGACTTCCACTACGAGGTGCTGGAGATCGGCCTGGACAAGGCTTTCGCCGGCGAGACCCGGGTGCGCCTGCGGCTGCTCGGCGCCAACCCGGAGGTGCTGGAGGGCCACCCCTTCGATCTCAACATCAACCTGGAGACCGACGCCGCGCCGCTGCTGGCCGCCCTCGCGGAGGGCCGGCGCATCCAGCGCGGCGTGATGGACGAAGTCTGGAGGCTTGTGCGCTAGCCCCAGGGAAACCACAATCACGCGTCAGACTTCGACAAGCCATCCTCCGAGCGGAAGGTCGAGACGCGTGCTGCAAGCCCTCCCCCACCCCAGACTCCTGGCTCCCGTCGGGCTGCTGGTACTGGCCTCCCTGCTGGCCGCCTGCCAGCCCACCGTACGGGTCGAGGCGCCACGCGACCCGATTACGATCAATCTCAACGTCCGGCTCGACGCCGACGTTCGCGTGCGGCTCGAGGAGCGGGCCCGCGAGGACATCCAGGCGAATCCGGACATCTTCTGACCAGCGGCCTTGGCACCCGACAGACAGACGACCAGATGAGGTCACGATGATGGGCAAACCCTCCCTCGCCGCCCTGGCATTCGCCGCGATCGCCGCGGCGGCCCTGCTGGCGCCCCTGCCGGCCGCCGCGCAGTCGGCCGAGCAGCTGCGAGCCGCCGGCCAGGCCTGCGAGCTGCCGAACGGCTACATGCGGGCCATCGACAACTCCGTGCGCGATGCCGTCGAGCGCATCAACGACCAGCGCCGACGGGTCTACGAGCAGAAGGCTCGGGAGGAGGGAGTCGGCGTCGACGCGGTCGGCGCGGTCTACGCCCAGCAGATCCGCAGCCAGCCGAACTATCGCCCGTGCTGACAGAGGCCCGCGAGGCGGAGCAGAGCAGCCGCGCCGAGCTACCGCAGGACGTCGACGCTGCCGCGGCCCTGTTGCGCGGCGGCGACTATGTGGCCGACCGCAGTCTGGCGACGGTCCTCCTGCTTGCCCTGAAGCTCGGCCGGCCGCTGTTCCTGGAGGGCGAGGCCGGGGTCGGCAAGACCGAGATCGCCAAGGTGCTGGCCCGATCGCTGGGGCGCCGGCTGATCCGCCTGCAGTGCTACGAGGGGCTGGATCTCGCGAGCGCGGTCTACGAGTGGAACTACCCGCGCCAGATGGTCGAGATCCGCATGGCCGAGGCCGCCGGCCAGGCCGACCGAGAACGCCTGACCGCAGACATCTTCTCGGAACGCTTCCTGATCGAGCGGCCGCTGCTGCAGGCACTGCGCCCCGACGCGGCCGGTGCCCCGGTGCTGCTGATCGACGAGCTGGACCGCACCGACGAACCCTTCGAGGCCTTCCTGCTGGAGGTGCTCTCCGACTTCCAGATCTCCATTCCCGAGCTGGGCACGGTGAAGGCGCCGGAGCCGCCGATCGTCGTCGTCACCTCGAACCGCACCCGCGAGATCCACGACGCGCTGAAGCGCCGCTGCCTCTACCACTGGGTCGGCTATCCCGACGCGGCGCGCGAGCTGGAGATCCTCAAGGTGAAGGCGCCCGGCGTGCCGGCGGCGCTGAGCCGCGAGATCGTCGGCTTCGTGCAGGCCTTGCGCGGCCACGATCTCTTCAAGCTGCCCGGCATCGCCGAGACCATCGACTGGGCCGAGGCGCTGATCCAGCTGAACAAGGTGGCGCTCGACCCCGCTTCGATCGACGACACCCTGGGCGTGCTGCTGAAGTACCAGGACGACATCGCGCGCATCGAAGGCAGCGAGGCGGCCCGGCTGCTGGACGAAGTGAAGCGCGAGATCGCCCTCGCCGGCAGCTGAGGGCCTGGCCGTGACCCAGGCCGATCCCTTCGCCGAGGCGGCGCGCCGGCTGCACTACCAGTCGGAAGCCCGGCGGCTGGAGGAGGAGGCCGGCGGCGGGCGGCTGGTCGAGAACCTGCTCCACTTCGCCCGGACGCTGCGCACCGCCGGCCTGCCGGTCGGGCCCGGCAAGCTGCTGGCGGCCCTGGAGGCGGTGCAGGCCGTCGGCCTGGCGCGGCGCGACGACTTCTACTGGGCGCTGCACGCCGTCTTCGTCAACCGCCGGGACCAGCAGGAGGTCTTCGACCAGGCCTTCCACCTCTTCTGGCGCAATCCCAAGCTGCTCGACCGCCTGCGGGCGATGCTGCTGCCCGAGCTGGAGGTGGAACCCGAACGGCAGGAGGGCCGCGAGATCAACCGCCGCGTCGCCGAGGCGCTGCAGCAGAACCGCAGCCCGCAGCCGGAGCCCCGCGAGGAGGAGATCGAGCTGGACGCGGTCATGACCTGGTCGGACCGCGAGACCCTGGCGAAGCAGGACTTCGAGATGATGTCGGCGGCCGAGGTGGAGGCCGCCAAGCGGGCCATCGCCCGCCTGCGCCTGCCGATCATGGCGCTGCCGACCCGCCGCTTCCGCCCGAGCCCGACGCCGGGCCGCGCCGACCTGCGCGCCTCGCTGCGCAGCGCCCTGCGCAGCGGCGGCGACCTCATGCCCCTGGAGTGGCGGCGCCGGCGCCGGCGGCATCCGCCGCTGGTGGTGCTCTGCGACATCTCCGGCTCCATGAGCCGCTATGCCCGGCTGTTCCTGCACTTCATGCACGCCGTCACCAGCGAGCGCGACCGGGTGCACTCCTTCCTCTTCGGCACGCGCCTCACCAACATCACCCGCGCGCTGCGCGAGCGCGACGTCGATCTGGCGCTGGAGCGGGTCGGCGAGGCGGCGCTCGACTGGTCCGGCGGCACTCGGATCGGCGCCTGCCTGGAGGACTTCAACCGCCACTGGTCGCGCCGCGTGCTGGCCCAGGGCGCCGTAGTGCTGCTGATCACCGACGGCCTGGACCGGGAGGGCGGCAGCGGCCTGGCCCGGCAGATGGAGCGGCTGCACAAGTCCTGCCGCCGGCTGATCTGGCTCAACCCCCTCTTGCGCTGGGACGGCTACGAGCCGAAATCCCAGGGCGCGAGAGCGATGATGCCGCACGTGGACGACTTCCGCCCCGTGCACAACCTGGAGAGCCTCGCCGCCCTGACCGCCGTGCTGAGCCGCGAGCCGGCCCGGCGCCTGGAGGGGCGCGACGCCTGGCTGGAGGAGCGTAGCGCATGACGGAAGCAGGGTCCGACGCGGCCGCCTGGGCCGATACCGACGAGGTGCTGGCCCGTGCAGCGGCGTGGCTCGGGGAGGGTCGCGAGGTGGCGCTCGCCACCGTGGTCTCCACCTGGGGCTCCTCGCCGCGCCCGGTGGGCAGCCAGCTGCTCGTCGACGGGAGCGGCGGGATGCTGGGCTCGGTCTCCGGCGGCTGCATCGAGGGCGCCGTGGTCGCCGAGGCCCGCGCCGCCATGGCCGACGGCAAGCCGCGGCTGCTCGACTTCGGCGTCAGCGACGAGATGGCCTGGGAGGTCGGCCTCGCCTGCGGCGGCAAGGTCCAGGTCTACGTCGAGCGGCTGGAGGGCTGAGCCCATGAAACGCGCGCTGCTGGAGCGGCTGCTCGAGGCGAAGCGGGCCAAGCGCCCGATCGCCCTCGTCACCGACGTGAGCGACGGGCGCCAGCTCCTGCTCGACGGCGGGGAGACGGCCGGCGACCTGCCCGCGACGGCGGCACTGCTGGAAGCGGCGCGCACGCGCCTGGCCCAGGACCGCAGCGGCCTGCTCGAGGACGGGCGGCACTTCGTCCAGGTCTTCCTGCCGCCCCTGCGGCTCGCGGTCGTCGGCGCCGTGCACATCGCCCAGGCGCTGGTGCCCATGGCGGCCCTGGCCGGCTACGCGGTGACGGTGATCGACCCCCGCCGTGCCTGGGCCACCGACGAGCGTTTCCCGGGTGTCACGCTGATCGCCCAGTGGCCGGACGATGCCCTCGACGCCTTCGCCCCCGACGCGCGGACCGCCGTCGTCACCCTGACCCACGACCCCAAGCTGGACGACCCGGCGCTGCTGCGCGCGCTGCGTTCCCCGGCCTTCTACGTCGGCGCGCTCGGGTCCACCCGCACTCACGCCAAGCGGCTGGAGCGACTGCGGGCCGAGGGGCTCGACGAGGCGACCCTGGCGCGCATCCACGGCCCCGCGGGGCTGGCGATCGGCGCCCGCAGCCCGGCCGAGATCGCCGTCTCCGTGCTGGCGGAGATGACCGCCGCCCTGCACCGCGCACCGGCGCTGGTCAAAGCGGAGCGCGCGGCATGATCTTCGGCGACACGCCGCTGGCGGAGGCCGAGGGCGCGATCCTGGCGCACTCCCTGAAGCTCGGCTCCATCAGCTTCAAGAAGGGACGCCGTCTCGACGCCGCCGATGTGGAAGCGCTGCGCAAGGCGCGGATCGACAGCGTGATCGCCGCACGCCTCGAGGCCGGCGACGTCCACGAGGACGCCGCCGCCGACCGCCTCGCCCAGGCGGTCGCCGGCACCGGCGCCACCTGCTCGGCCGCCTTCACCGGCCGCTGCAACCTGGTCGCCGCGCGGCGCGGACTGCTGGTCTACGACCGCGACCGCCTGGACGCCCTGAACCTGGTGGACGAGGCCGTCACCCTCGCCGCGCTGCCGCCCTACGAGCTGGTGGAGCCGCGGCAGATGCTGGCCACGGTCAAGATCATCCCCTTCGCCGCGCCCGAAGCGGCCCTGCAGCGCTGCCTGGAGCTCGCGGCCCGACCCGGTCCGCTGCTGCGCGTCGCGACCTTCAAGCGCAAGCGGGTCGGTCTGGTTCAGACCTCCCTGCCCGGTCAGAAGGAGGCGCTGCTCGACAAGACCCGGGCCGCGCTCGATGCTCGCCTGGCGGCCCTGGGCGCAGAGCCGGTTCACGAGACGCGCTGCGCCCACGACGCCCGAGCAGTCGCCCAGGCGGTCGCCCGTCAGCTCGGCCAGGGAGCGGAGCTGGTGCTGGTGTCCGGCGCCTCGGCCATCGTCGACCGCCGCGACGTGGTGCCCGCCGGCATCGAACAGGCCGGCGGGGAACTGCTGCACTTCGGGATGCCGGTGGACCCCGGCAACCTGCTGCTGCTGGCGCAGATCAAGGAGGTGCCGGTGCTGGGCCTGCCGGGCTGCGCCCGCTCGCCCAAGCTCAACGGCTTCGACTGGGTGCTGCAGCGCCTGCTTGCCGAGGTGCCGGTGACGCGCGAGGACATGATGCGCATGGGCGCCGGCGGCCTGCTGAAGGAGATCGGCAGCCGCCCCCTGCCCCGCGCCGAGGCCGTGGAGACCGACCCGACGCCGCGGGCGCCGCGGATCGGCGCCCTGGTGCTGGCGGCCGGACGCTCCACCCGCATGGGCGAGCGCAACAAGCTGCTGGAGGAGGTCGAAGGCCTGCCCCTGGTGCTCCACGCCGTGCGCGCCGCCCGACAGTCCCAGGCGGAGACCGTTGTGGTGGTGACCGGCCACCAGCAGGAGGCGGTGGAGAAGGCGCTGGCGTCGGAGCAGGTGACGTTGGTGCACAACCCCGACTTCGCCCAGGGCCTCAGCACCTCGCTGCATCGCGGCCTCGCCGCCCTCCCCGGCGAGCTGGACGGCGCGGTGGTGCTGCTGGGCGACATGCCGCGGGTCACGGCCGAGGTGGTCGACCGCCTGATCGCCGCCTTCTCACCACTGGAGGGCCGCGCCATCTGCCTGCCGCTGCGCCAGGGCCGCCGCGGCAACCCGGTGCTCTTCGCCCGGCGCTTCTTCCCCGAGGTCATGGAGATAGCCGGCGACCTCGGCGCCCGCCCCCTGATCGGCGCCTACCCCGAGCTGGTGGCCGAGGTCCCCATGCCCGACGACGCCGTCCTGCTGGACGTCGACACCCCGGAGGCGCTGGAGAAGCTGCGCGGGGGGTGAGCGTTACAGCCGCCGCGGGACGTAGCGGGCGTACCAGGCCATGACGAACAGCCCGAGGCCCCCAGCGGCGAAGACGAAGGGCAGCGGCGCGACCTTCAGCAGCAGGGCGAAGAGGCCCGGCGGCACCACCTCCGAGGTGTCGCGGTAGGTCACGAAGACCGTGGTCATGGCCGCACGCTGGGTCGGCCGCACCGCCCGCAGGAAGGGCAGGTTGCCGGCGACGTCCAGCGCCACGGCCGCCGCCGCCGAGAGCACCAGCACCGCCGCCGCGGCGACCGCCAACAGCGGCGCCAGCAGCGCCACGGTCAGGGTCATGAGACCGCCGAACAGGAAGGCGCGCTGCAGCAGCCAGCGCACGCCGTGGCGCTGCAGCAGGCGCCCCATTACCGGCGCCAGGAAGAGCAGCGCGTTGCCGGCCGAGACCATCAGCCCGCCGGCCTCGGCGCCCAACCCGCTCTCCACCGCGAAGACCGGGGCGTAGATGAAGAACATCACCCACCAGGAACTGCGCACCGAGGCGATCAGCCAGGCGAGCCGCAGCCTCGGCTGGCGGAAGAAGACGCCGATGCCCCGCAGCGGGTTCGGCGGCGCCGCACGGGCGCGCACGATCAGGCGGTTGTCGCTCGCCCGCAGGAACCAGAAGTAGGCCAGCACCGCGAGCGCGCAGCCGGCGCTGAGCAGGAAGGGCAGCTCCGGCGAGACCCGCGTCCAGAGGAAGACGCCGAGCCAGGGCCCCAGGGTCCAGGCGAAACCGGCCATGAAGAGCCGCAGCGGCTCCAGGCGGTTGAGCTCGCGGCCGCGGATGTAATCGAGGATGTAGAGGTTGAGGCAGACCGCGAAGCAGGCCACGCCGAAGACCCGCAGCAGCATCCCCAGCGCCGTGGAGAACAGCGTCTCCGCCGCCATGGAGGCGGCCGCGGCGATCAGGCTGACAGCCCCCAGGCTGTAGGTGAAGCGGCGCGAGACCAGCCGCACCAGCAGCGGGATGGTGAAGTTGAGGCAGAGGCCGCAGAAGGCGGTGGCGAAGAAGACCACCGAGACCGCCTGCGGCTCGCCGAGCAGCGCCAGCACCTGCAGCGGGATCACGGTGGCGAGCAGCGCCCGCGTCGCCGACTCCAGGGCGAAGAGCAGCGCAAAAGACCCGGCGCCGGGCGCAGCCAGCCCCTGCAGCCAGATCGGATGGCGGACGTGCATGAAGAAGCCCCCCGGCCCGCAGGACGCGGGCCCGGGGGGTTAGTCTAGGCGCGGGAGCGCAGCTTCCAGCCCTGCAATGACCGCATGGCGCTCCTGCGTGGGAACGAGACGCTCCCTAACGGCGTCATTGCGAGCGAAGCGAAGCAATCCAGGGGCAAGAGGCCAATGGCCCTGGATTGCTTCGTCGGCTTCGCCTCCTCGCAATGACGACTGTAAGGCCTCAGCCGACGATCTCGCACCCGGAGAAGAAGTAGGCGATCTCGATGGCGGCGTTCTCGGCGCTGTCGGAGCCGTGCACGGAGTTCGCCTCGATGGACTCGGCGAAGTCCTTGCGGATCGTGCCCTCGGCGGCGTTGGCCGGGTTGGTCGCGCCCATCACCTCGCGATTCTTCGCCACGGCCTCTTCGCCCTCCAGCACCTGCACCACCACCGGGCCGGAGATCATGAAGCTGACGAGATCGCCGAAGAAGGGGCGCTCGCGGTGCACCGCGTAGAAGCCCTCGGCCTGCGCCCGGGTGAGCTGGATGCGCTTCTGCGCGACGACGCGCAGGCCGGCGGTCTCCAGGCGGTCGATGACCTTGCCGGTGATGTTGCGGCGGGTAGCGTCGGGCTTGATGATCGACAGGGTACGTTCGACCGCCATGGGGGATCTCCTCGTGGATCGCGAAGGGTGGGATTGGAGTCGCGGCGCCTTATAGCGGTGCCGGGCCGGGCCGGCAACTGCGGCCGGCGACTGCTTTGCCCCCTCGCCTCGCCGGCCCGCCGCTGCTATCACTCGGCCCATGCTGCAGATCACCGATCTCGTCTATCGCGTCGAGGGCAGGCCCCTCTTCGAGCGGGCCTCCGCGACGATCAACCGGGGCTGGCGCGTCGGCCTGGTCGGGCGCAACGGCACCGGCAAGTCCACCCTGCTGAAGCTGATCGCCGGCGACCTGGCGACCGACGGCGGCTCGGTGGAGGTCATCGGCCGCCAGCGCATCGGCACGGTGGCGCAGGAGGCGCCCGGCGGCTCGCGCAGCCTGCTCGACACCGTGCTGGCCGCCGACACCGAGCGCGCCGCCCTGCTGGCCGAGGCCGAGACGGCGAGCGATCCCGCCCGCATCGCAGAGATCCACGAGCGCCTGGCGGCGATCCGCGCCGAGAGCGCGCCGGCGCGCGCCGCGCGCATCCTCGCCGGCCTGGGCTTCGACGAGGCGGCGCAGCAGCGCCCCTGCTCGGATTTCTCCGGCGGCTGGCGCATGCGCGTGGCCCTGGCGGCCCTGCTTTTCGTCGAGCCGGACCTGCTGCTGCTGGACGAGCCCACCAACCATCTCGACCTCGAGGCCTCGCTCTGGCTGGAGGGGCATCTCGCCAGCTACCCCGGCACGCTGCTGCTGGTCAGCCACGACCGCGACCTGCTGAACCGGGCGGTCGACCGCATCCTGCACCTGGAGGGCGGCAAGCTCACCCTCTACGCCGGCAACTACGACCGCTTCGAGCGGACCCGGCGCGAGCGGCTGGAACAGGAAGCCGCGCAGAACGTCCGCATCGAGGCGCAGCGCAAGCACATCCAGGCCTTCGTCGACCGCTTCCGCTACAAGGCCAGCAAGGCGCGCCAGGCGCAGTCGCGCATCAAGATGCTGGAGAAGCTGCAGCCCAGCGTCACCCTGGTGGAGGACGCCTCGGTCCGGCTCGATTTCCCGACCCCCGAGCCGCTGGCCCCGCCGATCCTGCAGCTGCAGGGCGCCGCCGTCGGCTATGCGCCCGGCGCGCCGGTGCTGCGCGGCCTGAACCTGCGCCTGGACATGGACGACCGCATCGCCCTGCTGGGCGCCAACGGCAACGGCAAGTCCACCCTGGCCCGGCTGCTCGCCGGGCGCCTGCAGGCCCAGGAGGGCGAGTGCCGCCGCTCCGGCAAGCTGCGGGTCGGCTACTTCGCCCAGGACCAGGCCGAGGCCCTGGATCTCGGCATCAGCGCCATGGACAACCTGGCGCGGCAGATGCCGACGGCCCCGGCGCAGCAACTGCGCAACCACCTCGCCCGCTTCGGCCTGGGCGGCGCCCGCGCCACCACCCGTGCCGGCGACCTCTCCGGCGGCGAGAAGGCGCGGCTGCTCTTCGCCCTGATCAGTCGCGACGCGCCGCACCTGCTGCTGCTGGACGAGCCCACCAATCACCTCGACATCGACGCCCGCGACGCGCTGGTGCAGGCGCTCGGCGCCTTCGAGGGTGCCGTGGTGCTGGTCAGCCACGACCCGCACCTGGTGGAGTTGGTGGCCGACCGCCTCTGGCTGGTGCAGGAGGGCCGCGTGGAGCCCTTCGACGGCGACATGGACGACTACCGACGCCTGCTGCTGGAGCAGCGCCGGGCGGAGCGCCGCGAGGCCCGGGCGGAGAAGCCGAAGGAGCCCGGCATCAACCGCAAGGACCAGCGCCGCGCCGCCGCCGAGGCCCGCGCCGCCACCGCCGAACTGCGCAAGGCGGCGCAGCGGGCCGAGCGCCGACTGGAGAAGCTGACCGCGGACCGCGCCGCCCTCGAGGCGAAGCTGGCCGACCCGACGCTCTACGAAGGCGAGGCCGACGAGGTGCCCCGCCTGCAGAAGCGCATCGGCGAACTCGACAAGGAGATCGCCGCCGCCGAGGCCGCCTGGCTGGAGGCCGAGGAGGCGGTCGAGGGAGCCATGGCGGCAGCGTCGTAGGGGGCCCCTCCTCGCGTTACGTCATCCCGAGCGCAGCAAAGAATCTCGCGCCGTTCTGCCGAGACGGCGAGGCCGCAGCAAATGCGCGATGCCGTCTCGTCTCACGCGGAGCCACGGAGAGCACGGAGGGTGAGCCTCCCCGTAGCTCCGTGCTCTCCGCGGCTCCGTGTGAGACGAGGCGACGGTGGCAATGGAGCTCGAACGGCACGAGATCCTTCGCTGCGCTCAGGATGACGTGAAGGCGCGGCGGTATCAGGCTGCCTCCGCAGCTTCCATTCGCCGCCGCTGGATATCGAGGTTGAGCTGCGCCGTGACCCGTGCCAGTTCCGCAAGCCCCTCGGGGGGCTTCAGGGGCGCATGGCTCTCGAGCCAGGCCGCAACCTCCGCCAGACGCCACAGGCTGGGATTGCCGCTGAGGACCGGCTCCGGAAAGGCAGCCCGCGACGCCCTGACGCCTCCCGTCGCGTACTTCCTCAGGTTCTGCCGCGAGCAGCCGAGGAGGTCGGCGAGATCGGCGAGGTTGACGAGGTCGGGCGCCGCTTCGAGCAGGACCGCGCCGGGAACGGCCTGCCGTACCTGGGCTGCCGCCGAGCCGACCGCCGCCTCCGCGCTATCGGCCTGGCGGGTGAAGTCCAAGGCGATCCGCCCCGGCTTGCCGATGCCGATCGTGGCGTCGTCGCAGCCGGCCTCGAACAAGCGGTCGAGAAGCGCGTCGGGCGCTCCGCTCGCATCCGGCAGCAGGAAGCGGAGAACGAAGTCGTAGCTCCTCATCTTCCGCTCCTCTCCCTCAGACAACCATCCACCACGCGCCTGATCTTCCTGGCTTCGTTCTCCGGTACCCGAGGCGTGCTCCAGACCGAAACCCGGCAGAACTCGCCGCAACGGCAGTCGGCATCATTCCAGGGGCAGCACAGGATACCCCAGGCGTGACCGCGCCCCGGGACCAGGGTCCAACCCCTGCCCATCGCGTAGCGAACCGCGGCCTCGACCTCCTTCTTCGGATGGGAACGGCGCGCCATGCCATGACCTTCAGGCAGGGTAACCTCTTGCGCGTTGGTTGTCCAACGACAACCGACGCGCAAGAAGACATCCATCCACAATTATAGATGATACGCCGCCGGAACGACCTGGAAAAGACCTCGTCCCTCGGTGCCTGCGCCCCCGCCCCCTATTCCAGCGTCTCGAAGAGCCGCTGTACCAGGCGGACCCGCGGGGCGATGGAAGAGACGTAGATCTGCTCGTCCAGGGCATGGGCGCCGCGACCGTCGGCGCCGAGGCCGTCCAGGGTGGGCACGCCCAGGGCGGCGGTGAAGTTGCCGTCGCTGCCGCCGCCGGTGACCTGGCCCACCAGCTCCCAGCCGTCCTCGGCAGCCAGGGCCTTGGCCTTCGCGAAGAGGTCCTCGATCCCCGCGTCCGGCTGGTAGGGCGGGCGGTTGAGGCCGCCTTCCACGGTCAGTTTCACGTCCGGGTCCTCCGGCGTCAGGCCCAGGACCCGGCCGACCGCCTCCTCCACCAGCTCCGGCGAAGGAATGCGCATGTCGACCATGATCTCGCAGGCCGCCGGCACCACGTTGGTGCCGCTGCCGCCCTTGATAGTGCCCACGTTGACCGTCAGGCCGGTCTCGTAGTCGGTGATGGCCTCCAGCTTCAGGATCTGCCGGGCCATCTCGCGGATGGCGCTGCGGCCGTCGGCGTGGCGCACGCCGGCGTGCGCGGCGCGGCCCTCGGCGGTGATCTTGAAGATGGCGGCGCCCTTGCGGCCGATGACGCACTGGCCGCCATCGCGGGCCGGCTCCATCACCAGGGCGTACTTGGCGCGCCGCGCCTCCTCGGCGATGCGGGCCTGGGAGGTGGGGCTGCCCACCTCCTCCTCCGGGATGAAGAGGAAGGTCACCGGCAGGCGCGGGCTCCGGCCGAGACGCAGCAGGTGGCGATAGGCATAGAGCGCCATGCAGCCGCCCGCCTTCATGTCGTAGATGCCGGGCGCCCAGACCACGTCCTCCTCGCGCCGCCAGGGCATGGGGCCGGCGAGGCTGCCGTGGGGATGCACGGTGTCGAGATGCGCCAGCACCAGGATGCCGGGCGCGTCGGAGTCGGTGCCGGGCGAGCGGCCGCGCAGCACGTCGCCGAAGCCGTCGCGGCCGGGCACCCGCTCCACCTGCAGTCCCAGCTCCGTCAGCTCGCCCTCGACGCGGTCGACCAGTCGGTTGACCGCCGCGCCGTCGTGCGACGGCGTCTCCACCTCGACCCAGGCGCGGATGTTCTCCAGGACTTCCTCCGCGTCGATGCGCGGCTGGTTGCTGACGGCTTCGGGCACCTTGCTCTCCTTCGAGGATGGGATTGAGGCGGCAAGACTAGCGGAGGCGCGGCGGCCGGTCGACGCCCCCCGCGCGCGCTGGACCGGGCGCGGCGGAGGGAGTATTGGAAGCGCTCTCGACAAGAACCTGCGAGGAGGACGAGGACCCGCCATGCGAGACTTCCAGAGCAACGGCCGCTCCACCCTTCAGGTCGGCACGGCGGCCGTGGCGACCTCGCACCCCCTCGCCTCCCTGGCCGCGGTGGAGATGCTGCGCGCCGGCGGCAACGCGGTCGACGCGGCGCTCACGGCCTGCGCCGTGCTCTGTGTGGTCGAGCCGCACATGACCGGCATCGGCGGCGACTGCTTCGCCCTCTACGCCCCAGCCGGTGCGGCCGAGCCGATCGCCGTCAACGGCTCC
>SR_TP_S13solDRAFT_1000206_pt1 | contig 28163 bp, 27 predicted proteins | sample SodReaTP_S13sol_FD_11159 | JGI IMG/M metagenome (IMG submission 11159)
GTTGTCGGCAGCGCCGGTCAGGTCGCGCAGCGCCCCGCCACCGACAGCGTCCGAGATACGCCGGCAGCTGTCCGCCACCTGGCGAAGCAGCAGTGCCAGAGGGCGGCCTTTCTCATCCTGGGGGCAATGCCGGGCCAGAAATCGGCCCAAGGTCATACGTGACTGATCCATCCTGTACTCTCCTGAAATCATTATGCTGTCGGCCCACGCCCGGCGGCGGGTATTGTGATTTTGTCCTCACCGGGTGGGGCCGCTGGTCAGCCCTCGTGGCCCCTATTTAAACAAGGCAGCGACCACTCTGCCAGCGCGTCGAGGTAACGTCGTGCCATATCCGCCCTGGCCACTACCTCCGCACGGCCCCGTCGGCCGCGGGCGGCAAGCGCGTCCGGGTCGGCCAGCCAGGCCTGTGCGATACGGGCCACGGCATGCGCATCCTCCACCTGCTGCAGGGCGCCGCAGCCCTCAAGCAGCGCCGCCTCGTCGGCAAAATTGTGCAGGTGGGGCCCGGCCAGCAGCGCCCGACCCAGGCGGGCGGGCTCCAGCAGGTTCTGCCCGCCGTGGGGCACCAGGCTGCCCCCCATGAAGACCAGTTCCGCACCGGCCATGAACCCCTCCAGCTCGCCGAAGGTGTCGGCCAGGTAGGCCTGATCCCCGGCCGCCGGCCACTCCCCGCGGCTGCGCACCGCGTAACGGACGCCGGCCCGGTCGAGGGCCTGCCGCAGCGCCTCCCCCCGTTGCGGGTGGCGGGGAGCAATGACCAACAACGGCACCGTATCTCCCTTGGACCGCCAGGCACTCGCCAGGCGGAGTTCCTCGTCGTCGTGGGTGGAGGCAGCGAGCACGTAGCGCCGGCCCAGGTCCACCGCGGCGGGCGCGGCGGCCTCTGCGGGGCCGGCGAACTTCAGGTTGCCCACCACCTGCACCCGTTCCGCCGGCGCGCCCAGGCTGCGGTAGCCGCCAGCGTCCGCCTCAGAGCGGGCCAGCACCACGGTCACCCCGGCCAGGGCCTCGCGGTAGAGCGCACGGACCAGGCGGGGGGCGCGCAGCGTGCGGTGGCTCAAGCGGCCGTTGACGATGGCCAGCGGCACCCCCTGATGGCGACAGGCGGCGAACAGCTCCGGCCATAGCTCCGTCTCCACCACCAGCCCCGCCTCGGGGCGCACCGCCGCCAGGAAGCGCCGCACGGGGCGCGGCCGGTCCAGCGGCAGAAAGAGCACCTGAATGCCGGGGATCAGGCGTGCGGCCTGGCCGCCGGTCGGCGTGCTGGTGGTCAGGGTAATGGCCAGCCCGGGCCGGGCCGCCTGCAGCGCCTCCAGCAAGGGGCGGACGGTGCGCACCTCGCCCACCGAGGCGGCGTGCACCCACAGCCCGCCGGGCCGGACGGTATCGGCATACCGCCCCCGACGCTGGGCCGGGTAGTCCGGTTCGCCGGCCCGGCGCGCCTCCCGGGCGGCGTGCCAGCGCAGCACCGGCCAGAGCAGCGCGGTGAGCCCGCGGTAGAGGCGGCGGCTAGTCGTCATAGACGGACGGTTCCCCCTGGGGCCGGGTCTTGAACCGCTTGCGCCCCCAGAAGTACTGCTCCGGCGCCCGCCGGACCTGCTCCTCGATCAGCGCATTCACCCGGGCGGTGTCCTCCGCCAGGTCACTGCCCGGGAACCCCTCCAGCGGCGGCGTGATGATCACGCGGTAGCGCCCGCCCGGCTCACGCACCTGGAAGAACCCGAGCACCGGGGCTCCGGTCATGCGGGCCAGCCGCGAGGTGGCGGGCGTGGTGCAGGCCTGCACCCCGAAAAAGGGCGCGAACACCCCCATGTGCCGGCGCATGTTCTCGTCCGGGGCGTACCACACCGGGACGTTGTCGCGCAGGCTGCGCACCATGCTGCGCAGGTCCTTGCTGCGGATGAGTTTCTCCACGTGGCCGAGGCGGGACCGTTCGATCAGGGTGGCGACGAAGGGGTTCTTCTCCGGCCGGTAGAGCGGGTGGAATGCCTGGTAGGGCGTCAGCAGCCGGCACCCAAGCTCCAGGGTCGTGAAGTGGCCGCTGAGCAGGATCGCCCCGCGCCCCTGCTCCAGGGCCCGCTCCAGGTGCGACAGCCCCTCCACCTGGGCCCGCCGGTGCACCCGCCGGTCCGGTGCCCACCAGCCCATGGCGATCTCCACCACCCCCATGCCGAGGGCGCGAAAATGGCGCCGGGCCAGCCGCTCACGCGCCGCCGCGGTCCACTCGGGAAAACAGAGCGCGAGGTTCGTCCGCACGATACGGCGGCGCTTCGGGGCCAGGTAGTAGCCCGCGCCGCCCAGGACGGCCCCCAGGCCCAGGGCCACCCCGCCAGGGCAGCAGGACCGTGGCACGCACCAGGCCCAACACCAGCCAGTAGGGCCAGTAGCGGGGCGCGAGAAAGCGGCGTTGTAACAGGGTCGGCGGGGTTTGCGACACGGCGAATCCAGGGGAAAGGGCGGGGCAGGCCGGGACCTGCCCACATCAGAGTTCGGGCACCACCTCGGCGTTGGCGTCCAGCCAGTCATTGATGGCCTGCAGGTCGGCATCGGACAGGCTGCCGGCAAAGCGTTTGAGGCGCACGGTGTGGAGCAGATAGTCGTAACTGGCCTGACGGAAATCCTGCTCGGCCCCCAGGCGGTCCTGCTGGGCATCGAGCAGTTCCACCACGGTGCGGGTCCCCACTTCGAAACCGGCCTCCACCGCCTCCAGCGCCCGCTGGGTGGAGGTGATGGCCTGGTCGAAGGCACCGACCCGGGCAATGGCGCTGATCACGCCGCGGTAGGCGTCGGTGGTGCCGCGCCCCACGGCCCGACGGGTCTCCTCCAGCTCCTCCAGCGACACCGTGTACTGCGACTGCGCCTCGCGCACCTGGGAACGGGTGGCGCCGCCGCGATACAGCGGCACATTCAACCGCAGCCCGATACTGGCCTGATCGAACTCCTCGGGGCCGCCCGGGACCCCGGTGTCGGCCGTCCGGCTCCCCTGGTCCACCCGCTGCACGTTACCCACCAGGTCCACGGTGGGCAGGTGGCCGGCGCGCTGGACCCCGATGTTCTCCATGGCCGCTTCCGAGCCATGCCGGAAGGCAAGGATGTCCCAGTTGCGCTCTTCTGCCCGCTGCGCCCAGGCCGCACTGTCCTCCGGATCCGGGGACTCCAGAGCCACGTCTTCATCCAGCAGGGCCAGCTCCCGGTGACTGCGGCCGGTGAGTTCGCGCAGCCCCTCAAGGGCGTTCTCCAAGGCGTCCTCGGCCTGCAGCAGATTCGCGCGCGAGAGATCCCGCCGGGCCCTCGCCTCCTCCACGTCGGTGATGGGCGCCATGCCCACCTCGAAGCGCTGTTCCGCCTGCTCCAGTTGCCGCTCAATGGCGCGCAGTTCCGCACGGGCGAACGCCACCCCGTCGAAAGCCGCCAAGGCCTCGAAATAGCGCTCGGCCACGCGGGTCATCAACTCCTGCTCGGCGCTGTTGACCCGGGCCTGGGCCTGGGCTACCTGCAGATCCGCCTCGCGCACCCGCAGGAAGTTGTCGTAGCGGAACACTGGTTGGGAAAGCTCCAGGCCGAGCGCGCTGGTGGTGTCGTAGCTGGTGTCGAAATTGCTTGAGCCGCTGCCGCGGGGCTCGCTGCGTTCCCGGTCAACAGTGCCGAAGGCGCTGAGTTCCGGCAGCAGCCCGGCACGAGCCTGGGGCAGACGCTCGCGCACCGTCTCCAGCTCGCCCAGGGCCTGACGCAGCTGCGGGTCGCTCTCCCGCGCCTCCCGGTAGATGGTCATCAGGTCATCCACCGCCAGCGCGGGCAACGGCGCCAGCAGTGCCGCCACCAGCACGCCGGGGGCCAGCAGGCGGACGGCGCGCAGCGCCCGGGTGGTCAGAGTGCGGAACACGGAACCGGCCTTACAGCGCAAAGCGCTTGGTGACCGGCGCGTTGTGCAGCGGCGGCTGCACCGTCTCGAACAGGCTCTCGGTGGCCCACTGGTCCTCGGCCACCCGGGTGATCAGCAACGCCTCCATGATCGGCTTCTGACCGACGATCATGAACAGCCGGCCGCCGATGGTGAGGCTGGTGTGGAACCCTTCGTGGAGCTCCGGCAGCGACCCGGTGACGGCAATACAGTCGTAGCGGCGGCCATCGTCGTGGCCGGCGGCAGCATCGCCCTGCTCCACGGTGACGTTGTCCACGCCCTGCGCCTTGAGCGCGGCACGGGCCTGCTCGACCAGTTCCGGGTGGATCTCCACCGACACCACGGAGGCGGCCATGCGCGCCAGGCAGGCGGCCAGGAAGCCGCTGCCGGTGCCGATCTCCAGCACGCGCTCGCCCGCCTCGGGCGCCAACGCCTGCAGGATGCGCCCCTCCACCTTGGGCTCGTTCATGTACTCACCGCAGGCCAACGGCAGCTGCAGGTCGGAGTAGGCCAGGTGCCGGTGCGCCTCGGCCACGAAGGCGTGGCGCGGCACGGTGCTCATCACGTCCAACACGTCGCTGGCCAGCACGTCCCAGGGGCGCACCTGCTGCTCGACCATATTGAAGCGCGCCTTGTCCAGATCCAGTTCCGTCATCGCCCTGATCCCATCCTCTTGTCTCGGCCGGCCACTGCCGGCCGCTGGTTATCTTTAAAGGGGAGTTCTCCAGTCCGCGCATGCTATGCAGTTTGGCCCGCTCAGGCAAGCAAAACCGGCACTTTCGCTTGCACTCACGCCGCACGGCTGGTATAAACATCGGCCTTTGCGGCCCGGGACCGACGGGCCGGCTATCCACCGGACTGTACACAGGTAGGGAAACGCTTCCCTAAGGGGCCCGGATCCGCCAGCGCGGCAACCGGTTCCCGGCACGAACATCTGCGGATTCAGGAGTCAGCCCTCATGTCCAAGGTTTGCCAGGTGACGGGCAAGCGGCCCACCACCGGAAATAACGTCTCGCACGCCAACAACAAGACCAAGCGCCGGTTCCTTCCGAACCTGCACTACCATCGCTTCTGGGTTGAGAGCGAGCAGCGCTTCGTTCGCCTGCGCGTCTCTTCCAAGGGCATGCGCATCATCGACCGCAAGGGTATCGACGAGGTCCTGACCGACCTGCGTGCCCGCGGCGAAAAAGTCTAAGCGCGGAGGTTAATCATGCGCGACAAGATCAAGCTCGTCTCCAGCGCCGGCACCGGCCACTTCTACACCACCGACAAGAACAAGCGGAACACCCCCCACAAGCTGGAGTTCCGCAAGTACGACCCGGTGGTGCGCAAGCACGTGCTCTACCGCGAGGCCAAGATCAAGTAAGCACGGCGCCACGCGGCAGCAAAAAACCCCGCCCGGCAGCGCCTGGCGGGGTTTTTTTTGTGATCGATCGGGCCACCGGCGTTACGCCGGTTCGGCCGGCTTCAGTCGTAACTGGCGTAAACGCTCACCCGCCCCTGGTCGTCGAAGGTCAGCACCTGGTAGGGATCGGTGCGGCCGATCTCCATACCCGGCGAGCCGGCCGGCATACCCGGAACGGCCAGCCCCCTGACCCCCTCGGGGCGCTCCTCCAGCAGACGCAGGATATCCTCGGCGGGCACGTGCCCCTCGATGACGTACCCGTCCACCTTGGCGGTGTGGCAGGAGGCCAGTTCCCGGGTCACGCCGAACCGCTGCTTGACCGGGTTCATGTCGTTGCGCTCCACCGACTCCACCTCGAAGCCGTACTCGCGCAGGTGGTCCTCCCAGTCGGTACAACACCCGCAGTAGGGGGACTTATACACGGTGGCCTGCGGCGCATCGGCGAGGGCAAGCCCCGGCACAAAGGACAGGCTCAGGGTGGCGGCCAGCAGGGTACGGCGAAGAGGGCTGAACATGGGAAGCACCTTTGGTAAGTTCACAACTGGACGCATCTTAAAACACCCGCCGGGCCGGGCAAGCAACGGCTGGTTGCATGCCCATAACCAGCGGTTCTTACCCCGCGACCAGCAGCAGGTTCCCGTGCTCGTCCACCCGCGCTGACCAGCCCGGCGCGAGCCAGGTGGTGGAGACCTGCTCGGTGATCAATGCCGGTCCTGCAAGCCGCTGCCCGGCCCCCAGCCGGGCCCGGTCATACACCGGCACCGGGGCACTCACCCCGTGCACCTGTGCCCGCCCCACCGGCCCGGCCTCACCGGCGGCCAGGCGCGGCAGCGGCGGCACCGGACGGGGTCCGGTGACCGACTGCCGGACATTAACCAGTTCCACGGTCTCGTCGAGGCGATGGCCGTAGCGCTGCTCGTGCAAGCGGTGGAAGGCCTCCCGGGTGGCCTCGACCCCCTGCCAGGGCACGTTCAGGGTATACGCCTGGCCCTGATAGCGGAGATCGAGCGAGGGCTGGCAATGCTGGTCCGCCCCGGCCACCCCCTCGGCGGCGAGCGCCCGGTGCCCGGAATCGGCCAGCTCGTCCAGCACCTGCTCCACCCGCTCGGCCCCCAGGGCCGACAGCGGACCGGTCAGGGTCCGAGAGAGCTGGCGCCCGCGCGGCGCGGCCAGCATGCCCAGGGCCGACAGCACCCCGGCGTGCACCGGCACCAGGGCGCGGGCCATCCCCAGCGCCTCGGCCAGGGCGCAGACATGCAGCCCGCCGGCGCCCCCGAAGGAGAGCAGGGTGAAATCCCGCGGATCCAGGCCCCGCTCCACCGAGATCACCCGCAGGGCCCGGGCCATATGCTCGTTGGCCAGGCGCAGCACCCCTTCGGCAGCGGCCTCCGCCGTCAGACCCAGTCCGTCGCCCAACCGGGTGAGCGCCGTGCGGGCGGCGCCGGCATCCAGGCTCATCTCACCACCCAGGAAGGCATCCGGGCGCAGACGGCCCAACACCAGGTGGGCATCGGTCACCGTTGCGCCGATGCCGCCGCGGCCGTAGCAGGCCGGCCCCGGATCGGCACCGGCGGAACGCGGCCCCACCTGCAGCAACCCGCCGGCGTCCACCGAGGCCAGCGAACCACCGCCAGCGCCGATGGTGTGCATGTCCACCATGGGAACCGCCACCGGCCAACCACCGATACTGCCCTCGGAGGTAAGCGCCGGCTCGCCATCGATCACCGCCACATCGGTGGAGGTCCCCCCCATGTCGAAGCTGAGCAGCCTGGGCTCGCCGGCCAGCTCCCCCAGGTAGCGGCCGGCCATCAGCCCGCCCGCCGGCCCGGAGAGCAACAGGTTGACCGCCATCCGCCCGGCCTGGTCCGCCGCCACCCGCTCACCCGAGCTCTGCATCACCGAGATGGCCGCCCGGGGCAGCGCGTCGGTGAGCCGGCGCAGGTAGCCGGAAATCACCGGGCCTACCCGGGCGTTCAGCCAGGTGGCGATACCGCGTTCAAACTCGCCGTACTCGGCCAGCACCTTGTGGGAGCGGGAGACGAACACCCCTTCCGGTACCCGCTCGGCCAGGGCCTCCTCGGGGCCGCCGTCGATGAAGGAGAAGGGCAGGTTGATCGCCACCGCCTCCGGCCGGCGCTCGGCCAGGGCCTGATCAAACGCCTGCAGGTCCGCCTCGCTGAGCGGGTCCACCACCGCGCCGTCCGGGCCCAGGCGGCCGCCGGTTTCCCAGCACCACTCCGGGACCACGGGGGGAGCCGTGGGGGGCAGCTCCAGGGCGTAGAGGGTGTCCCGGTTCTGCCGCCCCAGGGTCAGCACGTCACCCAGCCCCCGGCCGGTCACGTACATCACCTCCGCGCCCTGCCCCTCCAGCACCGCGTTGGTGGCCACGGTGGAACCGTGCACCAGCCGCAGGGGTTCCGCCTCCAGGCCGAGCTCCCGCACCCCCTGCAGGATGGCGGCCTCCGGCCGGGCCGGCGTGGACAACACCTTGTGGATCCGCAGCCGCTCGCCGTCGGAACAAACGAAGTCTGTGAATGTCCCTCCGGTATCGACACCCAGTAGTTGCACCTGTGCACCCTCTTTGGTCATGCTTGCCCGCGACCGCAGGCAGAAAGGATCGACTCGTGCCCGACAGCACCCCGACACCGGAATGTCGCGCCGCCGGCCCGGCGGATGAGGATACCGCGACCGCGCCCCTCCTGCAGGCCGAGCAACTCAGCTGCCGGTACGCCGGCCACACCGCCCTGGAAGACTTCAGCCTGACCGTGTACCCGGGCGAGGTGGTGGGCCTGCTCGGCCCCAATGGTGCCGGCAAAAGCACCGCGCTGAAACTGCTGGCGGGCGTCATGCCCCCCTCCGACGGCCGCGTCCGGCTGGCCGGTCGCGACCTGCTGGACCGGGGCCTGCGCTATCGGCGCCAGCTGGGCTACCTGCCCGAGCGTCCGCCCCTCTACCCGGAGATGCGGGTGCGGGCGTACCTGCGCTTCTGCGCCCGGCTGCGTCACACCCCGCAGGCCGCCGCGGCGGTGGACACCGCCCTGGCGGAGTGCGGCCTGGAGTCGGTGGCCGGGCGGCGCCTGGACCAGCTCTCCCAAGGCTACCGGCAACGGGTGGGGATCGCCCAGGCGATCGTGCACCGGCCGGCGCTGATCGTGTTGGATGAGCCCACTGTCGGGCTGGACCCCTTGCAACTGCAGGGCATACGCACGCTGATCCGCCGCCTCAGGGGCGAGCATGCGATCATCCTGTCCAGCCACATCCTGCCGGAGATCCAGGCCCTGGCCGACCGGGTGGTGATCCTGAACCGCGGCCGGATCTGCCACCAGGGGCCCACGCACACCGACGCCGACTGGATCAGCGCACGCTTCCGTGACCGGCCGGACGCTTCGGCGCTGGGCGGGCTACCGGGCATCGCCCAGGCGAAGCCGCTGACCGGCGACCACTGGCAGATCCGGCTCAGCCCCGGAACAGCGCCGGAAGCGGTGCTGGCCGAAGTGGCAGCACAGGACTGGGGGCTGCTGGCCTGGCAGCCCGGTGGCGATGCGCTGGAGCAGATCTTCCTGAAGGCCACGGAGGGCACCGGAGACACGCCATGAACGCATTGATCACCCGCGAGTGTCGCAGCCTGTTGGGCAGCCCGCTGTTCTGGGGCACGGCCGCCATCTCCCAGTTTGTTCTCGGCTGGTGGTTCCTGGGCCTGGTGGACCAGTACCGCGAGCATTACCAGGCCCTGCTGGCCCAGGCCGGCAGTGAGCTCGGGGTCACCGAGTTGGTCGTCATGCCCTTTTTCGGCAGCTTCGTGCTGCTGGCCATGCTGCTGCTGGTGGTCTCGGTGTTGGCCATGGGCGCCCTGGCCGAGGAGCGGCGTGCCGGTACCCTGCCCCTGCTGCTCAGCGCCCCGGTGAGCAGCGCCACCATCGTCGTCGCCAAATACCTGGGCCGCCTGCTCCCGCTCAGCCTGATCCTCGCCCTGTGGGCGCTGATGCCGGCCTCCCTGGCGCTCTTCACCGGGATCGACACCGGGCTGCTGGCCGCCGCCCTGTTTGGCCTCTGGCTGCTGGGCGCGGCCCTGCTCGCAGCCGGGGTCTTCCTCTCCACCCTGACCGCGCAGCCGGGCCTGGCCGCCGTCAGCACCTTCGGCCTCGGACTGCTCCTGGTGCTGGTCGGCCAGGGCACGGGGCTGGAAGGCGGCGATGCCCTGCTCACCTGGCTGGGCCTGGTCACCCATTACGAGCCACTGGTGGGTGGACGGGTGGGCAGCGATGGCCTGGCCTATTTCGCCCTGTTCCTGGTGGGCTTCCTGATCTTTGCAATACGGCGCGTGGACGCGCTGCGGCTCTCCTGAGGCTCCCGTATGCGCATGAACACCCGCACCCGCTGGCTGCTGCGATTCAACGCCGTACTCTTCACCGCCGGCGTCCTGGTGGCGCTGGCCGCACTGGGCTGGCTCAGCCAGCGTTTCGTGCTGAGCTGGGACTGGACCGGCCAGCAGCAGACCGCACTGAGCGACGAGTCCGTGCAGTTGCTGGAGCGCCTGGAGGGCACCCCCCGCATCACCGCCTTTGTCACCCCCGACGGCGAACTGGCCACCCAGGTGGAGCGACTGGTCCTGCGCTACCGCGCCCATGCCCCCGACCTGGAGTTGGAGCGGGTGGACCCACACCGGGAGCCGGAACGGCTGCGCGAGGCCGGGATCAGCCACGAGGGGGAGCTGCTCGTCCAGCTGGGTGACCAACGCGAGCACGTCCCCGCCCCCACCGAGGCCTACGTCAGCCGTGCACTGGACCGGCTGATGCAGGCCAGTCCGCGAAGCCTGGCCTGGGTGAACGACCACGGGCAACGGGACCTGCAGGGGCAGGCCAACCACGACCTGGGGCAACTCGGCGCCGGGCTGGAGGACCAGGGGTACGACCTGCAGGGGCTGTCGCTGGTCCGTCACCCGGTGATCCCCGGCGACACCACCTTGCTGGTCCTGAGCGGCCCGCAGGTGGACCTGCTGGACGGCGAGCAGCAGCTGATCCAACGCTACCTGGAGGGCGGGGGCAACCTGCTCTGGCTGCTCGAACCGGAGGACATGGCCCGCCTGCCCGAGCTGGCGGAGACGCTGGGTGTGAGCGTCACCGGCCACCCGGTCCAGGACCCGCGCACGGAAGCCCTCCTGGGGGTCGATGACCCCGGCCTCAGCCTGGTGGACGACCACCCGGACCACCCGGTGATGGCCGACATCCAGGGCCCGGTACTGCTGCCCTGGGCAGCGGCCCTGGAGGTAGAGCCGCCGGCCGATTGGGAGATCCGCCCCCTGCTGCAGGGTGCGGACCACCATGAATTGCCCGATCGAGACGCCACGACGCCGTTCCTCCTCGGCGCCACCCTGGAGCGGCCTCTGGACGATGACCGGCGGCAGCGGGTGGCCGTGATCGGCGATGGCGACTTCCTCAGCAACCAGTTCATCGGCAACGCCGGTAACCGCAAGCTGGGACTGGCGCTGGTGGACTGGCTCACCGACCCCGGCGATGCCGAGATCGACTACGCCGCCCCCAGCCCGGACCAACGGCTGGACATGGGCCCGGTGGCCGTGGGGGTGGTGGGCTTCGGCCTTCTGCTCGGCCTGCCGCTGCTGCTGGCCCTGCTGGGCGGCCTGGCCTGGTGGCGGGGGCGGCGCTGATGGGCCGCCGGCTGCTGACCACCGCCCTCGCCCTGCTGCTGGCCGCCGGCCTCGCCGCCGGCGCCTGGCACCTGGCCCGGGAGCCGGTGGTGGAGCGGGTCAGCGAACTCACCGCCGAGGAGGCCATGAGTATCCGCATGCAACGGCCCGACCGGCCCCCGGTGAGCCTGGAGCGGCGCAACGGCGAGTGGTGGGTCACCCACCCCGAGGAACAGCTGGCCAGTGACATGCACGTGCGAGGGGTCCTCCGCATCCTGGACGAACCGCTACCGGAACAGCGGATCCCGGCCCACGAGGTCACCCCGGAGCGCTACGGCCTGGACTCGCCCGCGGCCGTGCTGGAGATCAACGGCAAGAGCTGGCATTTCGGCGACCGCCATCCGGTAGGGGAGCAGCGTTACGTGCTGCACGAGGGGGAGATCCTCCTGCTGCCGGACAACTACGCCCCGCTGCTGCGTGGCCCCTGGCAACAGCTGACCGGCGATGGCGCGGCCCGATGACCACCATGATTCGCCCAGGACAGAGGCAGACTGGCCGTGCCTGAACTCCCCGAGGTAGAGACCACCCGCCGCGGCCTGGCCCCGCTGCTGGAGGGCGAGACCGTGACCGGCGTGGTGGTCCGCCAGCCGCGGCTGCGCTGGCCGGTCCCCGGGGACCTGGCCGCGTGTCTGCAGGGACAGACCATCACCGCGGTGGGGCGCCGCGCCAAGTACCTGCTCGTCGCCACGCCCGTCGGCACGCTGATCCTGCACCTGGGCATGTCAGGCAGCCTGCGCGTCCTGCCCGGTGGCGGCACCCAACAGCCCCCCGGAGCCCACGACCACGTGGACATCCTGCTCGGCAACGGGGCCTGCCTGCGTTACACTGACCCGCGCCGCTTCGGCAGCCTGCACTGGACCGCGGAACCGCCGGAGCACCACTGGCTGTTGGCACGCCTGGGGCCGGAGCCCTTTGCACCGGGGTTCAGCGGCGACACCCTGTACCGGCAGAGCCGTGGTCGTCGGACCAGCATCAAGGCCTTCATCATGGAGAGCCGGGTAGTGGTGGGGGTGGGCAACATCTACGCCAGCGAGTCGCTGTTCCGGGCCGGCATCCATCCGGCGCGGGCCGCCGGCCGCGTGGGGCGCGACCGTTACCGGCGCCTGGCGGAGGCCGTACGCGAGGTGCTGGGCGAGGCCATTGCCGCCGGCGGCACCACCCTGCGGGATTTCACCGCCAGTGACGGCCGGCCCGGGTACTTCGCCCAGACCCTCAACGTCTACGGCCGCACCGGCGAACCCTGCCCCCGCTGCGGGGGGCCGATCCGCCAGCAGCGGATCGCCCAGCGCTCCACCTGGTACTGCCCGGGCTGTCAGCGCTGACGGGCCCCTCAGCCCCCGCCCTCTTCGTCCGGTGCCGCCGTGCCGCCGCCGTCCCGGTCGGCACCCGCCAATGCCCGGCGCCTCACCTTGCCCCCGGCGGTCCGGGGCAATTCCTGGACCAGGGTGATACGCCGAGGGGTGACCGCCGGGCCCAGGGCGCGGCGGGCATAGGCCAGAAGCTCCTTGCGCAGCCGGTCCGGGTCCTCCGGCGACCGGCTGGGGACCACCCACGCCGCCACGATGGTGTGCGCCAGCCGGTGCGGCATCCCGGCCACGGCGCTCTCGGCCACCGCCGGATGGCGGTTCAGCACCGCCTCCACCTCGGCGGGCCCCACCATGTAGCCCCGGGTCTTGATCACGTCGTCGCTGCGCCCGAGGAACTGCAACTCGCCATCCGGCAGGCGCCGGGCCATGTCGCCGGAGCGGTACCAGCCGTCGACGAACGCCTCGCGGTACCGCTCGGTCTCCCCCAGGTAGGCCAGGAACTGGGAGGGCCAGCCACCGCGCAGGGCGATCTCGCCCACCTCCCCCTTGGCCACCGGCTTCAGCCCGCCCGCCTCCTGCTGCATCAGGGCCATCTCGATGCCGGGGACCGGCCGGCCCATCCGCCCCGCGGCCACGGGATCGTCGCCGTACTGGGCGATCATGATCGCGCCGGTCTCCGACTGCCACCAGCCGTTGCGCGCCGGGGTACCGAAGGCCCCGCGGGACCAGTTGGCCAGCGCGGCATCCAGCGGCTCGCCGGTGCTGAAAATCCGCCGCAGGCGGCCCAGGTCCGCGCCCTCCGCCGCCTCCGCCCCGGCCCGACGGAGCAGGCGCAGGGCCGTGGGCGAGGTAACCCAGGTCTGGATCCCTTCCTGCGCCAGCAGCCGGTACCAGCGTCGGGCCTCGAAGGCAGGCTCGTCGATCAGGGTGGTGGCGCCGCAGAGCAGCGGGACCAGCATGGCGTAAGAGACACCGGTCACCCAGCCCAGGTCCGCGGTGCACCAATGGCGCCCCCCCGGCGCCAGTTCCAGCACCTGGCGGCCGCTGGCCACATGGGCGGCCGCGGCCCGGTGGGCGTGCAGTACGCACTTGGGGGGCCCCAGGGTGCCGCTGGTGAAATGCAGCAGGGCGGGGAATTCGGGGCTCGTGGGCACCGGAGGCACCGGCTCGGCCCGGGCCAGGCAGCGGGCCCAGGACTCCGCCCCCGAGGCCTCGCCATCCAGCAGGATAATGTCCTGGAGCGCGGGTAGCTGGCTGCGGATAGGGCGGATGACCTGGCGGTACAACGGCTCGGTGGTGACGAGTACCCTCGCCTCGCTCACGGTCAGCCGCTGGCGCACCGGTTGCGGGCCGTACACCGGAAACAACGGGGCGAAGACCGCACCCTGGCGCAGCGCCCCCAGGCCGGCGATGAAGGGTTCCGGGCGCCGCGGAGCGAGCGTGCACACCCGCTCCCCCAGGCCCACACCGCGCGCCTGCAACGCGCCGGCGAATCGGGCGGAGGCATCCAGCAACGCGGCATAGCTCAGGGCCTCGCGCTGGCCGTCCTGGCGCCACCAGACCAGGGCCTCGCGGTCCCCCGCACCGGCCTGCACGTGCCGGTCCAAGGCCTCGTGGGCGATATTCAGCCGCCCACCCGGCAGGCCGTCCAGCCAGTTCGCCCTGACCGCATCCCAGGAAAAGCCGTCCGCGCTGCTCACCGGTTGTGTCACTCCTGCCCTTGCTCAACCCGTCGTTGTTGATGCTTCCCTTGAAAGCCTACCAGTTGGCGGCCAGCGCCAAGTGGCTGGCACTAGCGGCCCTGATCGTGCTCGGCATCCGCCCCCTGCGCCGCCGGCTGCCCGGCTTCAGGGGCGCCTGAGTCGCCACCGCGACCGGCCTCCGCTTTGCGGACCTGATCACGCCCTGCACGCTTGGCCTGGTAGAGCGCGTCGTCCGCCCGCTTCACCACCGCAGCCGGGCCGTCGCCGCGCTGGAAAGCTGCCACGCCGGCCGAGGCGGTCACCGAATAATTCACGCCTTCAAAGTCGAAACCGCTCTCCCGCAGCCCCTGGAGCACGTCTTCGGCGACAGTCACCGCATCGTCCGCCCCGGTTTCCGGCAACAGGGCGACGAACTCCTCGCCCCCGTAGCGGGCCATGAAATCCGAACGGCGCAGTCGCTGCTGAATGCAGTCGGCGATCTGGGCCAGCGCCTGGTCACCCGCCGCATGGCCCAGCCGGTCGTTGACCAGCTTGAAGTGGTCAACGTCGAAGAACACCATCGACAAGGGCCGGCCATGCCGTTGCCATCGGGCAAATTCATAGTCCAGCCGTTCCTCCCAGGCCCGACGGTTGGGCACGCCGGTCAGCCGGTCTTCCCGGGACGAGGCCTTGGCGCGGGCCAGACGCTCGCGCAACTCCCGGGTCTCGCTCTCCATGCTCTCCATGCGCTGGCGCATGCTCTGCAGCTGCGCCTCCAGCGCGGCGGCGCGCTGCTGCTCGTTGCGCCGCCGGGCCTCCAGCTGACGCCCCAGCTGGTCCACATGGCGGTTGACCGCTGACTTCAGTTTATGCACGTCATCGTGCCGGGACAGTTCCTTACCCAGGCCTGCCAGTTCATCGGCCATGCGCCTGCTCTCATCCGCTTCGCAGCGTTGATGGGCGCGCTCTGCCTGTTCCGCGCTGGCCATCAGCCCCTCCATCTCGGCCAGGCGCCCCTCCAACGAGGCCATGAAGCGTTTCAGACCATCGCGCTCGGCCTCGAGCCGGCCCCGCACGTCCGAGGCGATCGTGGCCAGGCTGTCAATCAGCTCCGGCAGTTCATCCTGCACCTCGCGCGCCATGCCATCGATGCGCTTGCCCAAGCCATCATCGTCCTCCTCCTCGGGACCGAGGACGGCGCGCAACAGCCCGGCCAGGCTGCGCCGGAGCCGCCGCAGGCCGGGCGTGACCGCCTCCACGGCCCCGTCACCGTCCGCGACGACGCGCTCATCACGGGCGCGCCCGCCACGGAACAGGCGCCGCAGCACGCCCCCGGACCCGGCCGACCGAACCGCGCCGCCCCCCGGCGCGGCTTGTTGCGCCGCCCCGGCGGTGCAGGCTTCGACCATCTCAGCGGCCAGCGCCAGCGCCTCCACTTCCGTGACCCCGTCCAGGCGGGCGCGCATCTGCCGCGCCTTGCGAGCGCCGATCCGGCATTCCGAACGCTGCAGCGTGTCGAGCAGGTGCCGGCGCAGCGGATGCAAGGCACCCCGGCGCTCCAGTTCCCGGGCCCGTTGGCTGACCCGGCTCCCCTGCTCCTCGAGGGCACCCTGTCCGAGACTGCCGCGCACCGCTCGCCGCAGGCGGTCCAGCGCCGCATCCAGGTCCGGGTCACGGCCGATGCCACACAGCGCCACCTCGCGCAGCGCCCGCCGCAGGCCCTCCTCCAGCCGGGCCCAGGCCGCGGCCCGCCGGTCCAGTTCGGCGACGCTGTCCAGGTAATGTTCGCGCCAATCCGTGTTGCTCTCCACCGGTATCTCCCTCGGCTGTGGCGGCGACAGGGCGGGCGGGGAATTACCCTGCGCGTGTCGCAGTAATAAAAAACCACCTGTATACTATGGTGCTTCCACGATATAGATTTCCGGATGGGCACTCCAGCCCGCCCACCCCGGACAGGTGCCCCTGTTAATGAGCCCACGGCGCGACACACACCCGCTGACCCGGCTGCACCGCAAGGCACTGGCTCGAGGCCGGCAAATCGTCGACCAGCTCATCGGGTCGGGGCCGGTGGCCATACTGGCCCCGGGTGCTCATGGCCTGCTGCTCCGCCGACAGCGGGCCCGGCTGATTATCTCCCGGGTGCGTACGGTGGCCTTCCTTTTCGCCGTCCTCACCCCGCTGTGGAGCATTATCGACCTGCTGGTCTTCCCGGTGGAGGTGGCGCTACAACTGGGTATCGCCCGCCTGCTGACCAGCACCGCCTTTCTCAGCCTGGCGCTGATGTACGATGACTCCCACCGTATTGGGAAGGCGTGGGTGGCCCTGGGCCTGCTGTTTCTCATCCCCACCGGGTTCTTCCTCTACAGCCACGCGTTGCTGGCGCAGACGCCCATGGCGGGTTTCTCCGGGGCGATGGCCGCCGGTTACGCCTACCTTCCCTTTGTCATGCTCTGCGGACTGGCGGTATTCCCGCTGACCGCACTGGAGGCCGCTGCATTCGCTTTCCCCATTCTCGCGGCCCACGGCGGCACAGGTCTGCTGGGCGCCGAGTTGATGGACTGGACCAGCCAGCTGGGCGCCCTCTGGCTGTTGGTCCTGATCACCGTGGTGGCCGCGCTGGCCGGCATGAGCCAGCTGCACTTCATGGCGGAACTGGTCCGGCGCTCGTCCCACGACAGCCTCACCGGCTGCCTCAACCGCAACAGCGGCGAGGAACTGGTCCGGATCCATTACAACGGCGCCCATCGCTCCGGCGCACCGGTCGCCGTGGTGTTCATGGACCTGGACCGTTTCAAGCCCATCAATGACCACTTCGGCCACGACGTCGGGGACGTGGTCCTCTACCAGGCCGCCAACGCCATCCGCGAGCACGTCCGCGACAGCGATACGCTGATCCGCTGGGGTGGAGAGGAGTTTCTCCTGCTCCTGCCCGGTGCCGACCGGGACGGCGCCCGCCGGGCCCTGGCACGGCTGATGAAACGCGGGCTGGGGCTGCGGCCGGACGGCGAACCGCTGACCGCGAGCATCGGCGTGGCCGACAACCACAGCCCCGGGGTGACGGACGCGCAGTCCCTGGTGGAGAGCGCCGATCGCAACATGTACGCGGCCAAGCGGGCCGGCGGCAACCGCGTCTTCACCGAGGCCACCCAGGCGGCCTGAACTCAGTCGCCGACCAGGGCGCTGCCGATCCCCCGCGGGTCGGAGGCCGACTCCAGGGTGCCCTCGCAACGGTCCCAGAGCACTGCCTGCATGTCGCCGTAACGGCGGTTGACGTTGTTGACGGCATGCCCGCGCTCGCGCAGCGCCGCCCGGGTCTCGCGGGAGAAAGCGCCCGGCTCGTGCTGGATCTCATCAGGCAGGTACTGGTGGTGGTAACGGGGTGCGGCCACCATCTCGGCGGGCGAAGCCCCGGCGGTGAAGTCCAGCGCCCCCAACATCACCATGGTGATGATCCGGCTGCCACCGGGCGTGCCGTAGATCAACGTCCGGCAGTCGTCCTCCAGGAAGACCGGTGTCATGCTGGAGAGCGGCCGCTTGCCCGGCTCAATCCGGTTGGGTTCGGTGCCGAGCAGGCCATAGACGTTGCCCTCGCCAAGCGCCGTGGCGAAGTCGTCCATCTCGTTGTTGAGCAGCACCCCGGTCCCGGGGGGCACGGTGGTGGCACCAAAGGGGTAGTTGATGGACAGGGTGGCCGCCACCCGGTTGCCGTTGGCGTCGATCACCGAGAAGTGGGTGGTCTGCTCCCCCTCGCCACCGGGCAGGGGCAGTTCGGCGCTGGGGGTCGCCTCCGTCAGGCTGATATCGGCCCGCATGGCCCGGGCATGCTCCGGGCTGAGCAGCCGCTCCATGGGGATGTCCACGAAATCGGGGTCACCCAGCCAGGCCGCCCGGTCCCGATAGACCCGGCGCATGGCCTCGGCGGTGAGGTGCACGCGGTCCGCGTCCGACATCGCGGCCAGGTCATCGTCGGCCAGCATCTGCAGGAACCCGACCAGGCCCACGCCCCCGGCCGAGGGCAGCGTGGCGGCCGTTATCCGCAACCCATCCACCTCGGCCTGCACCGGCTCCCGCTCGACCACCCGGTAGCCGGCCAGGTCGTCCGGGGTCCATAACCCGCCGCTGGCGCGCACGCCGGCCACCAGGGCCTCGGCCACCGGGCCGCGGTAAAAGCCGTCGAACCCCGCCTCGGCCAAGTGCTCCAGGGTCTCCGCCAGATCGGGCTGGCGTAACACGCTGCCCAGGGGCGGCGGTATGCGGTCACGCAGGAAGATCTCGCGCGCCTCCGGGTCGGCGTTCAGATCGCGCAGGCGGAACAGCGCCATCCGCCGGTACTGGGTATCCACCTGAAAACCCTGCCGGGCCAGGCGGATGGCCGGTGCCAGGCTCTCGGCAAGGGGCAACTCGCCGTACTCCTCCGCCAGGTGAACCAAGGCAGCCGGTGTGCCCGGAATGCCGGCGGCCAGGCCGCCCCGCATGGAGCGCTGCCGGTCCAGTTCGCCCGCATCATCCAGGTACATCTCCGGATAGGCCGCGGCGGGGGCCGTTTCGCGGCCGTCCAGCATGACCGGTCGGTCATCACCACCCCGCTGCAGCAGCCAGAACCCGCCGCCGCCGATACCCGACCCGTAGGGCTCCACCACTGCCAGCGCCGCGGTCAGGGTGACGGCTGCGTCAAAGGCATTGCCCCCCTGGGCCATCACGGCCATGGCCGCCTGCGTGGCCCGCGGATGGGCCGAGGCCACCGCCGGACGCGGGTCGGCAGCCTGCACCCAGCCACCCAGCAGCAGCCCACTGAGCAGGGACAGGACCAGGAGCAGACGCCGGCCGGGACGGCCAGGCACCGGACTAGCGCCCCGCGGCACCGTTGTCGCCCCCCTGCTCCGGAGTGCTGTAGCGGCGTGCCAGGGCGGAGGCCACCACCGGCGGCACGAACCGGGTGACATCCCCGCCCAGGGCCGCCACCTCGCGCACCAGCGACGAGGAGATGTAGGAATGCTGCTCGGCCGGGGTCAGGAAGACCGTCTCCACGTCTTCGATGAGTTGGCGGTTCATGCTCGCCAGCTGGAACTCGTGCTCGAAATCGGAGACGGCGCGCAGACCGCGCAGGATCACGGTAGCGCCGCGCTCGCGCACGAAATCGGCCAGGAGGGTGTCAAAGGCCTCCACCTCCACGTTGGGGATACCCTTGAGCACCTCGGCGGCCAGCTGCATGCGCTCGTCCAGGCTGAAGGCCGGGCGCTTGCTGGGGCTGGGGTAGGCGGCCACGGCCACGATGAGCCGGTCGAACAGCTTGCAACTGCGCTGCACCAGGTCCTCGTGACCGTTGGTCAAAGGGTCAAAGGTGCCCGGGTAGACGGCGACGATGGCCATCGGCTCTCCTCTTGCTGCGGGCGACGCTGCCCGGTTCAGGCTTCTGCAGGGCCGACCAGGGCGTAGCGCACCCCGCCGGCCCGTTTTTCCCGGTGCACAACCCAGCCCGACGGCAGTTCGGGCGCGGGCTGATGGCTGTCACTCTCCAGATAGACCCGGCCGTCCGGGGCCAGCCAATGGTGCGTTGCAACGGCGTGCAACGCATCCCCCCCTAGGCTGGAGCGGAAGGGCGGGTCCAGAAAGACCACGTCCATACTTTGTACCGGGCCGGCAAGGTAACGCAATGCATCCGTCTGCTCCACCCGGCCCCGCGCCTCCCCGCCCAGGTCCCGCAGCCGGGCCCGGAGGGCAGCGGCTACCCGGGGGTGGCGCTCGACGAACACCACCTCCGCCGCGCCGCGGGAGAGGGCCTCCAGCCCCAGCACCCCGCTGCCGGCGAACAGGTCCAGGCAGCGGGCGCCCGGCACCCGCGCCTGCAACCAGTTGAAGAGGGTCTCGCGGATGCGGTCACCGGTGGGCCGCAGGTCGGGGCCGCGGGGCACGCTCAGCCGCCGACCCCGCCAGGCCCCGCCGATGATCCGCAGCTGGCCACTCATTGTGGTGCCCCACCGGCCTCACCCGGCCCGTGGTGGTCTCGCTCGTAGGGGGCGTCCGGATCGGGCGGCCCCTCTTCCTCCTCCAGGGCCTCCTCGTCCACTTCGTCCTCCGGTGGCCCCACCACCACGGTGACCATGCGGTCGGCATCCACCCGCTCCCGCAGCGCCCGGTGCACGGTATCCCGGTCCAGTGCCTGCAGCCGCTCCAGGTAGGTTTCCAGCCGGTCCAGCGGCAGCCCGTAGAAGCCGGTATCGGACAGGGCGGAGAGCAGCTGACTGTTGCTCTCGAGCTGCAGCGGGAAGCTGCCGGAGAGGTAGCGCAGAGCGCGCGCCATCTCCTCTTCGTCCGGGCCGGTCTCCAGGTAGTCCCGCAGTTCGTTCTCCAACACCTCACGGGCCTCCCCGGTGCGATCGGCGCGCACCTGGCTGCCCAGCACAACCGGCCCCGCCTTGCGCATGGGCACCAGGCTGCTGTGGCTGCTGTAGGAGAGGCCGCGCTCCTCGCGCATGCTCTGGAAGATGCGGGAGACCAACCCGGACCCCCCGAGGATGTGATCGGCCACCGACAGGGCCAGCAGGTCCTCCTCGCCCCGGGCGATGGCGGGATGCCCCATCAGGATGCGCGTCTGGGTGCCGGGGAATTCCACCTCGACAGTGCGCGACGGCACCCGCGGCACCTCGGGCAATGGCGGCAGGGCCTCGCCCGGCTGCAGGCTGCTGGAGAGGCGCTCGGCCACGGCCTCCGCCTGCTCCCGGGTCAGGTCACCCACCAGGGCGATCTGGGCATTGCCGGTGGTGTAGTGCTGGGCGTGAAAATCGCGCACGTGCTCCCGGGTGACCGCACGCACCCCTTCTTCGGTGCCGGAGGGGGCGCGACTGTAGGGGTGACCCGGGTAGAGGGTGTCGTAGAGGGTGCGCCAGGCCAGGGCAGCGGCGGACTGGCGCTCACCGCGCAGGGCGATGAGGCGGCGCTGCCGCTCCCGTTCCAGGGCGTCGTCGGGGAAGTCCGGCTCGGCCAGCACCCTGGCCAGCACATCAAGCGCGGCGTCCAGCGCCTCCTCGTCACCCAGGCTGCGCAGGCTGATGCTCGCCTGCTCGCGCCCGGCCCCCAGGGACAGGCGCGCCCCCTGGTCCTCCAGGCGGCGGGCGATCTGCCCGGCATCCAACCCGCCGGCCCCCTGGTCTAGCAGGTTGGCCGTCATGCGCGCCACGCCCGCCGCATCACACTCTCGGGCGCTGCCGGCGTCGAAGACCAGCTCGAGGTCGACGATGGGCAGGGCGGTGCTGCGCACGAAGTAGACCGGCACCCCCGCCTCGGTCTCCCAGTGCTCTATCTCGGGGGTCTGGACGCGGTCAGCGTTGGTCTCATCGGCCTGGGCCGGCAGGGTGAGGGCCAGCATCAGGCCGGCCAGGGTCAGCAGCTTGTTCAGGGGCCCGCGCATGGTCACTCCTCCTCGCCGCTATTGTCGGCCTGGTCCTGCCCGCGGGGGATCAGGCGGCCCACGGTCAGCTGATCGTCCACCAAGTAGCGCTGGGCCACCCGCTGGATATCCTCGGCGGTTACGGCCTGCACGCCCTCCAGGAAACGCTCGCCGGCCTCCCAGCCGATGCCGGTACTCTGCAGGGCCCCAGGCGCATGGCCTGGGCGCGCATGGAATCCTGGCTGAAGAGCTCGTCGGCCACGTACTGGCGGCGCGCCCGCTCCAGGCGCTCCTCCTCCAGGGGCTCCTCCTTCAGCCGACGCACCTCGTCGCGCAGAGCGGCCTCGAGCTCATCCAGTTCCACGTCGGGGGCCGGACGACCGGAGAGCATGAAGAGATCCTGCAGTCGGGACATGGAGGAGTAGCTGGCGCCGGCGCCCACGGCGACCCCCTGCTCGCGCTCCAACCGCTCGGGCAGGATGGCGGCCCGGCCGCCGGAGAGCACGGCGCGGAGCAGCGCCAGGGCGTAAACATCGCCGCGCTCCTCTTCATCGTCCAGGTCGATGCTGCCCAGTGTGGGCACCCGCCAGCCCATCGCCAGGAAGGGCAGTTCCGCCGGGATACGGACCGTCACCGATCGCTCACCGGGGTCCGGAATATCACTGGCCGGCACCGGTTCCGGGCGGTCGCGGGCCGGCACCTCCCCGAAGTGCTCGCGGGCCAGCTCATGCACCTCGTCCGGGTCAACGGCCCCGACCACTACCAGGGTGGCGCTTTCCGGGCCGTGCCAGCGCTGGTACCAGTCCTCTACCTCGGCCAGTCGCAACCGGTCCAGGTCCTCCATCCAGCCGATCACCGGCTGACCGTAGGGGCTGGCACTCCAGGCGGTGGCCCGGAAGCGCTCGATGAACTTGGCGGTGGGGTTGTCCTCCACCCGCTGGCGGCGCTCCTCGCGCACCACCTCCATCTCGCGCTCGTATTCGTCCGCGTCAAAGACCAGGTTCTGCATCCGGTCCGCCTCCAGCTCGAAGGCCAGCGGCAGGGGCTCCACCGCCAGCTGCTGGTGGTAGCCGGTGTAGTCGCGACCGGTGAAGGCGTTCTGCCGGCCGCCCCGCTCGGCGATGAGGCGGGAAAACTCGCCGGTCTCGCGGCTCTCGGTCCCCTTGAACATCATGTGTTCCACCACGTGGGATATTCCGGTAACCGGGCGCTGCTCGTAGCTGGAGCCCACGGCGTACCAGACCATGCTCACCGCCACCGGCGCCCGGTGGTCCTCACGCACCAGCACGGTCATGCCGTTGTCCAGTTGGTACTCGTGCACCGGTGGCGTCTCGGCGGCCACCGGCAGGGTCAGCCCCCCCAGGCACAGGGCCAGGGCGGCAACCATCCAGGATCGGGCATTCATCAGGCAGTTCCTCCCACGGTGTCCACCGATCGGCGCGACAGTCTCACACCCTCACGGGTGGAATGATAGGATACCGGACATTCAAGCCGGGCCGGCGGCCGGCCACCACCACACTCTGCGAGGGTGGCTGAGCGCTGCGTCGGCAATACCCGACCTTCATGCTCCCAACTATTGAGGACCATCGAAACCATGTGGGGTTTCGGACGCAAGAAAAAGCAGCGCGAAAAGGCGGAGGAAGAGGCCCGGCGCGCGGCCGAGGAGGCCGCGCGCACGCAGGCCGAATCCGCGGACCAGGCGGCGGACGAGGCCGAACCGGAGGCCACGCCCCCGGCAACGCCCGGCGATGAGGCTGCCGGCGCAACGGAGGGCCCCGGGCAGACACGCCCGCCGCTGGCAGACGACACCGACCCCGAGCCCCGCCACACTGATGACGCGGCGCCGCCGGCGGAGGCCCCCGCGGCGACCACGGGCGCGCCCCCGCCCGATGAACCCGCGCCGACGCCCGCGACCGAGGCGCCAGCCGCCCCAGAGCCGGAGCTGGAGCCGGCGCCGGCACCCGCCGCGGCACCGTCAGCCGACAAGCCGCGCAAGAAGCCGGGCCTGTTCGCGCGCCTTCGCGCCGGGCTCTCGCGCACGCGCAGCGGGCTAACCGAGGGCATCGCCAGCCTGTTCCTGGGCAGCAAGACCATCGATGACGACCTGCTGGAGGAGTTGGAGACCCAGCTGCTGATGGCCGACGTGGGCGTTGAGGCCACCCAGCGCATCATCGACGGGCTCACCGCACGGCTGCGCCGCGCCGAACTCAAGGACACCGACGCCCTGTTCCAGGCCCTGAAGGAGGACATGACGGCCATCCTCGCCCCCTGCGAGGCGCCGCTGGCCCTGCCCGACGAGCCCAAGCCCTTCGTCATCCTGATGGTGGGCATCAACGGAGCCGGCAAGACCACCACCATCGGCAAGCTGGCCCGGCATTACGGCGACGAGGGCCGGCGCGTGATGCTGGCCGCCGGCGACACCTTCCGCGCCGCGGCGGTGGAGCAGCTGCAGGCCTGGGGCGAGCGCAACAACACCCCGGTGATCGCCCAGCACACCGGCGCCGACGCGGCCTCGGTGGTCTTCGATGGCTGGCAGGCAGCCAAGGCGCGCGGTTCCGACCTGCTTATCGCCGACACCGCCGGGCGCCTGCACACCCAAGGCAACCTCATGGAGGAACTGCGCAAGATCAAGCGCGTGCTGGGCAAGCAGGACAACACCGCGCCCCACGAGACTCTGCTGGTGCTGGATGCCGGTAACGGCCAGAACGCCCTCGCCCAGGCGCGGGAGTTCCACCAGGCCATCGGCCTGGACGGGCTGGTCATCACCAAGCTGGACGGTACCGCCCGCGGCGGCGTGATCTTCGCCATCGCCGAGCAGCTCAAGCTGCCCATCCGCTACATCGGCGTGGGCGAGTCCGCCGAGGACCTGCGCCCCTTCGTCGCCGCGGACTTCGTCGAGGCGCTGCTGCAGCGCGACGACCAGGGCCGCGCCGAGGGATGATCCGCTTCGAGGGGGTCAACAAGCGCTATCGCGGGGGCTTCGAGGCCCTGCGCAACCTGGACCTGGAGATCGGCCAGGGCGAGATGGTCTTTGTCACCGGCCACTCCGGGGCGGGCAAAAGCACCCTGCTGCGCCTGATCCCACTGCTGGAACGCCCCAGCCAGGGCCGCGTCGTAGTGGGCGGCATCGACCTCTCCCGCCTGCGCAAGGGCCAGATCCCCCAGCTGCGCCGGCGCGTGGGCATGATCTTCCAGGACCACCGGCTGCTGTTCGACCGCACCGTGTACGAGAACGTGGCCCTCCCGCTGATCATCCGCGGCACCCCCCACCGGGAGGTGGGGCGGCGGGTGCGGGCCGCGCTGGACAAGGTCAACCTGCTCAACAAGGAGCGCGCCTACCCCATCACCCTGTCCGGCGGTGAGCAGCAGCGGGTGGGCATCGCCCGCGCGGTAGTCTCGCGGCCGCCGGTGCTGCTCGCCGACGAGCCCACCGGCAACCTGGACCCGGCCCTGTCCTCGGAGATCATGCAGCTCTTCCTGGAGTTCCGCCGGGTGGGGATCACGGTGATCATCGCCAGCCACGACCTGGACCTGATCGGCCGGCTGCGCCAGCGGGTTCTGACCCTGGAGCAGGGCCGGCTGATCGATGACTGGCAGGGAGCGGCCGCCTGATGCCCCGCCGTGGACCGCGCGCCTGGCGTGAACGCCTGCGCATCTACCTCGCCCAGCACGCCCAGGCGCTGGTCAGCGCCCTGGGCCGGCTCTGGACCCGGCCGCTGCAAAGCGGCATGACCGCCGCCGTGTTGGGCATTGCCCTGGCGCTGCCCGCAGGCTTCCTGCTGACGCTGCAAAACCTGCAGACACTCACCGCCGACTGGGATGGCGGCACCCGCATCTCCGTCTTCCTGTCGCTCAGCGCCGACGAGCAACGGCTGGAGAGCCTGGCCGGGGAACTGGACGGCGACCCCCGCCTCAACGACATCCGGACCTACACCCCGGACGAGGCCCTGGAAGCCTTCCGGGAGTTCTCGGGCATGGACGACGCCCTGGCGCTGCTGGACGACAACCCCCTGCCGGCCACCCTGGTCCTCTCGCCCCGCCGCGACCTGCCGGCCGGCGAGGTCGCGGCGCTGGCCGATGAATTGTCCGGGCGCAGTGGCGTCGACCAGGTGCAGCTGGACCAGGAGTGGTTGCAACGACTGCACGCCATCATCGAGCTGGTGGAGCGTGGCGTCTGGGTGGTAGGGCTGCTGCTCGGGGCCGCGGTGCTGCTGGTGGTGGGCAACACCATCCGCCTGGCGATCAGCAACCGGCGGGAGGAGATCATCATCACCAAGCTCATCGGCGCCACCAACGGCTTCGTCCGTCGCCCCTTCCTGTACGAGGGCGCCTGGTACGGCCTGCTGGGGGGCGTGCTGGCCTGGCTGCTGCTGGAGCTGTCACGGCTGTGGATGGGGGATACCGTCTCCGGCCTGGCGTCGCTCTACAGCAGCGGCTTCCACCTCAGCGGCCCGGGCATCAGCGGGACGCTGCAGATCCTGGGTGCGGGCATGGTGCTGGGTTGGCTCGGGGCCTGGCTCGCGGTCAGCCGCCACCTCTCCGCCATCGAACCGCGATAACCGCCGACGGATAGCCCGCAGGCTTGCCTTTCATGCCGGATTGGCTTAATCATTGAGCCTGGCAGGCCGTCACTGAACTTTTCCCGCTGTCAGCGATCCCCTAAAATAGGGCTTAGCAATAACAGTGCCATCGTTGATGGAGAGGATGCAGAGCATGACCACCGCACTGGTACCGCTGAAACACGGCAATCTCCCCACTCCCGTCGGGAGCGAGGAGGCCTACATCCATGCGGTTAACCAGATCCCGGTGCTCAGCGCCGAAGAGGAGCACGAGCTGGCGGAGCGCTACCGCCTGCAGGGCGATCTGGACGCCGCCCGTGCCCTGGTGCTCTCGCACCTGCGCTTCGTGGTGCATATCGCCCGCAGCTACCGCGGCTACGGCCTGCCCCTGGGTGACATCATCCAGGAGGGTAACGTGGGCCTCATGAAGGCGGTCAAGCGCTTCGACCCCGGCCAGGGCGTGCGGCTGGTCTCTTTCGCCGTTCACTGGATCCGGGCCGAGATCCACGAGTACGTGTTGCGCAACTGGCGCATTGTCAAAGTGGCCACCACCAAGGCCCAGCGCAAGCTCTTCTTCAACCTGCGCAGCGGCCGCAAGCACCTGGGCTGGCTCACCAGCGACGAAGTGGACGCCATGGCCAAGGACCTGGGGGTCAAACCGGAGACGGTGCGCGAGATGGAAGCGCGCATGACGGGCTCCGACACCTCCTTCGACCCGAGCCCGGCCGACGACGAGGAGGGCGGCCACGCCCCGGTGGCCTACCTGGAGGACATGCGTTACGACCCGGCCGAGACCGTGGAGGCAGCGGACTGGGAGCAGCACCGCGACCAGAACCTGCGCACCGCCCTGTCCGGCCTCGACGAGCGCAGCCAGGACATCCTGGCCCAGCGCTGGCTGTCCGAGCGCAAGGCCACGCTGCAGGAGCTGGCCGAGCGCTACCAGGTCTCCGCCGAGCGGATCCGCCAGCTCGAGAAGAGCGCCATGGGGCGCCTGAAAACCGCCCTGGCGTGACGGCGGCGTGCGGTGTGCGCCGCCGCGCTTGGGCGCACACCCCCGTCGGCCACCTGACCGCCTAGAGTCCGTGGGGCTCCGCGTCCCGCAGCAGTGCCACCAGGCCCGCCTCGTCCAGACTCGCCAGGTAGCGCTCCGCCTCCACCCAGTTATCCACCGGCAGCGCCGCCTGCAGCACCTCGCCCCCATCCCGCGGCAGGAACAGTGCCAGCGCCAGGCCGTAGGACTGCCGCCCCACGGTGATGTCCCAGGCCCGCCCGTCGGCATCGGTGAACGTCTTCATCGCCCCTTACTCCCGGCGGGCCGGCTCACGCCCCCGCCCGTTATCACTCAAACCCAGTTCAGTCAGATCAGGCCGCGCTCGGCAAAGGAGACCGGCCGTCCGTCACCGACCACGAAATGGTCCAGCACCCGGATGTCCACCAGCCCCAGGGCGTCCTGCAACCGCTGCGTGAGCGCCCGGTCGGCGGTGCTCGGCTCGGCCACGCCGGAGGGGTGGTTGTGCGCCAGAATCACCGCCGCGGCATTGTGGGCCAGCGCCCGTTGCACCACCTCGCGCGGATAGACGCTGGCCGCATCGATGGTCCCCTGGAACAGCTCCTCGTAGCGCAGCACCCGGTGGCGGTTGTCCAGGAAGAGGCAGGCGAATACCTCCCGGTGCTGATGGCGCAACCGCGCCGAGAGGTAACGAGCCACCTGGTCCGGGCTGTTCAGGGCGTCGCCCCGCTCCAGCTCCGCCTGCAAATGGCGGCGGGCCATTTCCAGTACCGCCTGAAGCTGGGTGAACTTGGCCGGCCCCAGCCCGGCGTGGCTGCAGAAACCGTCCAGGTCCGCCTCCAGCAGCGGGCGCAAACCGCCGAAACCGTCGAGCAGCTCCCGCGCCAGGTCCACCGCGGACAGGCCGCGGCGGCCGGTGCGCAAAAAGATCGCCAGCAGCTCCGCGTCCGACAGCGCGCCGGCACCGCGTGCCAGCAGCTTCTCCCGCGGCCGTTCATCGGCCGGCCAGTCCGTGATCGCCATTTTCGCATCCTCCCTGATACCCAAGCGCGGCAATTAGGGTGCTGGGGGTGCCGGGGCGGTGGTATTTCCGATGACCCTCCGATGGCGCACCCCTTCGGGGTCCCCTGCGCTACTCGATAAAATCGGCGGCGCGAGAACTCGCTTCGCTCAGACAGCTCGCGCCTTTTTTCCGATTTTCCCTGCGTT
>SR_TP_S13solDRAFT_1000207_pt1 | contig 28107 bp, 26 predicted proteins | sample SodReaTP_S13sol_FD_11159 | JGI IMG/M metagenome (IMG submission 11159)
CGGCGAAAGAGCCGCCGCGCGACTCCTGCGGGCTGCGCATGGAGATCTGGTTCTGAGCGGGTCGCGAGCGGATCGGGCTGCGGCCCTCGGACGGCGTGCCGTCGCAGTTTCCGGTTGACCCCGCCGTCCCGGCGTGGCTGGAAAGGGCGCCCCGCCCCGTCGCAGATCCTACAGGGAGCGCCCCCGTGCTCGACCGCCGCTTCGTCCTGGAGAACCTCGCCGCCGTTCGCGAGAACTGCACCCGCCGCGGCCTCGCCGTGGACCTCGACCGCTTCGCCGCGCTGGACGCGGAGCGCCGGCGGCTGCAGCAGAGCCTCGACGCGCTGAACCGCGACGCCAACGAGGTGGCCAAGGCCATCCCCAAGGCCACGGCCGAGGAGAAGCCGGGGCTGATCGAGCGCGGCAAGGCGCTGCGCGCCGAGCGCGCCGAGGCGGAGCAGGCGCTGCAGCAGGCCGAGAGCGAGGCCGACGCGCTGCTGGCGACCATCCCCAACATGACCCACCCCGAAACACCGATCGGCGGCGAGGAAGACAGCCGCGAGATCGGTCGCGGCGCGACTCCGCTCCCGAGCCTCGACTTCACGCCGAAGGACCACGTGGCCCTGGGCGAGGCGCTGGACCTGATCGACCTGGAGGCCGGGGCCAAGGTCGCCGGCCACGGCTTCTACTTCCTGCGCAACGAGGCGGTGCTGCTGGACATGGCGCTGCAGTCCTGGGCGCTGCACCGCCTGGTGGCGGAGGGCTTCACCCTGGTCTCGACCCCGGACATGGCGCGCAACGAGGTGCTGGCCGGCACGGGCTACGTGCCGCGCGGGCCCGAGACGCAGATCTACTCCATCGCCGACAGCGACCTCTCGCTGATCGCCACGGCGGAGATCACCCTGGCGGGCATGCTGGCGGGCGAGATCCTGGAGGGGAAGCGGCTGCCGATCCTGCTCTGCGGCCTCAGCCACTGCTTCCGCACCGAGGCCGGCGCGCATGGCCGCGCCTCGCGTGGGCTCTACCGGGTGCACCAGTTCACCAAGGTGGAGATGTTCGCCTTCACCCGACCGGAGGAGAGCGAGGCGATGCACGAGCGCCTCAAGGCCATCGAGTGCGCGCTCTTCGACGAGCTCGGCATCCCCTACCGCATTCTCGACATCGCCAGCGGCGACCTGGGCGCGCCGGCCTATCGCAAGTACGACCTGGAAGCCTGGATGCCGGGCCGCGGCGAAGGCGGCGAGTTCGGCGAGGTGACCAGCACCTCGAACTGCACCGACTACCAGGCCCGCCGCCTCGACATCCGCTACCGTCCCGCCGAGGGCGGCCGGCCGGTCCACCTGCACATGCTCAACGGCACGGCGGTGGCCACCAGCCGCGCCCTGATCGCGGTGCTGGAGAACTACCAGCAGGCCGACGGCTCGGTGCGCGTGCCCGAGGTGCTGCAGCCCTACGTCGGCAAGGCGGTGATCGGCCCGAAGGGGTAACCCCCCTCACCCCAACCCCTCTCCCACGAGGGGAGAGGGGCTTAAGCGGGGGCTGCTCAGTTTGCGCCCCCTCTCCCCTCGTGGGAGAGGGATGGGGTGAGGGGGCCTTCAGATGATGAACTGGTCCGAGAGCGCGGCCGTCAGGTCGTCGGCGAAGGTCGGTCCCTTGCGGATGATCGGCACGGTCGGCGGCAGGTGGCCGAGGTTCTCGTGCTCGCGCTCGAAGGAGGTGATCAGCGCCAGGCCGGTGTTGCGGGTCTGCGGCATGGCGCGCAGCCCCACCACCAGGTCGATGCCGGAGAGGTCCTGCAGCACCCCGGTGAAGATCGCCAGATCCGGCTGGGTGCGCACGATCAGCTCCAGCGCCTCGAAGGCCGAGCCGACCGAGGTCACGCGATAGCCGCAGGCCTGGACCTCGCGCTCGATCATGCGGCGCGCGACACCGGGCTGCATCACCAGCAGCACCTCGATCTCGCAGACCGTGACGTCGCCGACGTCGAAGCCGCGGCGCGGCGGCAGGCGGCGTACCAGATGGGCGGCGCTCTCGCCGCCGACGCCGCCGTGCTCCAGCAGCTCGACGAAGCAGTCGAGGAAGATCTGCAGGTCGTGCAGGTGCCGCTCGTAGGGCTGCTCCACCGCCCCCAGATAGTCGTCGAGGCGGTGGGCGGCGACGCCCAGCAGCGACAGGCCGTGGCTGCCGGCGCCGCCCTTGAGCCAGCGCGCCAGGCGGTGCGCGCGGGCGAGCACCTCCGACAGCGTTGCGGGTTCGCCCGAGGCGCCCGACAGGGCCTGGTCCAGCGCCCGGGTATCGTCCAGCGCCTCCTCGATGAACTCGCGCTTCAGCGCCTCGAGGGCCTCCGCAGCGATGCTGCGGGCCGTGCGTTCCGTCACCTCGACCACAGAGAGTCTCCCGGCTGTACTGCCCGACAGCCTACCCGCCCAGGGGTTGCCGGAAGGTAAAGGTGCAGGGTTAACGCAACACCGAGCGCGCGATCTCCCGCAGTTCCTCGCGGATCGGGCCGCCGCGCGGCGAATCGGCCAGGGTGGTGAACCAGGCCTCGGACGGATTGCGCCCGCGGCTGTGGCGCCAAGTGAGCGCGCGCAGCACGGCCTCGGCCTCGGACGGCAGGCGGTCCGGGATCGCGTGGCCCGCCAGCGTCGCCCAGACGCCGGCCCAGGCACGGCCCACGGACCAGGGATTGTAGCCGCCGCCGCCCAGGACCAGCAGCCGCGGGCCGAGACGCGCCAGCGCCGCGACCACCCGCCAGAGTGCGCCGTTGGACAGCGCCAGCTTGGACAGCGGGTCCTCCTCCAGAGCGTCGGCGCCGCACTGCAGGACGACGGCCTCGGGCTCGAAGCGCTCGATCAGCGGCAGCACCGCCGCCTCCAGCAGGAAGGCCATCTCGGCGTCGTTGAAGCCGGGCGGCACCGGCAGGTTGCGCGCATTACCGCCGCCGCGGTCGTCCAGGTCGCCCTCCCCGCCCGGCCGCATCGGCCAGCGGCCGGCCTCGTGGATCGAGCAGGTGAAGACGCGCGGCTCCCTCTCGAAGGCCGCCTGCACGCCGTCGCCGTGGTGGGCGTCGACGTCGAGATAGAAGATCCGCTCCACCCCGGCGTCGAGCAGGGCGAGGATCGCCAGCGCCACGTCGTTGAAGTAGCAGAAGCCGCTCGCGCGGTCGGGCCGCCCGTGATGGGTGCCGCCGGCCGGGTGGTAGACCGGCGTGCCGGCGGCGACCAGCGAGGCCGCCAGGAGAGAGCCGCCGCAGGCGGTGGCCGGCCGCTGGAAGACCTCGGGAAAGATCGGGTTGCCGTTGGCCCCCAGGCCGAAGCGCCTGCGCACGGCCTCGGGCGCGTCCTGCGCCGCCTCGGCCGCCTGCACCGCGGCGACGTAGCCGGGATCGTGGAAGCGCGAGAGCTGCGCCGGGGTCGCCCGCGGGCTCTCGAGGTAGTGCTCCGGCGGCAGCCAGCCGAGCGCGCGGCAGAGGTCGAGGCAGGTCGAGACCCGCGGGATCGCCAGCGGGTGCTTCCCGCCGTAGCTGGAGCGGCGGNAGATCTCGTGGCCGACGAGGCGGGGGACGGACATGGTCGCTATCGCTGCCTCGTTTCCCCCCTCCGCCCGCCCGAGCGAGAGCAGCGGACGAGGCGGCGGCCTCAAGCGGCCGCCGGCTCCAGCAGCGCCGCCTCGATGGCCTCCAGTGCGGCCGCGGCCTGCGCGCCCTCGGGGCCGCCGGCCTGGGCCATGTCGGGACGGCCGCCGCCGCCCTTGCCGCCCAGCGCCGCCGCGCCGACCCGGACCAGCTCGACCGCCGAGAAGCGGCCGGTCAGGTCGTCGGTGACGCCGACTACCAGCGAGGCCTTGCCCTCGTTGACCGCCACCACGGCGGCGATGCCGGAGCCGAGCTGCTTCTTCAGCTCGTCCACCATGGGCTTGAGGTCCCGCGCCGGAAGGTCCTCGACGACACGCGCGGCCAAGCGCACGCCGGCCACCTCCTTGGCACCCGGACTGCTCGGGCCGGCGCCGCCGCCGGCAGCCAGCTTGCGCCGCGTCTCGGAGAGCTCGCGCTCCAGTCGGCGGCGCTCCTCCAGCAGCGAGGCGATGCGCCCGGGCAGGGCCTCCGCCCCGGTCTTCAGCGCCGCCGCGGCCTCGTCCAGCAGTTCCTCCTGCTGCTCCACCCATTCCAGCGCCGCCTTGCCGGTGACCGCCTCGATGCGGCGCACCCCGGAGGCCAGCGCCTGCTCGCCGACGATCTTGAAGAAGCCGATGTCGCCGACGCGGCGGACGTGGGTGCCGCCGCAGAGCTCGGTGGAGAAGGTCTTGCCGGTCCCCTTGTGGGCGTCCTCGCCGCCCATGGAGACGACCCGAACCTCCTCGCCGTACTTCTCGCCGAAGAGCGCCAGGGCCCCGGCCTGGATGGCTTCCTCCGGCGTCATGAAGCGGGTCTCCACCTCGGCGTTGCGGCGGATGCGTTCGTTGACCAGCGCCTCGATGGCGCGCAGGTCCTCGCGGGTCAGCGGGCGCGGATGCGAGAAGTCGAAGCGCAGGCGGTCGGGCGCGACCAGCGAGCCCTTCTGGGTGACGTGGTCGCCCAGGCGCTGGCGCAGCGCCTCGTGCAGCAGGTGCGTGGCGGAGTGGTGGGCGCGCAGCGCCGTCCGGCGCTCGCCGTCGACCCGCAGCTCCACCGCCTGGCCGCGCTTCAGCGTGCCGCGCACCACCCTGCCGTAGTGGACGTGCAGGTCGCCCAGCTTTTTCTGGGTGTCGGAAACCGCCACCTCCAGGCCGTCGCCGGCGAAGGCGACGCCGCTGTCGCCCATCTGGCCGCCGCTCTCACCGTAGAAGGGCGTCTGGTTGGCGACGAAGACGACCTCCGTGCCGGCCGCGGCGCTCTCGACCTCCGCGCCCTCGACGACGATGGCGGTGACCACGCCCTCGGCGCTCTCGCTCTCGTAGCCGAGGAACTCGGTGGCGCCGACGCGGTCGCGCAGCTGGAACCAGAGCGCCTCGGTGGCGGCGTCGCCGGAGCCGGACCAGGCGGCCCGGGCGGCGGCGCGCTGGCGCTCCATCGCCACGTCGTAGCCCGCGGTGTCGAGCCCCCGGCCCTGGCCGCGCAGGATGTCCTGGGTCAGGTCGAGCGGGAAGCCGAAGGTGTCGTAGAGCTTGAAGGCGACCTCGCCGGGCAGGGCCGCGCCCTGGTCCAGGCGGCCGGTCTCCTCCTCCAGCAGCTTCAGGCCGCGGCCCAGCATGTCCTTGAAGCGGCTCTCCTCCAGCTTCAGGGTCTCCTCGATCAGCGCCTGGGCACGGCCGAGTTCGGGGAAGTGGCCGCCCATCTGCCGCACCAGCGCCGGCACCAGGCGCCAGAGCAGCGGCTCGCGGCTGCCCAGCAGGTGGGCGTGGCGCATGGCCCGGCGCATGATCCGGCGCAGCACGTAGCCGCGCCCCTCGTTGGCCGGCAGCACGCCGTCGGCGATCAGGAAGGAGGAAGCGCGCAGGTGGTCGGCGATGACGCGGTGGCTGACCGCCTGGGGGCCGTCGGGCGCGACGCCGCTGGCCTCGGCCGAGGCCTCGATCAGCGCGCGCATCAGGTCGATGTCGTAGTTGTCGTGCTTGCCCTGCAGCACCGCGGCGACGCGCTCCAGGCCCATGCCGGTGTCGATCGAGGGGCGCGGCAGGTCGCGCCGCTCCTCGGCCGTCACCTGCTCGTACTGCATGAAGACCAGGTTCCAGATCTCGATGAAGCGGTCGCCGTCCTCGTCCGGGCTGCCGGGCGGGCCGCCGGGGATGGCCTCGCCGTGGTCGAAGAAGATCTCCGAGCAGGGGCCGCAGGGGCCGGTATCGCCCATGGCCCAGAAGTTGTCGGAGGTGGCGATGCGGATGATCTTCTCCTCCGGCAGGCCGGCGATCTTGCGCCAGAGGTCGAAGGCCTGATCGTCCTCGGCGTAGACCGTGACCAGCAGGCGGTCCTTCGGCAGGCCGAACTCCTTGGTCACCAGGTTCCAGGCCAGCTCGATCGCCCGGTCCTTGAAGTAGTCGCCGAAGGAGAAGTTCCCCAGCATCTCGAAGAAGGTGTGGTGGCGCGCGGTGTAGCCGACGTTTTCCAGGTCGTTGTGCTTGCCGCCGGCGCGCACGCACTTCTGCGAGGTCACGGCGCGCTGGTAGGGCCGGCTCTCGGCGCCGGTGAAGACGTTCTTGAACTGCACCATGCCGGCGTTGGTGAAGAGCAGCGTCGGGTCGTTGCGCGGCACCAGCGGCGAGGAGGCGACCTCCTCGTGGCCCTGCTTCACGAAGTAGTCCAGGAAGTGTCGGCGGATGTCGTTGGCGCTGGTCATGGGCTCTTCACGTCCGGGGTGGCGGCGCGGCGCAACGGCGCCCGCCCCTGCTCCGGACATGGCCGCAGGCCGGCGGGCGCGCAAGGGGCCGCGCGGTCGGCGGTTTTACCCCGCCGCCGGAGAGCTGTCCATCCCGGGGGCGCCCTCTCCGTCATCCTGAGGCCGAAGGCCGAAGGATCTCGGGCCGCCGGAGTTCCGACGGCCCGAGATCCTTCGCTGACGCTCAGGATGACGTGCAAAGAGGGTTCGGGAGCCCTCAGTCCTCGTCGCTGCCGCCGGGGTCGGTCAGCATGGCGTCGGCGACCAGGCCGGCGTTGGCGCGCACCGCCTGCTCGATGGCGGCGGCCACGTCGGGGTTGTCCTTGAGGAAGCGCCGCGCGTTCTCGCGGCCCTGGCCGATGCGCTGGCCGCCGTGGGAGAACCAGGCGCCGGACTTCTCGACCACCCCGGCCTGCACGCCGAGGTCGAGCAGTTCGCCGGTCTTGGAGACGCCCTCGCCGTACATGATGTCGAACTCGACCTGGCGGAAAGGCGGCGCCAGCTTGTTCTTGACCACCTTCACCCGGGTCTGGTTGCCGACCACGAGGTCGCGGTCCTTGAGCGCGCCGATGCGGCGGATGTCGAGGCGCACCGAAGCGTAGAACTTCAGCGCATTGCCGCCGGTCGTGGTCTCGGGGCTGCCGAACATCACGCCGATCTTCATGCGGATCTGGTTGATGAAGATCACCAGGGTGTTGGAACGCGAGATCGAGGAGGTGAGCTTGCGCAGCGCCTGGCTCATCAGCCGCGCCTGCAGGCCGGGGAGCTGGTCGCCCATGTCCCCTTCCAGCTCGGCGCGCGGCACCAGCGCGGCCACCGAGTCCACCACCAGCACGTCGACGGCGCCGGAGCGCACCAGGGTGTCGGCGATCTCCAGCGCCTGCTCGCCGGCGTCGGGCTGGGAGATCAGCAGGCTGTCGATGTCGACGCCCAGCTTGCCCGCGTAGACCGGGTCGAGGGCGTGCTCGGCGTCGATGAAGGCGCAGGTGCCGCCGGCCTTCTGCGCCTCGGCCACCACGTGCAGCGCCAGGGTCGTCTTGCCCGAGGACTCCGGCCCATAGATCTCGACGACGCGCCCGCGCGGCAGGCCGCCGATGCCGAGCGCGATGTCGAGACCGAGCGATCCGGTGGAAACGGTCGGCACCTCCACCACCTCGCGCTGTCCCAGGCGCATGATCGAGCCCTTGCCGAAGGCGCGCTCGATCTGGGTCAGCGCCGCGTCGAGCGCCTTGTTCTTCTCACCGCTTTCCTTGGTCACGAGCTGCAATGCCATTTCTGCCATGGGGATCGGCCCTTCTTATCCCATGCGACCGGAGTCGTCGCAACGGCACGACCGTACCCATTCCGTTCTCGTCCGGCAAGAAAAAAGAACAAATAGGGAATATCAGTCCTCGACCCGCAGATCCGGCTCCCCCATGACCTCCTTCACCTTCGAGGCGAGCTGCTTCAGGCTGAAGGGCTTGGGCAGGAAGTGGATGCCGCGCTCGCTGTCGACGCGGCTGCGGAAGGAGTCCTCGGCGTAGCCGGAGATGTAGATCACCTTCAGCTCCGGCAGGCGCTCCCGGGCGCGCTTCACCAGGGTCGGGCCGTCGACCCGCGGCATCACCACGTCGGTGATCAGCAGGTCGATCGTCGGGTCGCCGGGCTCGCCGCGCAGGTGCTCCAGGGCCAGCTCGCCGCTGCGCGCCTCCAGCACCTCGTAGCCCTTGTTGCGCAGGGCCCGCGCCGAGAAGGCGCGCACCGCGTCCTCGTCCTCCACCAGCAGCACGCGACCGCGCCCGGTCAGGTCGCGAACCCCGGGACTCTCCGGCTCCGGCTGCTCCTGAGCGCGAGCGTGGCGCGGCAGGTAGATGGAAAAGCGCGTGCCCACCCCGACCTCGCTCTCGACGAAGACGAAACCGCCGGTCTGCTTGACGATGCCGTAGACCGTCGAGAGGCCGAGCCCGGTGCCCTCGCCGACCTCCTTGGTCGAGAAGAAGGGCTCGAAGACGCGGCTCAGGTTCTCGGGCGGGATGCCCTGGCCGCTGTCTTCCACCTCCAGCAGCACGTAGCTGCCGCTCGGCAGGGTCTCGCCGCCGCTGCGGCGGTCCTGCTCCAGCGTCACGTTGGCGGTACGGATCACCAGGCGGCCGCCCTCGGGCATGGCGTCGCGGGCGTTGACCGCCAGGTTGATGATCACCTGCTCCAGCTGTCCCTGGTCGGCCTTGACCGGCCCCAGGTCGCGGCCGTGCACCACCTTCAGCTCGATGGCCTCGCCGATCAGCCGGCGCAGCAGGTGGGTGATCTCCGCCAGGATGTCCGTCAGATTCAGCACCCGCGGCTGCAGCGTCTGCTGCCGCGAGAAGGCCAGCAGCTGCCGCACCAGGTTGGCGGCGCGGTTGGCGTTCTGCTTGATCTGCATGATGTCGGCGAAGGACTGGTCGCCGGGCCGGTGGCGCAGCAGCAGCAGGTCCGAGAAGCCGATCATCGCCGTCAGCAGGTTGTTGAAGTCGTGGGCGATGCCCCCGGCGAGCTGACCCACGGCCTGCATCTTCTGCGACTGCGCGAACTGCGCCTCCAGCGCCTTCTGCTCCGTCAGGTCGAGCAGATGCGCGATCAGCCCGCCGCCGAAGCCTTCGTCGTCGCGGAAGCTGCGCAGGCTCAGCGAGCAGACCGTCTCCGGCGCGCCCTGCAGGCGCAGCTCCATCGAGGTCGAGGGCGGCACCGCAGCGGCGGACAGGCGCGCCGCGCCAGCGGCGCCCCGCACCGCCTCGATCGCCTCCTGGATGGCCCGGGTCAGCTGCGGCCGCTGCGCCTCCTGCACCAGCTCGGGCAGCGGCCGGCCGACCGCCTCGTGGGCCTTGAGGCCGGCCATGGCCCCGAAGGCCTTGTTGCACTCGGTGATGATGCCGGCGTCGTCCAGCTGGGCGATGCCGACCGGCGCCTCGTCGAACAGCCGGCGAAAGCGCAGCTCGGTCAGCGCCAGCGCCTCGGCCGCGGCCCGCTCGCCGCTCAGATGGCGCACAACGCCGCGGGTCTGCAGCGCGCCGGTGCCGTCGCGCACCACCTCCTGCGTCACCCGGGCGAGGAAGCGGCCGCCCTCGGCGTCGACCAGCTCCACCTCGCCCTCGCGCGGGACCTCGCTCTCGGCGCGCGGCGGCAGCAGCGAGTGCGCGGCCGCCGCGCCGGCCGGCTGCGCCAGCAGGTCATGCAGCCGCAGCCGGCCGCCCAGGAGCGAGCCCAGCGGCAGCTGCAGCCAGTCGACGAAGGCCTGGTTGGCATAGAGGAAGCCGCCCTCGGCATCGACCGAGTAGAAGCCGACGGGCGCGTGCTCCATCAGGTCGCAGGTCCGGCGATGCTCCTCGCGAAGGGTCTCCAGCATCTGCCGCTGGTCGGTGACGTCCTTGAGGCTCCAGAGCGTGGCTCCGCCGCCGGGCAGGCGCTGCGTGCGCACGCGCCACCAGACCGCCTCCCCATCCCCGTCGTCGCCATTGCCCTCGGCGGTAGGCGGAAGACGGAGGTCTTCCTCCACCCCCTCCTCCGTGGCCCCCTCCTGCGTGGCCCCTTCCTGTGTCGCGGCGGAAAGCAGGCGCCCCAGCGGCCGCTGCTGCTCGGCCTCCCCTGCGAGCCGCTCGCCCAGCCAGTCGGCCACCGGCCGCCCCTCGCCGCAGAGCGCCTCGATCTCGGGACAGGCCCAGAGCACGCGGCCGCGCGTATCGGTGAGCTGATGCAGCCGGCCGGTGGCACGCAGCGCCTCCTCCAGCCGCGGCCCACGGCGCGACAGCAGGCCGGCCGCAGCCGCCGCGGCCCGGACCATGCCGCGCAGGGACCTCGCCGCAGTTGTCGCCACCGGCGCCCTTTCCCTAAGGATGACTCGACGCCGGCCTAGTTAGCATGGCCGCCGCCGCCAGGCGAGGCCGGCATCCGGCCGCGCAGGCGCATGACGTAGCCGATGATCTCGGCCACCGCCCGGTAGTGCTCGGGCGGGATCTCCTGGTCGATCTCGACGGCCTCGTGCAGGGCTCGGGCGAGCGGCCGGTTCTCCACCAGCGGCACCTCGTGCTTCTCCGCCGTCTCACGGATGCGCAGGGCGATGTGGTCGACGCCCTTGGCCACCACCCGCGGCGCTCCCATGGTCTCGGGGTCGTACTTCAGGGCGACGGCGTAGTGGGTCGGGTTGGTCACCACGACGTCGGCCGTCGGGACTGCGGACATCATGCGCCGCCGAGCACGCTCGGCGCGTATCTGTCGCAGCCGCGACTTGATCATCGGGTCGCCTTCGGACTGCTTCATCTCGTCGCGCACTTCCTGGCGGGTCATGCGCAGCTGCTCGGTGTGTTTGTGCCGCTGGTAGAGGAAGTCCAGGCCGGCGATCACCGTCATGACCGCCAGCACGCCGATCAGCACGCGCACCGCCTCGCCCTGGAGCACCGCCAGCATGGCGGCGGTCTCCAGGTCCACCAGGGAGGCGATCTTCGCCCGCTCCGGCCACATCAGGATCGCGATCACGGCGCCGACCAGGGAGATCTTGGCGATACCCTTGGCGAACTCGACCAGGGCGCGCAGGCCGTAGATGCGCTTGAAGCCGGCGATCGGCGAGATCTTCGACAGCTTCGGCGCCAGCGGCTGCGCCGAGAAGATCAGGCCGAACTGCACGAGGCCGGCGGTGATCGCCAGCACCACCATCAGGCCGAAGGGAATGGCCAGGGCCGTGGCCACGCCCCAGAGGCTCTCGCGGATCATCGCCTGGCCGGTCGGGCCGCCGAGCTCGAGCGCGTGCGGCCGCTCGACGAAGGGTCGCAGCGACGTGCCGATGCGGTCGACGACGAAGGGCGCGGCGAGACCGACGACGATGGTGAAGCCGAGCAGGATGAACCAGTGGTTGACCTCCTGCGAGCGGGCGACCTCGCCGCGGTCGCGGGCCTCCTGCAGCCGCTTCGGAGTCGGCTCTTCCGTCTTTTGCGACTTGTCCGGTTGATCGTCGGCCATGCCCGCGCCTCCCTCAGGGTGCCAGGTAGGGCAGGAAGGTCGCCTCGAAGCCCTGCAGGTAGACCCGCAGGACCAGCGGCAGCGACAGCGCCAGCACCAGCAGCGAGAGCGCGATCTGCAGCGGCATGGCGATGAAGAAGATCTGCACCTGCGGCATCAGCCGTGCCAGCAGGCCGAGGCCGAGGTAGAAGATCGTGCCGACGACGATGAAGGGCGCCGCCATGCGGGCCGCGAGAGCGAAGGAGTCGGCGACGGTGCGCGCGACCACGTCGGCGAAGTCCCCGACCGGCAGCGGCTCGCCCGGCAGGAAAAGGCCGTAGGTATCGACCAGGGCGCGCAGCAGCAGGTGGTGCAGGTCGAGCAGCAGCAGCACCACCACCGCGGTCACGGTCAGGAAGTTGCCCGGTATCGCGCCCTGCTGGGCGGAGATCGGGTCGTTGATCATGGCGTTGGCCAGGGCGCCGGTCTGCGCCACCACCATGCCGGCGATCGACAGCGCCGACACCAGCAGGCGCGACAGCGTGCCGAAGAAGACGCCGATCACCACCTCGCCGAGCAGCAGCAGCACCAGTGCGCTGGGCGAGGCCGGCTGCGGCGGCAGGCTCTGCCAGACCGCCGGCAGCACCAGCAGCGACACCAGCACCGCCAGGGACAGGCGCACGGTCGGCGGCACGAAGGCCTCGCCGACGCCGGGCAGCAGCATCATCGCCGCGCCGAGCCGGGCGAAGACCAGGAAGAAGGCGAAGAGGCCGCCGGAGATGAGGGCTTCGAGCACGGCTCAGCCCGAGGCGACGATGCGGTCGGCCAGAACCTCCGTGAACTCGATCAGCGTCGCGAGCATGAAGGGCAGGAAGAGGATGATCGACAGGAAGATGGCGATGATCTTGGGCACGAAGGAGAGGGTCATCTCCTGCATCTGCGTCAGCGCCTGCACCAGGGCGATGCCCAGACCCACGGCCAGCGCCACGAAGAGCACCGGCCCTGCGATCTTCAGGATGACCCAGATGGCCTCTCGGCCCGTGGCGATGGCTTCGACTGCGTCCATGAGAATTCTTCTCCCAGAGCGCCGCTTCTGCGGCTCAGATCGGCATGCGAAGGATTTCCTGATAGGCCTGGACCGCCTTGTCACGCACCGCCACGACGGTCTGCAGGGTGAGCTCGGCCTTGCTGACCGCCATCACCACGTCGTTGATGTCGGCCTTGCCGAGCGCGGCCTGCATCGCCTGGCTGTCGGCCTGCTGCAGCGTGCCGATGGTGTCCTCGGCGGCCTGCTTCAGGACCGCCGAGAAGTCGCCGGCCGCGGCCGAGCCGACGGGCGCGACACTCGGCACCGCGACGGAGGAGCCGCCGGCGGCGCGGGCGTAGGCGGAGGCAGCGGCGTTGAAGGTCACCATGTTGCGGTTCCATCCTCGGCGGGTCCGTCAGCCGACGAACCCGGGCGTCGTCAGCGCAGCAGGCTGACGGTCTGTTCCAGCATCGATCGCGCGGTCTGCTGCACCCGCAGGTTCGCCTCGTAGGTGCGGTGCGCCTCGCGCATGTCGGTCAGTTCGACCAGAGCATTGACGTTGGGTATCGAGACGTAGCCCTCCTCGTTCGCCGCCGGATGCGCCGGATCGAAGCGGGAGCCGAACTCGGTCGGGTCGAAGGTGACGCGGTTGACGCGCACCGTCTGCGCGCCCAGCGAGCGGTCGAGCATGTTGGCGAAGGTGACGACCTTGCGGCGATAGGGGTCGCCGCCGGGCTCGGTCGAGGTGCTGTCGGCGTTGGCGATGTTCTCGGAGATGATGCGCAGGCGCGTACCCTGGGCCTTCATGCCCGAGGCAGAGATCGACAGCGAGGCGAAAAGGTCCATGCGGTGTCTCCGGATCAGCCCTGCGACCGCCCGATGGCGGTCTTGAACATCTGCATGTACTTGCCGTAGAGGTTCGTGACGGTGGCGTGCTGGATGTTGGTGTCGGCCACCTTCCCCAGCTGCTCCTCCAGCACCACGGCGTTGCCCGAAGGCAGGGTCTCGTAGCGGTGCCGCTGCTCCTCGGCGCGAAAGCGGCCGCCGTCCTCGAGGGTCCCGGCCAGGTGACCGCCGCGGGTCACGCTGGTGCGCACCTGCGGCGCGCCACCGCGCACCAGGCGCTCGAAGGCCTTGGAATCGAGGTCGCGCGGCACGTAGTCCGGCGTATCGGCATTGGCGACGTTCTGCGCCAGCACGGACTGCCGCTGACCCAGAAAGCCGAGGCGCTGGGAAAAGACGTCCAGAAGTCCGAGTTTGTCGCCCAAGGGCCCGCTCCCGCAGCCGGAATGCCGCCTACACCAGGGTCGACCATGGCCCGGCGCTTGTTAAGAAATCGTAAATGCTGTTAAAAACGCGGAGCGGCCGGCGCCGCAGGCCCGGGGGAAGGCGTGCCGATGCTCTACCTGACGCGCAAGATCGGCGAGTCCGTCGTGATAAACGACGAGATCGAAGTCACGGTGATCGGCGTGCGCGGCAAATCGGTCAAGCTGGGCTTCACCTTTCCCGACAGCGCCACGGTGCTGCGGCGCGAGATCCACGACCGCGTGCGCGAGGAGAACCGCCGCGCCGCCCACAGCGCCGAGCCTTTCCTCGACGAGGCGGACCGCCTGGCCACCGTCGCTCCGGACGACTGACGCCAACCGACTGACACCGGCCGACGGGCGGAATCCCGGCACCCCGTAACCCTTCGTTAAGCATGTTCGGCAACTATGACGCCGGCGGGCCGACGCCCGCTGCGGAGGTGTCATGTCCAGTCCGACCGATCACGCCCCGGGTCATAGGCCCGATCACGTCCGGGGCCGGGGCCGCAGCCTGCTGACGGAGCAGATCCTGGCGATCGCCTTCGCCCAGGGGCGGAGCCCGCGCGAGGGCGCGACCCTGGACGCGGTGCTGGAGAGCCTGCGCCCCTATCCGCCGATGCCGGCGGCGGCGCTCGCCGCCGTCGCCGAGATCGTCACGCTCCTCCACAGGGAGGATGCCCGCGCCGTCGCTGCCGCGGCGGTCGCCCCGGCCGGACACGCCGCCGGACAGGATTCCGGACCCGACACCGGACCCGACGAGGGAACGCCCGCTTCATGGACTTGACCGGTTACCTGCAGTTCGTCGCCGCGCTCGCCGCGGTGCTCGCGCTGATCCTGCTGCTCGCCTGGATCGCCCGGCGCTCCGGCCTGGCCGGCCGGCTCGGCGCCGCCGCCGCGCCGCGGCGCGGCGCGCGCCGCCTGGCGCTGATCGAGGTCATGCCGCTCGACGCCCGCCGCCGCCTCGTGCTGCTGCGCTGCGACCGGCGCGAGCATCTGGTCCTGCTCGGCCAGGGCCAGGGCGCCGACCTCCTGCTCGAGAGCCGCGATGCGGCACTCGAGGGAGGTGAGGCATGAGCCGCCTGCTGCGTCTGACGGCGCTCGCCGCCCTCGCCTTCCTGCTGCCGGCGGTGCCGGAGGCGGCGGCGCAGTCGCTCACCTTCGATCTGGGCGGCAACGGCGAGACCGGAACCACCGCCGGCCGGCTGGTGCAGCTGGTCGCGCTGATCACGATCCTCAGCCTCGCCCCCTCGATCCTGGTGATGGTCACCTCCTTCACCCGGATCGTGGTGGTGCTCTCCTTCCTACGCAGCGCGCTCGGGCTGCAGCAGACGCCGCCCAACTCGGTGCTGGTCTCGCTGGCGCTCTTCCTGACCCTCTTCGTCATGCTGCCGACCTTCCAGCAGGTCTACGACGACGCCCTCGCACCGCTGATCGACGAGCAGATCGACGAGATGACCGCCTTCGAGCGGGCGCAGGAGCCGCTGCGCGACTTCATGCTGACCCATGTGCGCGAGCGCGATCTCGCCCTCTTCGTCGACCTCTCGGGCGAGGCCGAGCCGGACACGGTGGAGGAGGTGTCGCTGCGGGCGCTGATTCCGGCCTTCATGATCAGCGAGCTGCGCCGGGCCTTCGAGATCGGCTTCCTGCTCTTCCTGCCCTTCCTGATCATCGACATGGTGGTCGCCTCCATCCTGATGTCGATGGGCATGATGATGCTGCCGCCGGTGATGATCTCCCTGCCCTTCAAGCTGGTCTTCTTCGTCCTGGTGGACGGCTGGTACCTGGTGGCCGGCAGCCTGGTACAGAGCTACGGGCTCTAAGCCGCCGCGCGCGGCCGCCCGACGGCGGTGGCGAGCAGGCGCGCCTCGACGAAGACCTCGCGGCCGCCCGCATCGGCCGCGACACGGGCTTCGGACGTCACGGTGATCTCTATCGCGCCCGCGCCCGCCTCGGCGGCGCGGGCGGCGGCCAGGTCGCGGGCCGCCGCCTCGGCCAGGGCCTCGGCCGCGGCACGGGTCGGCCGGTCGACCGGCCCCTCGGGCAGGTGCACGCGGAAGCGATCCTCCGCCGGGCTGGTGACCAGCACCTCGGCCCGCTGCACGACGCTGCCGGCCACCGCCCCCACGGCGTTGCAGACGGCGGCGTGCGGCGGCAGCACAAACTCCGTGCCCAGGCGCCCCGCGACAGCGGGATAGAGGCTCGCCGCCGGGCCGCCGACGCCGATCAGCGGCCGCTCCAAGCGCAATGAGAGGCTCAGCAGCCTGCCCGCCCCGCCGTCCAGCGCGCGGCGCAGCAGACCTGGATCGCCCGGGCGCACGCCCTCCATGGCCAGGGCGGAGTCCGCCACGGCCTCGGCCGACTGCCGCACGAACTGCTCGACCACCGCCCGCGCCGCCGCCGCCGCGTCCGGCAGGCCCAGACGTCGCGACAGGATTCCCGCGCCCAGCGCGGCCGCCTCACGCCCCGTCTCGCCCCAGTGGTCCTGCAGGCCGAGCAGGTGGGCCGCGTCGCTGGGCGTGAAGCCGGCACGGATCGCCAGGCCACGGGCGAGCAGCCGCTCCAGGCTGCGGCGCTCCAGTGTCGCCGTGGCGATGGCGGCGAGCGGCAGGGGGCCCTCGCCCAGCCGCTGCCAGAGCGCCCGCTCGCCGCGCCCCAGCGCCGCCGCCTCCGCCGCGCTGCCGCGCAGCCGCAGGGCAAAGGCACCCGCCTCCGCCTTCGGCTCCGCCGCCGCCTGCTCGCGCAGCAGCGCCAGGGTCTCGGGGTGCCGCTGCGCCAGCAGCGCCAACGGCACCGCCCGGCGCGGCCCGAGCCGCAGTCGCCCGCCGCGGCCCGGACCCGGGTCCAGGCTCAGGTCGCTGTCGCCGCCCAGGCCGACCGCATGGACCGCCACGGCCTCCACCATGGTACGCCAGCCGCCGACCGTCGCCCCCTCGCGGCCCAGAGCGGGCCGCCCCGCGGTGATCAGGGCGATGTCCGTGGTGGTGCCGCCGACATCGGCGACGAAGCCCTCGGCCAGGCCCGAGAGGTGGGCGGCGCCGACCACGCTGGCCGCCGGCCCGGAGAGGATGGTCTCGACCGGGCGCAGCAGCGCCGTCTCGGCCGAGATCAGCGAGCCGTCGCCCTTCACCACCATCAGCGGCGCCGTCACGCCGCGGGCGGCGAGGCGCGCCTGCACCGCGAGCACCAGGGCCTGCAGCAGCGGCACCAGGCGGGCGTTGAGCAGTGCAGTCAGCGCCCGGCGGGGCGCGTCGAGCGCGGCCGAGAGCTCGTGCGAGCAGGTCACCGGCAGTCCGGTCTCGGCGCGGACGAGGTCGCGCAGCCGCCGCTCGTGGGTCGGGTTGCGGGTGGCGAAGAGGCCCGCCACGGCGAAGCCCGCGACCCGCGGCGCCAGGTCGAGCAGGGCCGCCCGCGCCGCCTCCAGATCCAGCGGCGCCTGCTCCTCGCCGCCGGCGCCGTGGCCGCCGGCCAGGAAGGCGACGGGATCGCCGCCCAAGGCCGCGCCCAGTCCGCCGCGGGCCAGGACCTCCGGGCCCTGGCCGATCAGCAGCAGCCCGACCGGGCTGCCCTGCCCTTCGACTACGGCATTGGTCGCCAGGGTGGTGGAGAGCGAGACGAAACCCAGCGGCGGGGTGGCCTCGCCGGCCGGCAAGACCGCCTCGATCGCCTCCCCCACCCCCAGGGCGAGGTCGTGGCGCGTGGTCAAGGCCTTGGCCGCGCGCAGCACCCGCCCCTCGTCCGGCGCGTAGAGCACCGCGTCGGTGTAGGTGCCGCCGGTGTCGATCCCCAACAGCGGGTTCACGGCCGGGCGGCGCTCCGCAGGGCGGCGAAGTCGCGGCGCATGGCCTCGAAGGCCTCGACGCGCGGGATCGGCCTGCCGGGGCTGCCGTTCACCAGGAAGGCGAAGGCCCCCCAACCGCCGTCGGCGAAGCGCAGGTAGCCGGCGAAGGTCGTGACCGAGACCGGCTGGCTGAGCCCCCCGGTCTTGCCGGCGACGCTGGCGGCCCACTCGGGGTCGTCGCCGCGCAGGCTGCGCCCGCGCCCGTGCGCCGGCACCACCAGGGAGCCGAGGAAGGTGGGGAAGAGGTCGGGCTGCAGGTAGAGCCGATCCAGCAGCGCCACCAGCTCGCGCGCGCTGAGCCGATTGTCGGAATCCAGGCCGCTGCCGTCGCGCAGGGAGGCATGCGGCTCCGCGCCCGCGCGGAAGCGGCTGCGCAGCAGCGCCTCGCGCAGGTAGGCGGCCAGCAGCGAACCGGCCGTGGGCAGCTCGACCGGCGCCGGGAAGCCCGCGGCGCGCGCCAGTTCCAAGCTCAGCACGTCGGCGCTGAAGTTGGTGGAGTAGTACATCATGCCCTGCAGCACCTCGCCGAGGCGGCGGCCGGAACGCTCGGCCAGCACCGACGGGGCCGTCTCGGGGGTGTAGGCGAAGCGCAGGCCGCCGTCGATCACCACGCCCTCGCGCTGCAGGAAGCCGCGCAGCAGCTCGCCGGTCAGCCGTTCGGGATGGCCCACCGAGCGGCGCATCTCCAAGGGCCCCGCGTGGCGCGGCAGGCCGCCTTCGACCGTCAGGCGCTCGCCCGAGGGCAGGGTGTCGCGCTGCAGCTGCACCTCGATGCCGCCGCCCTCGCGCGTCACCGGCGCGCCGAGCAGCTCGACCGAGGGCAGGTGGAAGGGGTCAGGCAATACCAGCGCGGGCTGCCCCGCCTCGGCCGCCGGCCGGATCCGGACCGCGAGGCTGGAGAAGTTGACGCCGGCCGACGACAGCGGCGCCTCGTAGGAGCTCCAGCTGCGGTCCAGCGCGTTACAGCGGTCGCTGGTGCTGCAGGGGACGTAGCCGAAGCGCGAGGCGTCGATCACCAGATCACCGGAAACCCGCCGCACCCCGGCCTGCACCAGGTCGCGGGCGAGCCGCCACAGCCCCTCGTCGGTCAGCGCGGGGTCGCCGCCGCCCTGCAGCACAAGATCGCCCTGCACCACCCCGTCGAGCGGCGGCGCCGCGGCGGCGAGGCGCGTGACGAAGCCGTGCTCCGGCCCCCAGGTCTCCAGCGCCAGGGCGCCGCTGACCAGCTTGGTGACCGAGGCCGGCGCCACCTGCCGGTCCGGCGCCAGCTCGGCGACCACGCGGCCACGGTCGAGGTCGACCACCAACCCCGAGACGATCCCGCCCCGCCCCTCCAGCGCCGCCAGGTTCGGCAGCCCCTGGGCCGCGGCGGGGAACGCAGCGCAGCAGAGGAGCAGTGCGGCGAAGGCGGGAAAGAGATTCAACACGGAGGGCGCTGAGAAGACACGGAGGCCACGGAGAACAGAAACCCTCACCCCAGCCCTCTCCCAGAGGGAGAGGGAGGAAAAAAGCCCCTCTCCCTCTGGGAGAGGGGTTGGGGTGAGGGTGTTTGGTTTTCCTGTTCTCCGCGGCCTCCGTGTCTTCTCAGCGCCCTCCGTGTCGAACGTGACGGCGCCGAATGGCCCGCCCGCCAGACTCGCATTGCCGCCGCGGCGGCCCGTCGCTATGTCTCGGAGCATGGAGAAGACCCGCATCCCACCCGTCCATGTCGTCGGCGGCGGCCTCGCCGGCAGCGAAGCCGCCTGGCAGATCGCGCGCAGCGGCGTTCCCGTGGTGCTGCACGAAATGCGGCCGCTGCGCAAGACGCCTGCGCACAAGACAGAGGGGCTGGCGGAGCTGGTCTGCTCCAACTCCTTCCGCTCCGACGACGCCCTGAACAACGCCGTCGGCCTGCTGCACGAGGAACTCCGCCGCTGCGACAGCCTGATCCTGCGCTGCGGCGACGCCCACCGCCTGCCGGCCGGCGGCGCGCTGGCGGTCGACCGCGACGGCTTCTCCGAGGCCGTCACGGCTGCCCTGGCGGAGCATCCGCTGGTGGAGATCCGCCGCGAGGAGGTGGCGGGCCTGCCGCCGGCGGAGTGGGACTCCGTGATCCTGGCGACCGGCCCCCTGACCTCGCCGCCGCTGGCCGAGGCGATCGGCCGGCTGGGCGGCGAGGCGCACCTGGCCTTCTTCGACGCCATCGCCCCCATCGTCCACCGCGAGTCGATCGACTTCTCGGTCGCCTGGTTCCAGTCGCGCTACGACAAGGGCGGCGGCAAGGACTACGTCAACTGCCCGCTCGACCGCGCACAGTACGAGGCCTTCATCGACGCCCTGCTGGCCGGCGAGAAGACCGAGTTCCGCGACTGGGAGAAGGACACGCCCTACTTCGAGGGCTGCCTGCCGATCGAGGTCATGGCCGAGCGCGGCCGCGAGACCCTGCGCTACGGCCCGATGAAGCCGGTCGGCCTGACCGACCCGCGGACCGGCCGCGAGGCCCATGCCGTGGTGCAGCTGCGCCAGGACAACGCCCTGGGCACGCTCTTCAACATGGTCGGCTTCCAGACCAAGCTGAAGTACGGCGAGCAGGTCCGCATCTTCCGGACCATCCCCGGCCTGGAGCAGGCGGAGTTCGCACGGCTGGGCGGCCTGCACCGCAACACCTTCATCAACGCGCCCAAGCTGCTCGACGGCCTGCTGCGCATGAAGGCGGAGCCGCGGCTGCGGATCGCCGGCCAGGTGACCGGGGTCGAGGGCTATGTGGAGAGCGCCGCCGTCGGGCTGCTGGCCGGCCGCTTCGCCGCCGCCGAGCGGCGCGGCGAGGCCGTGGTGCCGCCGCCGCCCACCACGGCCCTGGGTGCCCTGCTGAACCACATCACCGGCGGCGCCGAGGCCGAGACCTTCCAGCCCATGAACGTCAACTTCGGCCTGCTGCCGCCGATCGAGCCCGCCCCCGGCGAAAAGCGGCTCAAGAAGCGCGACCGCAAGCCGGCGCTGGCCACCCGGGCGCTGGCCGACCTCGACGCCTGGCTCGGCCGGGAACGGCAGGCGGCGGAGTGAGAGTCACGCCGCGTCGTTCTCCGTGCTAGAATGGCTCCGGCAGCCGACGCGAAAGGCCCGGCCATGAGCAACGCAAGCATCACCTTCTCGGTCGACGAGGATCTAAAGGCCCGCTTCGCCGAAGCCGCAAAGGCGGACGAGCGCAGCGACGCGCAGATTCTGCGCGACCTCGTTCTTGACTACGTACGGCATCGCCAGGAGGAGATGGAGCACGACACTTGGTTCCGCGCGGCGGTCGAGGAGTCGCTCCGCCAGGCCGACGATCCGGACCAGCGCCCGATCCCGCACGATGAGGCGATGGCGAAGATGAAGGCGGTGCTGGAGGAGCGTATCGCCAAGGCCGGCGAGCGTGAGGGTTGAATGGACTCCAGCCGCCGAAGCGAGCCTCTTGGCGATCGCACGCTACATCGCCGTGGACGATCCAGGCGCGGCCTTGGCGATCTATGAGGAGATCCGGCGACAGGTCGGAAATCTGGCGGAGCATCCCGAGATCGGCCGTCCCGGCAGGGTTCTTGGCACACGCGAGTTGGTGATCAACCGGACGCCCTTCATCGCCGCCTACCGCGTGAAGCAAGGGGTCGTCACGGTACTCTCGGTCCTCCACGGCAAGCAGCGTTGGCCGACCACACTCTGAAAGATCGGCATCGACGCTTGTTCACGAAATGGTCCTCGCCTTTCCCGGCGGGCCGTACCATATTGGCGGCGTCCTTTCTCACCCCGGACGAGCAGGTTCATGACGTCGGAGATCACCGGCCCGAAGATCGACGTGCGCGGCGCGCGCGAGCACAATCTCAAGAACGTGGACGTGGTGCTGCCGCGCGACAGGCTGGTGGTGATCACCGGCCTGTCGGGCTCCGGCAAATCCTCGCTGGCCTTCGACACGATCTATGCCGAGGGGCAGCGGCGCTATGTCGAGTCGCTCTCGGCCTACGCGCGCCAGTTCCTGGAGCTGATGCAGAAGCCGGACGTCGACTCCATCGAGGGGCTGTCGCCGGCCATCTCCATCGAGCAGAAGACCACCTCCAAGAACCCGCGCTCCACCGTCGGCACGGTCACGGAAATCTACGACTACCTGCGCCTGCTCTTCGCCCGGGTCGGCGTGCCCTACTCCCCGGCCACCGGCCTGCCGATCGAGAGCCAGACCGTCAGCCAGATGGTCGACAAGGTCATGGAGCTGCCCGAGGGCACGCGGCTCTATCTGCTGGCGCCGATCGTGCGCGGGCGCAAGGGCGAGTACCGCAAGGAGCTGCTGGACCTGCAGAAGCGCGGCTTCCAGCGCGTCAAGATCGACGGCGAGCTCTACGAGATCGACGCGGCGCCGGCGCTGGACAAGAAGCGCAAGCACGACATCGAGGTGGTGGTCGACCGCCTGGTGGTCCGCCCCGGCCTGGAGCAGCGCCTGGCCGACTCCTTCGAGACCGCGCTGGAACTGGCCGACGGCCTGGCGTTCACCGAGAACGCCGACACGGCCGAGCGGCTGACCTTCTCGGCCCGCTTCGCCTGCCCGGTCTCGGGCTTCACCATCGACGAGATCGAGCCGCGGCTCTTCTCCTTCAACAACCCCTTCGGCGCCTGTCCTTCCTGCGACGGCCTGGGGGCCACCTCCTTCGTCGCCCCCGGGCTGGTGGTGCCCGACCCGAACCTGACGCTGGAGCGTGGCGCCGTCGCCCCCTGGGCCGGCTCGTCCTCGCCCTACTATGCCCAGACGCTCCGCTCGCTGGCCGCCCACTTCGGCGTGAAGACGACGGTCGCCTGGAAGGACCTGTCGGAAGAGGTGCGCCACGCCATCCTCTTCGGCACCGGCGGCGAGCCCGTCACCATGGCCTTCAACGACGGCCTGCGCCGCTACGAGACCCGCAAGCCCTTCGAGGGTGTGGTGCCGAACCTGGAGCGGCGCTGGAAGGAGACCGACAGCGACTGGGTGCGCGAGGAGATCGAGAAGTACCGCGCCAGCCGCCCCTGCGAGGCCTGCGGCGGCCACCGCCTCAAGCCGGAGGCCCTGGCGGTGAAGATCGACGGCCTGCACGTCGGCCAGGTGGCGGCGCAGTCGGTGGCCGAGGCCTTCGCCTGGTTCTCCGCGTTGGAGGCCAAGCTGACGCCGAAGCAGCGCGACATCGCCCAGCGCATCCTCAAGGAGATCCGCGAGCGGCTCGGCTTCCTCAACGACGTCGGCCTGACCTACCTGACCCTCGCGCGCGCCTCGGCAACGCTCTCCGGCGGCGAGAGCCAGCGCATCCGCCTGGCCTCGCAGATCGGCTCGGGGCTGACCGGCGTGCTCTACGTGCTGGACGAGCCCTCGATCGGCCTGCACCAGCGCGACAACGCCCGGCTGCTGGACACGCTGCGGCGCCTGCGCGACATCGGCAACACCGTGATCGTGGTGGAGCACGACGAGGACGCCATCCGCGCCGCCGACCACCTGGTAGACATGGGCCCGGGGGCGGGGGTGCACGGCGGCACGGTCGTCGCCGAGGGCACACCCGAGCAGGTCATGGCCAACCCCGCCTCGATCACCGGCCAGTACCTCACCGGACTGCGGCAGATCGCCGTGCCGCAGAGCCGCCGCAAGGGACACAAGCGCCAGCGCATCGCGGTGCGCGGCGCCACCGGCAACAACCTCCAGGGCGTCGACGCTGAGATCCCGCTCGGCACCTTCACCTGCATCACCGGCGTCTCCGGCAGCGGCAAGTCCACCCTGGTGATCGACACGCTCTACAAGGCGCTCGCCCGCCGCCTCAACGGCAGCCGCGAGCAGCCCGCGCCGCACGAGGCGGTCGAGGGGCTGGAACTGCTGGACAAGATCATCGACATCGACCAGTCGCCGATCGGCCGCACGCCGCGCTCCAACCCCGCCACCTACACCGGCGCCTTCACGCCGATCCGCGACTGGTTCGCCGGCCTGCCCGAGGCCAGCGCCCGCGGCTACAAGCCCGGCCGCTTCTCCTTCAACGTCAAGGGCGGGCGCTGCGAGGCCTGCCAGGGCGACGGCGTCATCAAGATCGAGATGCACTTCCTGCCCGACGTCTATGTCCAGTGCGACGTCTGCAAGGGCAAGCGCTACAACCGCGAAACCCTGGAGGTCACCTTCAAGGACAAGTCCATCGCCGACGTGCTCGACATGACGGTCGAGGAGGCGGCGGTCTTCTTCAAGGCGGTGCCGAGCATCCGCAACAAGATGGAGACCCTGGAGCGGGTCGGCCTGGGCTACGTCCAGGTCGGCCAGCCGGCGACCACGCTGTCGGGCGGCGAGGCGCAGCGGGTCAAGCTGTCCAAGGAGCTGTCGAAGCGCGCCACCGGCCGTACCCTCTACATCCTCGACGAGCCCACCACCGGCCTGCACTTCGAGGACGTGAAGAAGCTGCTGGAGGTGCTGCACACCCTGGTCGAGCAGGGCAACACCGTTGTGGTGATCGAGCACAATCTGGAGGTCATCAAGACCGCCGACTGGATCCTGGACCTCGGGCCGGAAGGCGGCGACGGCGGCGGCCGCATCGTCGCCCAGGGCACGCCCGAAGAGGTCGCCGCGACCCCCGGCAGCCACACCGGCGAGTTCCTGGCCCCCTACCTGCCGGCCCTGCGCGACAAGCGGCGGGCGTGAGGCTGAAAGCTATGCGCTGGTCCGCGATGGGTGAAACGGCAAGTGGATCAATCCTCTTTAGCACCCCGATCATCACTCATGATCTTCACATCATAGACAAGAGGGCGCCCTAAAAATGCCCGGAAAAGGAGATTGATCACCCCTACTCCTACGTGCGCCAGAATGACAAACGTCAACGCAGCGAAGCCGGGCTCCACCGATTCCATAATGAATGACACCACCACCCCAGCAATAAATATTAATGCAAGTATAGCGGTGTACTGACCCCTCCAGATCATGAATTCCTCCTCAGGCAATCTGAAACCAGTTCGAACTCAATACATATTCAAAAATGAACGAATCGTTAACGAACCTCCCTCAAAGTTGCACCATGCGCTGTCTGACCATTTTCGCGATGGGATCTTGGTGCTACGGAGGTTCGGTGTTTATCGGGCTGCCCTCAGAGTCCGGCCAGGCAAAGAGTGGGGTGTTTTTCGCGCGATTCTTTTCTGGCCGAGGCCTCAGAACCGCACCCGCCAGGACAGCGTCACGGCGCCGAAGTGGTCGCCGGCGTCGCGGTTGCGGATCTGCGGCGTGCGGTAGATCTGGGTGTAGGCGAGGCGGAAGTCGTTCCAGCTGACGGCGACGCCGCCCTGCACCTCTCCCACCATCCACCGTCGCGAGACTCCGCTGCGGCCGCCGAAGGTGTTGCCGTCGAGGAAGATGTCGCGGCCCACCGCACGCCCCTCTACGCCCAGGAAGAGGTAGCCGCTGAAGCCGCCGACCTTGAAGAAGGTGCTGCCCGGCAGGCTCGGCCGGATGCGCGGCGGCCCGAAGTCGTTCGCCAGATCGAAGCCCAGCCGGGCGGAGGCGCCGGCGGCGGCATAGGTGCTGACGTTGCCCAGCGCGACGCCGACATGCGGCAGCAGGTCGACACCGAAGCTGGAACCGCGGAAGGGCTCGTAGTGGAACTGGCGCCACTTCCGCTCGTAGGTCAGCGTCACCCCCGGCTCGGTCCGCAGCTGGTTGTCCCAGCCGCGCACCCGCGGCGAGCCGATCAGGCGGTGGACGGTGTTCTGGACCTCGCCGCCGAGGGCCGGCGGCCCGACCACCCCGACCTCCAGCGAGAGGCTCTGCAGCAGCTGGAAGTGCTCGTCGTAGGCCACCGCACCGAGGCCGAGGTAGAGCCAGCCCGCATAGGGCCTGTCGTTGGGCAGGCGCCGCCGCGCCTGGGTGTCTCGCGGCGTGAAGATGCTCTGGCCGATCGAGAGGCTGTAGCGCAGCCGATCGCCGTAGGTCAGGTAGGGCACGGTCTCGATCAGCCGGCGCGCCCAGTGCTCGCCCTGGATCTCCGGCGAGAGCCAGGTCAGCCGCGTGCCGTGGGTGTAGTCGCGGTCCGTGCCGCCGACGAGGTCGTTCTCGATCTGCAGCGAAAGGGTACCCTGCCGCGGCTCGATGGGCCGCACCGGCTCCTCCGGCTCCGAGGCCGGGAGGGGAAAGGCGGGCATGAACAGGACCAGCACCAGGAAGGGCAGAAAGGCGCTACGCATGGGGGACATAGTGCACAATCCCCACTGCCCGCGCGAGTGACCTAAAGCGGGCGGCCAAGGGCCGCGGCGGCGCGCCTACCCGGCCCCGGAGCCCTCGGGCGGCCGCGCCAGCAGCCGCCCCGTCGGCAGGAGCACGCTGACGCTGGTGCCGCGACCGGGCTCGCTGTCGATCTCCAGCCGCCCGCCGTGCAGCTCCACCAGCCGCTTCGACAGCGGCAGCCCCAGGCCGGTGCCCTCCGGGACGGGGGTCAGGATCGAGTCCGCCTGGGTGAAGGGCTCCAGGACGCGTTCGATGTCCCGGGGGGCGATGCCGACGCCGGTGTCGGTCACCCGCAGCGTCAGCCACTCTCCCGAGCACTGCGCCTCGAGCCGGACCGCTCCGCCCGCCGGCGTGAACTTCACCGCGTTCGAGAGCAGATTGATCAGCACCTGCAGCAGGCGCCCGCGGTCGGCCCGGAGGCGCAACTGCGGCTCCGCCGGCTGCAGCCGCAGCGCCACCTCGGCCTGGCGCGCGCGCCTCCACCATGGTGACGGCTTCCTGCATCAGCCCCTGGAGGTCGACCTCCCCTTCCTGCAGCTCCAGCTTGCCGGCCTCCACCTTGGCCAGGTCGAGGATCTGGTTGATGACAGCCAGGAGATGCGCGCCGCTGCGCTGGATGTCGCCCGCGTAGACCCGGTAGCGCGGATCGCCGAGGGGACCCAGCACCTCCAGGTGCAGCATCTCGGCGAAGCCGATCACGGCGTTGAGCGGCGTGCGCAGCTCGTGGCTCATCATCGCCAGGAATTCCGACTTGCTGCGGCTGGCGAGCTCGGCGGTCTGCTTGGCCTCGTAGAGCGCGGTGACGTCGGCGGCGAAGCCGGCGACGCCGCCGCTGGGGGTGCGCTGCTTGGTGATCTGCAGCCAGCGGCCGTTGGGATAGGCCCGTTCCGTCACCTGCCCGTCCGCCTCGCGGTGCAGCCGCAGCCGCTCCTCGATGTGGCGCTCCGCCTCGTGGGCGGGGAGCATCGCCGGCAGACTGGCGCGTATCAGGTCCTCGTAGCGGATCGGCCGCGGCAGGCTGTCGAAGTCGACGGCGTGGGCCCCCTCGTAGCTGCGGTTCCAGGCGATCAGGCGATCCTCGGCGTCGTAGAGGGCGAAGGGGGTGGGCGTGATCTCGATGCTCTCGCGCAGCAGCCGCTGCTCCTCCTCGAGCCTTTCGAGCTCCTGCCGCAGCTTCCCCGCCTTCGCCCGCTCCCGGCGCCAGGCGAGGAGCGGCGCCAGGCCGAAGCTGGCCGCCACCAGTACGGCGAGCGGCCAGCCGAACCAGTCCGCCGCCGCACCGCCGGCGAGCAGCGCCGGCGGAAGCGCAAGGGCGAGCCAGGGCAACCATCGGCCGGTGTCACGCTCGGCTTGGTCCGGCAGGACGCGCAGCGCCTCCGCTCCCATGCTGCCCTCCTCCCAGAGGCGGTCGATTGCTTTCGAACGAAAGCGGAGGATAGAGCGTCGCCCTTGCCCGGGGGTAAACGCGAATTTCGTTCAACCCGCCGAGGCCACGGCCGCGAGCGCCGCGGGCCGCGCCCCAGGGTAGCGTACCTCGACGCTGGCCTCGCCCAGCATCTGCGCCATCTCCCGCGGCGGCTCGCGGTCGGTGAAGAGCGTGCCGACCTGGGAGACGTGGCCCAACCGGACCAGGGCGTTGCGGCCGAACTTGGTATGGTCGGCGACCAGGAAGACCTTGCGCGAGTTGCCGATGATGGCCTGGGCCACCCGCACCTCGCGATAGTCGAAGTCGAGCAGGGAGCCGTCGAGGTCGATGCCGCTGATGCCGATGATGCCGATGTCGACCTTGAACTGGCGGATGAGGTCGATGGCCGCCTCGCCGACGATGCCGCGGTCGCGGCTGCGCACCAGACCGCCGGCGACGATCACCTCGAAGCCGGGATTGTCGCTCATGGTGGCCGCGACGTTCAGGTTGTTGGTGATGATCCGCAGCCCCTCGCGGCGCACCAGGGCGCGGGCCACCGCCTCGGTGGTGGTGCCGATGTTGAGGAAGAGCGAGGCCCGGTCGGGCACGACCTCGGCCACCAGCTCGGCAATCTGCCGCTTCTCCTCGAGCTGCATCACCCGGCGGGTCGGATAGGGCTCGTTCTCGACGCTCGACGGCAGGCCGGCGCCGCCGTGGTAGCGGCGCAGGAGATCCTGGGCGCAGAGGGCGTTGATGTCGCGGCGGATGGTCTGCGGCGTCACCGAGAAATGCTCGGCCAGGCCCTCGATCGAGACGAAGCCGCGCTGGCGCGTCAGCTCGAGAATCCGCCGGCGCCGATGGCTCAGCACGGCCGCAGGCCTCCGGCCCCCCGTTCCTCCGACCGCACCTCCGACATGGCAATCCTCTCCCGCATTGACGCCGGCTATTGAAGCGCCGCCGCGCTTGGCTGTACAGGGTGCCGTGCAGCACCGCCACGGCCCTGCCATATTGCGCGGCAGAGTGTCGGTGCGCGGCGGGCGGAACGCCC